>Ga0224558_1002057_pt1 | contig 19384 bp, 15 predicted proteins | sample 714S32024metaG_FD_180682 | JGI IMG/M metagenome (GOLD analysis project Ga0224558, IMG submission 180682) | Peat soil microbial communities from Stordalen Mire, Sweden - 717 S3 20-24 | ecosystem: Environmental > Terrestrial > Soil > Wetlands > Peat | place: Sweden: Norrbotten County, Stordalen...
GCGGCGTGCGACCCGGGGTGGTGATCATCAGCTACGTCGCGCTCTATTCGGTGAGCCAGTTCCTGCTCGACTTCCTCCGCCAGAGTGAGCCGGTGATCTGGCTGGGGCTCAAGGAGCTTCAGCTCACTGCCATCGTGTCCCTGGTGGTGTTGGTACCCCTGCTGACCGTGATCTGGCGCCGGACCGAGGGCCGCACCGGACAGGCGCCCGCAGCGCTGGCCGAGGCCGCCGGGTCGGCGGTGCACCCGAAGAGAGCTGCGGACCCCGAGTAGGCTGCGACCTCCTGACATCGCGCCCTATGCTTCCCTACAGCACACGTGCTTGTCCGACTGCGAGGCGCAAGGGCACCGCGGGAGCCTTGCTACTGGCGGATCGTCACGCCGCCGCGGCGGTCAGGGTGGCCAGGCTCTCGGCGCCGACCAAAGGCCGTGATGACCAGCCGAGGATGGCCGGCGGGCGGCCGGAGAGGCGGCTGACCTCGCTGATCCAGCGTCGTTCCTGGCCAGCCCGGGCCTGCAGTATCGGGTCGGTGGTGGCTGTCGCGGCGAGGCTCATGTTCACGACCCAGCCGAACGGAGTGATCCCGGCGCGGACGAGGTCAGCTTGCAGCCTGGTCGCCTCGTGGACGGGGGTTGCCTCGGGCACGGTCACCAGCAGGATTCGGGTGTGGGCGGAGTCGGTGAGGGTGTCGAGCAGTTTCGCGGCAGGATCGGGCAGGGCGCCCGACTGCGCGGCCAGTTGGCGGGTGAAGCTGCGCGAGGAGTCCAGAAGCAGCACCGTGTGCCCGGTGGGAGCGGTGTCGATGACGACGTATCGATCGACCGCGGCAGCCACGGTGCGGGCGAAGGCTTGGAAGACCGCGACCTCCTCGGTGCACGGTGAGCGGAGGTCCTCCTCGAGGAGCGCGTAGGCCTCCGCGTCGAGATCCTTGCCCGCGGTGGCTAGGACGCCTTTCGTGTAGCTGGCGGTCTCAGCCGCGGGGTCGATGCGGGTGACGTTGAGGTTGCGCGGAGGGTCGGGCAGGGCGGCAGCAACGTGGGCGGCCGGGTCGGTGGTGGTCAAGGTGACCTGATGGCCGCGGGCGGCCAGTGCGACAGCGATGGCAGCGGCGACAGTTGTCTTGCCCACCCCGCCCTTGCCCATGGTCATGACGACACCGGGGCCCCCCGCTTCGATCTGCTCCACCAGCCCACTCAAACCGCTCTGGAGCCGGGGGGCGGCCTGTTCGCCGGAGCAGCGACGGAGGCCGGCGCTCTCGGGATGGAGAAGCAGGTGCAGGCCCTCCAGCCCGACCGGCGCTGCCGGCAGCAGCGGCACGTTGTCGACACCAGTGATCGCGGCCAGCACCGGAGGCATCCCCGACAGCGTCGCTTGGGCGCGACGCTGCCAGGCCTGCGCGACCCCGTCGGTGGGGTCGGTGGCGCCGAGCACCCCGTTGATCACCAGACGCGGCGAGACAACACCGAGGGCGGACAGCTCCCCGGCGGCGCGCGCCGCCTCGCTCAGGGCGGCGACATCCGGCCGGGTCACCAGCACAAGCGTGGTGCGGGCCGGATCGCGGAGGGCCGCGACGGCATCCGCGTAGCGGTCCCTGGTCTGCCCGAGGGCGGAGATCGGGCCGATGCACGTGACACCAGCCTTGTTGGACTGCAAGAAGCCGGTCCAGGCACCGGGCAGCGTCAGCAGCCGCAGCGTGTGCCCGGTGGGGGCGGTGTCGAACACGATGCGGTCGTAGTCGTCAGCGACCCTCGGGTCCGCGAGGAGGGCGACGAACTCGTTGAACGCCGCGATCTCCACCGTGCACGAGCCGGACAGCTCCTCCTCCATCTTGGCGACGACGCCGGCGGGCAACAGGGCTCGATAGGGGCCCACCACCCGCTCCCGATAGGCGGCCGCTGCCGCATCGGGATCGATGTTGCGGGCGACCAGGCCCGCCACGCCAGGGACCGGCACCGGGGTCGTCGAGGTGCCGGCATGCACGCCCAAGACCTCGTCGAGGTTGCTCGCCGGGTCGGTTGACACGATCAGCACCCGGGCACCGTCCTCAGCCAGGGCGACCGCGGTGGCAGCTGCGATCGACGTCTTGCCGACCCCGCCCTTGCCGGTGAAGAAGAGAAACGGCGTCGGGCAGGCCAGCAGACCCGCCAGCGGAGCTGCGCTTCGCGTCAGCGGGTCAGCAATGCTCATCAGCAGCAGCCGGTCCCACCGCAGCAGCTCTCTGCCTGCGGCAGCTCACGGATCCCCGCCGCGGCCGGCACCGGTTGCGAGAGGGTGAGCCCGGCCCATCCGGCCAGCTCGACACGACCCGGGTAACGCCCGGTGCTCCGCAAGAGCCCGTCCACCAGCACGGCGGGGAGAGCCTCCTCACCCTGGGTGTTGACCGCCTCGTGGACCGGCGCACACGCGATGAACTTCTCCGGCTCCTGGGAGAGCGTCGCCCGCGCGACCGTCACGCCCTGCCCGGCCAGCCACTCGAGGTCGGCAGCGAAACGCGCCAGGGCGGGATCGACAGACGGTCCACAGACGCCGGTCGAGCAGCACATCGCGGGATCGAACACTTCAACGCTGGCCATGCCACTCCTCCAAGCCTCCGGCGAGCGGGTCGTCCGTCGCCAACGGCTGGAGTATACATCAACCTACCCTGATATGAAGCGCTGCTGATGTGATCTAATAGTGCCGTGACAATCGCAACCATCAACGTCAGCGGTGAGCGCGCCGCCGTCTTCGCCCTGCTGGCCGACCCGCTCCGCCTCCGGATCGTGGAGTTGCTCGCCGCCGAAGAGCTCTGCACCTGTCACCTGATCGACGAGACCGGTGCCAAGCAGACGACGGTGAGCCACCATCTGCGGATCCTCCGCGAGGCAGGCGCTGTCACCACCACTGAGGATGGCAAGTTCACCTGGTACCGGCTCACCCCACACGTCCTGGACGCACTGGCGGCGAGCCTCACTGAGCTTGCCGACGGCGCCGAGCGGGCGGGCCGTCACCGCCTTCCCTGCGCCCCCTGACGGGACCGGGAGGATGAACTCCCGAGCCCTCAGTGTGAGCGGCTAACCCAGCCCAGAGTCATCCCCTCTCGGTCGTCTGCCCGCGCCCCCCTTCCTGGACCTCCCGCGACCAACCCGCGACCCGAGGGATGGGGGCAATCCATCTATCTAGTTTGATGTATCCTGCGTGGGTGACGAGGACCCGCCAGCCCAAACCAGCGACGGAGCCCCCGGCATTCCTCGCGCTGGCCGGCCACCCTGTGCGCTGGCGGCTACTCCGCGAGCTTGCCGAGAGCGACCGCCGCGTTCGGGAGCTCACCGCCCGACTGGGCGAGCCCCAGAGCCTCGTCTCCTACCATCTGTGCCTGCTCCGCGCCGCCCGGCTGGTGTCGGCCCGACCCAGCTCAGCGGATCGCCGGGACAGCTACTACTCGGCGGATCTCACGCGCTGCGGCGAGCTGCTGGGTGCCGCCGGCGCCGCGCTGCACCCCGCGCTGCGTCCGCTCCCAGGGCGCCCCGCCGCTCCAGGGGAGTTTTCCGGTCGGGTCCTCTTCCTCTGCACCGGGAACAGTGCCCGTTCGCAGATGGCCGAGGGCTGGCTCCAGTACCTGACCGACGGCCGCGTGCCCGCGTTCAGCGCGGGCAGCCAGCCCACTCGCCTGCACCCCAACGCGGTGAGGGTGATGAAGGCCCACGGCGTCGATCTGGCGGGCCGGCGGGCCAAGCACTTCGATGAGTTCCTCGATCAGCGCTTCGAGTGCGTGGTCACCGTTTGCGACCGGGTTCGGGAGGTCTGTCCGGAGTTCCCCGGGGCCAGAACGATCCACTGGAGCATCCCCGACCCCGCCGAGGGTGGCGACGACGACGCGACCACGTACCCGGCGTTCGAGCGCACCGCGGCTGATCTCGCCGCTCGCATTCCGTTCCTCGTCCAGCTGCTCGCACACGACCTCGTGGAGGTGAACTGATGTCCCGGGCCACCACTCACTTCTACCGGAACAGGGACGCCGTGGCGTCGCCGGCCGGCTTCGGGGTCGCTCTCCCATGATGACGCCGGGAGATCGCAAGGAACTGGAGGGTGCCGCGCGGCGCCTGTCGCGTGAGTTCACCGGCGTCTTCAGCCACGAGAGCGTCGAAGAGTGCGTCATGGACTCCTTCGAACGGCTGGCCGCCACCGCGACGGTGACCGGTTTCCTGGTGATCCTCGCCGAGCGATTCGCCCGCGAGCGGCTGCAGGCGCTGGGTCAGACCGAGAAGAAAGTGGCGAGCAATGTGCCGGAGGTCCTATTCGTCTGCGTCCACAATGCAGGCCGGTCGCAGATGGCGGCGGTACTTCTCGACCAGCTCGCCCATGGCTCCGTTCACGTGCGCTCGGCGGGATCCGACCCCGCCGACCATCTCAACCCGGCGGTGGTCGAGGCCATGAGTGAGCTGGGCCTCGATCTCGGCAAGGAATTCCCCAAGCCGCTGACGGACGAGGTGGTGCAGGCCGCCGATGTGGTCATCACGATGGGGTGTGGGGATGCCTGTCCGCTGTATCCCGGGAAGCGGTATCTGGATTGGGAGCTCGAGGACCCCGCCGGCCAACCGCTCGCGACGGTCCGCCGGATACGCGACGACATCCAGGAGCATGTCAGAGCACTGCTGGCTGACCTGGCACCCGCGGCGACGACGTCGTAGTCGCGCGTTCTGCCACCGAACCCGAGACAAGGAGTCCCCATGCATCTCGTTGCGATCGGCGGCAGTGACGCCGGCATCAGCGCAGCACTGCGCGCTCGGGAGCTCGACCCGGCCGTCGAGGTGACCGTTGTGGTCGCGGATCGCTACCCCAACTTCTCGATCTGCGGTATCCCCTATCTCGTCTCGGGCGAGGTCGCCCGCTGGCAGGACCTCGCCCACCGCACCATCGCCGATCTCGAAGCCACGGGCATGCGCCTTCGTCTCGACACGGTTGCCCGGGGCATCGATGTCGCCGGCCGCAGGCTGGCCGTCACCGACGCCACGGGTCGCGAGGAGCTGATCGCGTACGACGCCCTGGTCGTCGGCACCGGGGCGGTCCCGGTGCGGCCGCCGATCGAGGGGCTCGCGGGAACGGATCCGCTCGGACCGGACGATGGCGTTCATCTCCTCCACTCCATGGGAGACACCTTCGCCGTGATGCGAACGCTGGAGGAGACCACGCCAGCTCGTGCGGTCATCGTCGGCGCCGGCTACATCGGCCTGGAGATGGCCGAGGCCCTGGTCGCTCGAGGACTCGCGGTCACCCAGATCGAACAGCTGCCCGAGGTCCTCCCGACCGTCGATCCGGAGCTCGGTGGGCTCGTCCACGACCAGCTCGTCGAGCACGGCGTGGACGTGCAGCGACACACCAAGGTGACTGCTATCAAGCGGGCGGCCGCCGGGGCCCCCGGTCGCCTCGAGGTGCGAGCGAAGCGCGAGGCCGAGAGCTGCGTCTTCTTCGCCGACCTGGTGCTGGTCGTCGTGGGGGTGCGCCCCGATACTGACCTCGCCGCGGCCGCGGGCGCCGAGCTTGGGGCGAAGGGTGCGGTGGCGGTCGACCGCCGGATGCGGACCAACCTGCCCGATGTGCTGGCCGCTGGCGACTGTGTGACCACCCACCATCGTCTGCTCGGGACCACCTACCTGCCACTGGGCACCACGGCCCACAAGCAGGGCCGGGTGGCCGGCGAGAACGCCCTCGGCGGCCAGCGCGAGTTCGCCGGGAGCCTCGGCACCCAGGTGGTCAAGATCTTCGACATGGTCGCGGCGCGCACCGGCCTACGCGATCACGAGGCGATTGCCGCCGGCTTCGACCCCGTGACCGTCGGCCACGCGGCGGACGACCACAAGGCCTACTACCCCGGCAGCCATCGCATCGCCCTGCGCTACACCGGCGATCGGCACACCGGTCGGCTACTCGGGGTGCAGCTCTTCGGCCACCGCCACAGCGAGATCGCCAAGCGCATCGACATCGCCGCGGCGGCGATCTTCCACGGTATGACGGTCGATGCCGTGAGTGACCTCGATCTCTCCTATACCCCGCCTCTCGGCAGCCCCTGGGATGCCGTCCAAGCTGGTGCGCAAGCCTGGGTCCGGCAGGTGCGCCCGGCGCACTGAGGCGGCTGCTCCGAGGGGCCGACGCACCAGAGAAGGTCCCGTGGACCTTCTCTGATCGCTACCGCGCGCCTGAGGACTGGTCCAGGGTGCCGATAGGACCCCTCTGGCATGCCAGCGCGTTTTGACAGAGCACTTGCTTCGCTGATCGTGTCCCGGAGCAGCACTTGCTTCTGCACTCCGGGTCTCCGTCCGGGCCCAGCCAGAACCAAAGCAAGTGCACCCGGCGAATTCAAAGCTGACCGTCAACTGGCCGGCTGGTCGGGGCGCCCAGACTCGAACTGGGGACCTCTTGCTCCCAAAGCAAGCGCCTTAGACTTTCGTCGCTCGCATAGGCCTTCCTGAATTCGCTTGGGCCACTTGCTTCGCCATCCGTACCCCCAACCAGCACTTGCTTCAAGGGTCAGGCGAGCGTCCGAAAGCAATGAGGTGCTCGGGCGGCAGCCATGCCCCTCCCTCACGGGGCCGGTCGCCTTCGGAGACGAGGCGGACCTCGTGACCGAGGGCCGACGCGCAGCTCAGGAGGAGGGCGCGCCGCCGAGGAGCCCTGCAGGGATCTCGATCTCGCGCTTGAGGATCTTCCCCTGGGCGCCCTTGGGCAGGTCCGGGACGAACCACACCAGCCGGGGGTACTTGTAGGCGGCGACGCGCTCTCTGACGAAGTCCCGCAGCTCGCCGGGGGTCGCCGAGCTGCCCGGCTTGAGCACCACCGCGGCCCCGACCTCCTCGCCGAGCTGCGGATGGGGGACCGCAACCACCGCGCATTCCCGCACCACCGGATGCTCGTAGAGCACGTCCTCGATCTCCTTCGGGTAGACGTTGTACCCGCCCCGGATGATGACGTCCTTCTTGCGGTCGACGATGAAGTAGTAGCCGTCGCCGTCCCTGGTGGCGAGGTCCCCGGTCCGCAGCCAGCCGCCGGGGGCCATCACCTCAGCGGTGGCATCGGGCTGGTGCCAGTACCCCTTCATGACGTTCGGCCCGCGAACCAGGATCTCGCCCACCTCGCCGGTGGACACCTCCCGACCCCGGTCGTCGACGAGGCACATCTCGACGCCGTGGATCGGGAGTCCGATGGAGCCAGGTTTGCGCACGCGGTCCGGCCGGTTAAAGCTCACCACCGGTGAGGCCTCGGTGAGGCCGTAGCCCTCCAGGATCGGACAGTCGAAGGCGGCCTCGAAGTCTCGGAGGATTCCCAGGGGCAGCGCCGCCCCGCCGGAGACGCAGAGGCGCAGGCTGGACACCCCGAACTTCTCGTGCTGGGGGTGGTTCAGTAGCGCCGCATACATGGTGGGGACGGCCTCGAAGACGGTGACCCTCTCGCGTTCGATGATCTCGAGCGCGGTCCGCGCGTCGAACCTCGGCATCAGGCTCAGGCAGGCGCCGGCAACGATCGCCGTGTGCAGCCCGCATGTCTGGCCGAAGGAATGGAAGAGGGGCAGCGCGCCGAGGACGATGTCGCCGGAGCGCAGGCCGAGCATGTCCCGGAAGGTTGCGGCGTTGCTGGCTAGGTTGCCGTGGCTGAGCTCGGCGCCCTTGGGCAGACCGGTGGTCCCCGATGTGTACAGGATCACGCCCGTGTCGGCTCCCCCGCGCGGACTCAGCCCGTGATCGGGCTCGACTGTGTCGAGCTGCCGGGCGAACTCCTCCGAGTCGACGAGCAGACACTCGCTGCCGGCCTCCCGGGCGCCGGCCTCCGCCTCCTCGCCGAGGTCCCGCCGGGCGATCAGCAGGCGCGCCCCCGAGTCACGCAGCTGGAAGGCGATCTCGCGCCGCTTCAGCATGACGTTCATCGGCATCGCGATCGCCCCGGCGCGCAGCGCGCCGTACACGGAGATGGCGAACTCGGGCACGTTGGGGAACATCACCCCCACCCGGTCACCCTCCCGGACGCCGCGCATCTGGAGCAGCCGTGACGCGCGCGCGGTCAGATCGTCGAGGACCGCGTAGGTGATGATCCTCTCGCCGCCGACGATGGCCGGGCGCGCCGCGTGCGCTCGGCCCGCCTGGGCCAGGTTCGACGCCAGATTCTCAGCCATCGGCAGCTCTACTCCGATCGACACATCTTGAAAGCGGGCGGAGCGGGCGGATGGCCAGCCGCGGCCGTGCGCAGCCGGCCACCCGCGTCGCTCCCCAAACCTGACGCCGTCGTTACCGGCGGCCCGGCTACTTGAGCAGCGGAGCGCCCATCGGAAGGGCGGGGCCCTCCTTGCCGGCCAATGCCGCTGAGAGGTACATGTAGCCACCGAACACGCAGAAGATCAGCACTGCAAGCCCGGCGAGGTCACTGAGGGTGGTCGACGGCGCGTAGACCGTGTTGAGCAGGATCAGCACCACCGCCACCATGATGAAGAAGATGAAGATGGTGAAGACCAGGGGACCGCGGAGGCTGCCGATCACCAGCAGCAGAGCGACGATCAGAAAGGCGATCAAGAACAGCTGGGTCGCCTGGCCGAGGTCGGCGGGCGGGACCCCAAACCAGCTGTGGACGGCGCCGAGCGTCCACACCGCGTAGCCGAGCCAGAAGGCGGAGAACACTCCCTGGACGCCTGCGGAATAGCTATCGCCCAGGGACGTCGACCAGACGCACGCGATCAGTAGGAAGAGCGCGGTCACCAGGGCCAGGGGTACCAGTGCCCCTCCCGCCGCCGCCGGGTACCAGCCCAGCAGGTTGAACCCCAGCGCCACGGAGGCAACGAGGAAGGCGGGCAGGGCGAGCATCGCTGGGTTACCGTGGGCCGGCACCGCGTGCGCCACCGGAGCCCCCGGGCCGTATGGAGTCCCGTCAATCATCCTTGTCAACCTCCGTGTTGCGCTGAGAAGGCGGCTGCCTTCGAGAAGACGGCCGCTCCCATGGGGGAGCGGTCAGCGGTAGAAGCGGTAAAGGGTCTCGGCCACGCAGGCCGGCTTGCTCGCCCCCTCCAACTCGATGGCGGCCTCGATGACCGCCTGGACGCCCCCGGGTACGTCCTCCACCTCCTTCAAGCTGGCACCCAGGCGGACGCGCGAGCCGACGGGCACCGGGGCCGGAAAGCGCACCCGGTTGCACCCGTAGTTGACGGCGAGGCTGGTCCCCTGCACATCGAGGATCTCGCTGAGCAGCGGTACGACCAGCGAGAGCGTCAGGTAACCGTGGGCAATCGGGCCGCCGAAGGGGCCCGTCTTAGCCCTCTCGACATCCACATGGATCCACTGATGGTCATCGGTGGCATCGGCAAACTGGTTGATCATCTCCTGGGTGACCTCGCGCCAGTCGCTGTAGCCGAGATCGCATCCTGCTTTGGCCTTCAGCGCGTCGATGCTGTCAATAACGGTTGCGGTCATTGATGATCTCCTTCTCCAGGGGGGGGGACGGCCACCGCTGAGTCGGCCGGCCGCGAGGTCGGAGGTGGGGAAGCCACCGGCCCTGGCGGCTCGCCCACGGCGGCCGCCCCGGGAACGACCACGCCGTCCTGATGGCTGGCGTGGCTGTTGGAGGGATGGCCGGAGCTCGAACCCTCACTGCTGGGATCCAGGATGCCCTCTTCGAGCCAGAGGTCCTTGCCCTCGAGAATGCGGAGGGCGAGCGCGTGGTTGGCCTCATCGTTGTTGGACCGGAGCTCGTGGAAGAGGCGCTCGACGCGGCCCCGAGCCTGACGGCAGAAGAGATCGGCGACGTCCTCGACCTGCCGAGCACGCTCGGGCGTCTCCCGGCTGAGGGTTCGGGCGTACACCACGGCGGACGAGAGCGCGAAGAGCTCGGCTCCGATGTCGACGATACGCGCGAGATAAGCCTGCTTGTTCTCCAGGCCCCCCTTCCACCTGGCCATGCCGTAAAAGGTCGACCTCGCCAGCTTGCGCGAGCTGCGCTCCGCGAAGCGGAGGTGGGGGGCGAGCTTCCCGAATCCGCTGAAGGCACCCGGGCGCTGCCCGCTGCCCACCGCGAGCCTGGGCAACCAGCGAACGTAGAACCAGACCGCCGGGGCGAGGGCCTTGGCCTTCTCCCCAAAGCCCGCGTCGGGAGCGATGAGCTTGCCGGCAACCCGCAGGTGCTGGTCGACGGCTTCACGTGCGGTCGAGAGGTGCATCATCTGCGATGTCCCCTCGAAGATGCGGTAGACGCGGGTGTCGCGCATCACCTGCTCGACGGTGAATGGCCTCTCACCTCGGCCACGCAGCGACTCGGCGGTCTCGTAGCCTCGCCCGCCGCAGACCTGGACCAGCTCGTCGACGACCTGCCAGCACAGCTCCGACGCATACAGCTTGGCTAGTGCCGCCTCGATCCGGACGTCGTTGCGCTTCTCATCGGCGAGGCGGCTGGCCACATCGACCATGGCCTCGAGACCGAAGGCGCTGGCGGCGATGAAGGCGATCTTCTGAGCCACCTCGTCGTGCTGACCCACCGGCTTGCCCCACTGGACCCGCTGGCTGGCGAACTCCCGGGCGATCTTGGTCGCCCACTTGGCAGTCCCAGCTTGGATCCCGGGCAGGGAGAGACGTCCGGTGTTGAGGGTGCTAAAAGCAATCCGCAGCCCGTGCCCCTCAGCCCCGATCAGGTGCGTCTTCGGCACGAAGACGTCCTGGAAGCGGGTGAGCGAGTTGTCCATCCCCCGCAGGCCCATGAAGGTGTTGCGGTGCTCGACGATCACACCCTCGTCGTGGTACGGCACGATGAAGGCGCTGATGCCGCCGCGGTGTCCCTCGCCCTTGGGAACCTTGGCCAAGACGACGGCGACGTCAGCGATGTTGCCATTGGAGGCCCAGAGCTTCTCGCCGGTGATCCGGTAGCCGGAGCCGTCCTCGGTGGGGATGGCGACGGTGGTGAGGCGCGCCGGGTCGGAGCCCACGTCGGGTTCGGTGAGGAGGAAGGCCGAGATGTGGGTCCGGGCCACGAGCGGAAGCCATTGCCGCTTCTGTTCCTCGGTCCCGAAGAGCAGAATCGGCTCCCCGACCCCGATCGACTGGTGCGCGGAGAGCAGCGCCGACAGCGACGGATGCCAGCTGCCGACCAGGGCCAGGACCTGGTTGTAGTAGACCTGGGAGAGGCCCAGGCCCCCGTACTCCTCGGGGACCTTCATCCCCAGTGCCCCCAGCTCCTTGAAGCCGTCGATAACCTCGGTGGGGATCCTGGCGTCCCGCTCGATCTGGCCCGGATCCACCTTCGTCTCCAGGAAGGTACGCATCCGGTTCAGGAACGCCTCACCCTTCCTCACCATCTCAGGATCGAGGCGCGGTTGAGGGAAGATCAGCTTGGGACGGAAATGGCCGAGGAAGAGTTCCTTCCCGAAGCTGGGCAGCGCCCAGTCCTTCTGGCGCGCCGCCTCGGCGACCTTGCGGGACTCTCCCGCGGACACGCTAGTCATGATCGCGACACCTCCATCCGGGTCACTCCGATGCCCGCTTCGACGTCCCCGCCGAGGCGGCCTGCTTGGCCGTCTTCAGCGCACGTGTCACCGCCTTCTCCTGCTTGTCGAGGAGGAAGGCGCGCAGCCCTCCCCAGTGCTCCTGGAAGATCTCGGCGGCCATCCGTCCCAGAGGCTCGGCGATGGCCGGCACGAAGTCCATCTGAGCCAGCACGTCGCGCTCCAAGTCGATGCCCGGGGCGATCTCGGTCAGGGTCATCGTGCCCTCGCGGAGTTCGAAGACGGCCCGCTCTGTCACATAGAGGACACGCTGCCCACGCCGACCCGCCTCAGCACCGCTGAAGGTGACCTGCTCGACCTCATCGAGGAACTTCTTGTACTTGCCCTCGTGGACGATCCGCATCTCGCCGTTGCCAGTGGCCACCTCCAGACCACCGGCCGTGAGCGAACCGCAATACACGAGCGACTTGGCCGCCTGGCTGACGTCGATGAACCCACCGGGGCCGACGGAGCGGCCGCTGAAGCGGCTCACGTTGACATTGCCCTGGCGATCCGTCTGGGCCAGGCCGAGGAAGCCGATGTCGAGACCTCCTCCGTTGTACCAATCGAACATCGCTTCCTGCTCGATGAGCGCCTCGGGGTTGGTGGAGGTACCGAAGTACAGGAACTTCCCAGGCGCGCCACCGATGGCGCCGGCCTCGGTGGTCAGCTTGACCAGGTCCACGACGTCCTCTTGGGCGACGACACTGCCCATGGCGTCGGGGTAGCCGAAGCCGCAGTTCAGTGTCGCGCCGGGCGTGATCTCCATCATCGCCCGCCGCAGCACCACCAGCATCTCGTCCATGGGGAGCGGTGCCACGGCCGCCAGCGGAGCCTTGATCTGCCCTGACATGGCCGGGTTGAACAGGGCCGCCGCTGACTGGGGGTGCAGCTCGAGAGACGAGGCCACGACCACGAAGTCGACCAGCGGCGAGGGGATGCGGACCATCTGCGGGTGCAGGGAGCCGGCACGAGCCCGGTACTTGACCTGGGCGATGACGATGCCACCGCTGTTCTTCGCCGCCTCGGCCAGGGTCAGCTGGCCGAGGAAGAGCGCCTCGTCCTCCATCGACAGGTTGCCCAGCTCATCGGCGGTAGTGGCTCGGATCACCGCCACATCCACGGGGAAGGCAGGGTAGAAGAGGTACGCGTCGCCGTCGAACTCGATGAACCGGACGTAGTCCTCCGTGGTCGCCGAGTTTCCCTTGCCCCCCTCCAGGCGGGGATCGATGAAGGTGCCGAGTCCCACCTTGCTGATCACCCCGGGGCGGTGACCGGCGATCTCCCGTAGGAGCTGGGCTAGCGGCCCCTGGGGCACGAACTGCGCCTGGCAGCCGCCCTCGTGGACCAGCTTCTGCATGGCCGGCGACGCCGAGGTGTGTGCTCCCAGCCACTTGGCGGTGAGGCCCTCGTGGCCCAGGTGGTGAAGGCCCGCGTCCTTGAAGTTTCCGATCCCGGCGGGGTGGACGACGGTCAGCTGGCGAGGATGGCCCTTCTCAAGGAAGGCGTCTTCGATGGCAATTGCCACCTCCTCGGCGAAGCCGGAGAGCTGGATGCCGCTCCAGGCGACGGTTGCACCGTCGGGGATGTGGGCCACCGCCTCGGCGGCAGAGAGGAATTGAGCCATCGCGACTCTCCCTGATCAGATGTTCCCAATGCGCGAGCCCACTTTAGGGAGACCCCACCAGCTCTCACCAGGGGAGGAGATCCCCTGCCTGTATGGTCAGAAACCCCGGAGGCTGTCAACAACTGGTTTTGGCGCGATCATGCAGAGATTTCCACCAAAGCCATTTGTGGAGATCGCCAAGGTTGCACGGGTTGACGGCTCGCACGGCGCTCCGCGCCCACGAGCGCGGCGACGGCCTGTGGATCGTGCAGCCTGAGCACCCTCGCTTTTGGGGAGATCTACGAATCACCGCCGGTGATGCGGGCGCGCTCGGGAGTGAGATCGATCAGCTTCAGCCCCAGGTGCAGCAGCAGCAGATCGTCAGGTGCATGCGGGTCACGCCCGGTCAGCTCCCTGATCCGGCGGAGGCGGTAGACGACGGTGTTCGGATGCACGGAGAGGTTCTCCGCGCTCTTGGTGAGGTTGAAGCTCGAATCGACGAACGCCCGCAGGGTGGCGACCAGCTCGGAGTGGTGCTCGGCGTCATAGGCGAGGAGGGGGGTGACGGTGTCGTCGAGGATCCGCTCAGCGTGCCGGCTGGACCGGACGATGGAATCGACGAGGACCTCGTCGAAGGCCACTAGGCGTCCCCGGGCCCCCTTCGCCACCGCGATGGCCACCGCCTCGACCGCCTCACTGTAGCTGACCCCGAGAAGGGCGAGGCCACGGTGGGAGCCGCTCATACCCACGCTGACTCCCGCTCCCTCGAGGTCGCGGGCGAGGCCGGAGCACGCCTCGAACGCCACCTCGGCCTCTCCCGCGTGCTCGAACGGGTAGAGGGCCACCACCTCGCCGTGGCGCATGCCCAGCAGGAGCGAGCCGGCACGCGGCCGGAGCCGGGCGCGGGCCGCTTCGACGACGCGGCGCAGCGCGGCCCGATTATCCAGCGACTGATCCGGCATCACCTCGGCGGGCGGCTCGTCGATGCGAGCGACCACGACGAGGTAGCTCTGGCTCAGTCGCACGCGCAGGGAGAGTGCCAGGCGGCGCACGCGTTCCGAGTCGCCGTCGCCGGCGATCAGGGCTTCGAGAAGGTCGTGCCGCACCATCTCGCGATCGCTCCAGACCGTCTGAAGCTCATCGAGATAGCCGCGCGCCGCGACCACCGACAGAAGATCGATGTGTTCCAGGATGGGCGCGACCAGCGTCAGAGTCGCCTCACGCTCGGCGGCGATGTCTGCATGGGTGCACGCGAGGACGCTCTGCCACAGCACCTGGCCCCAGAGCCGGACCGCGTGGAGGAAGGATTCCAGGGAGACGGCCTGGTGGACCCTCCGCCCGGCCCCAGAACGGACGCCCTCGAACTGCTCCACGGTCGGCTTGCGCCCGCTCTCGAGATTGCCCATGGCAACCTGCAACCCGGCCAGCGAGACGCCGTGGACGTCTCGGTACAGGAAATCGTGGTCGGCGAGCTTGTAGTCGATGATCTCCTCGCGGTACCGCTCGACCATCCGCTGGGCGACCGTCTCCAGCTGCCCCGACAGCCTGCCCAGGATCTCCTGAACCATGTCCTGCCGGACGGCATCCGGAGGCTGGCGGCTCGCGTCGGAGACGTCGGGCTCCGACCCTTCAACCTCAACGCCTGGAGATTGGCTGCGTGTCACCGCCGGCCCTCCTGAACCGGACCGTGCACCTGTAGGGTGTACGAAAAAGTGGCCCCAGTCTAGTCCCTCCAGGGGCCGATCGTGTGGGGAATCGATAAGAGCGGCCGGCGACGGGCGGCCAGGAAGCCGGCCAGCGCGGAGCCGCTCCTGCGGGTTGTTGGATGGGGCTGCATTGCCTGCTGGACGGGGTCGCGGCCGCGTCACCGAAGCTTCAGCCAGGCCGTCGCGGCGCGGAGGCGCAAGAGCTCCCCGGTAAGGGGTGACCCCAACGGACAGCGATACGCGCAAGGGTAACCAGTGCGACCAATGGCATCGGCGAGCCGCTCGTCTGCCAGCTCGCAGCCAGGTGAGACGCGCGACGAGTAGGCGGTGGCCCCCACAGCTTGAGCGCGGACTCGCTCACCAAAGGCCTGCATTCCCACACGGGGGGTGCGCCCCCGATCACCCGAACCAGCCGGCTGAGTGGGCTTGCTGAGCAAGCAGCAGTCTTGACGTATAAGCGTCAAAGCGTCAAAATGGTGCCATGGCGATGGCTCGACGCAAGACCACCGTGTATCTCGACGAGGACGTCGTCCGCGCCTCGAGGGTGCTCGCGGCCCGCACCGGTCAGCACGAGTACGAGATCGTGAACGCGGCCCTGCGCACCTTCCTTGGCCTGGCCGCGGTCGAACGGGTCTGGGCAGGGAGCCAGCTCACGGACGAGGAGGCGGCGACGCTCGCCTACGGTGAGTTGCAGGCGATGCGTCGGGAGGCTGGTGGCGGCACCGCCGGGTAAGGCCCTCCGGGTCGTCCTCGACCCCGGCGTGCTCGTTTCCGCCCTCCTCTCCCCCCGCGGCGCTCCGGCTCACCTCTACCTCCTCTGGCTCGGTGGCGAGTTCGAGCTGATGGTCTGCCCCCATCTGCTCGAGGAACTGGAGGGCGTCCTCCGGCGCCCGAAGTTCGGGGACCTGGTGACGCCGGACGACGTGGAGGAGTTCGTCGAGGTCATCCGCCGCGGTGCCATCTGGGCAGAGAACCCGGTGATCGCCGAGGCAGTCAGCCGTGATCCCGGCGACGACTACCTGGTTGCCCTGGCCCAGGCCGCTAACGTCGACCACCTGGTGTCCCGTGACAAGGACCTCACCAGCCTCACGACGGCCTCGCCGCCGGTACTGTCACCGGCGATGTTCCTGGACCTGCTCGGACCGCTACCGCCCGCCTGAGGACTGGTCCAGGGTGCCGATGGGACCCCTCTGGCATGCCAGCGCGTTTTGACAGAGCACTTGCTTCGCTGATCGTGTCCCGGAGCAGCACTTGCTTCTGCACTCCGGGTCTCCGTCCGGCCCCAGCCAGAACCAAAGCAAGTGCACCCGGCGAATTCAAAGCTGACCGTCAACTGACCGGCTGGTCGGGGCGCCCAGACTCGAACTGGGGACCTCTTGCTCCCAAAGCAAGCGCTTTCGACTTTCGTCGCTCGCATAGGCATTCTTGAATTCGCTTGGACCACTTGCTTCGCCACCCGTGCTTCAGGCCAGCACTTGCTTCAAGGGTCAGGAGCAGTTCCGGAAGCAATATGACTCTGCCCCGCCAACCCGCCCCCATTCAGCCCTAACACAGGTCGTGACCACGACATCCGCGGTGGACCAATTCTCGGGGGCCGACCGGTTGCAGTTCCCTGCATCGCTACGGTGTGAGCTCCGGCTCCCTATTGATCGGTATCCAGGCCTCAACCACCGTGCCGCTGCCCGGGTGGTCGATCCGGAGCCAGCCGCCGGCCTGCTCGGCGCGCTCTCTCATGCTCGCGAGGCCGATGTGGAAGGCACCGTCGGTCGCCGGAGGACCGTCGGTAAAGCCCACGCCGTCATCCGCAACGTGCAGCAGAATGCCCCCATCGCACTCCTCAAGAGATACTGAGATTGATCGCGCACGCGCGTGCTTTCGTGCGTTGGACAGCGCCTCCTGTCCGATTCGAAAGACAACTGTGCGCTCCTCGGTATTGAGTTCTGTTGCGGAATTGCTCGTCACGGTGACGCTGACGTTCTCCTCAGGAGCCCATTCCTGAAGGGAGTTTCGGAACGCGACGTCAAGACCCTCGCTATCGAGAGATGGTGGCCGAAGCGCGAATACCAGATGCCGCAAGCTGTCAATGGAGAGGGTAAGGAGCGATGAGAACTCACCGAGCCGTGCGTTGAGTGCGGGGTCCTTGATATCGTGACGTATCGAGCTCAAGCGTAAGACCGCAGCGGCAAGCATCTGGATGGGACCGTCGTGAACGTCACCGGCCACGCGGCGCCGTTCCGTCTCTTGAGCGCTGACCATCGAGGCGAGGAGAAGCCGACGTTGGTGGTCGGTAATCCGCAACTGCTCAAGCGCTGAGCGAGCCTGCTCGCTCTTGAGGCGGAGTTCCTCGTTGGTGCGCTGGAGGGCGATGGCGGCGCCCATCGCCTCGGTTACATCTTGGCAGACACCCAGGAGCTCACCGGCAGCGGCGCCGCGGGAGGCCGGCACCCACTTGCGGAGGTATCGAACGTCTCCGTTCGGGCGCACGATGCGGTGCACGAGGTCCATAGCCTCACCCGAGAGCATCCGATCAAAGCCCTCCCTCACGGAGGCTCGATCGTCCGGATGCACGAGGTCCAGGAGGTATGCCTCGGGTGTGACCTGCCCCTGGTCGGGCGCGATTCCATGCATGGCGAATATCTCGTCGGACAGCCACTCGAAGTGGCCGCTGGTAAGATCCTGCCGCCAGTGGCCCACATGCGCGATAGCCTGTGCCTCGCGAAGCCGCGCTTCGCTCAGGGCCAGACGCTGAGCGTCCCGGAGCCGCCCAATCCCGTACGCCAGGTTAGCGGCCAACTCGATGAGGGTCCCGACTGAGGCGGGGTCAAAGGCCCCCACCTCACCGCCGTAGATCGTGAGGACTCCCATCGCCTCGTCACTCACAATGAGTGGGAGGGCGCACACGGTTCGAAAGCCATGCGCATCGGCTGCAGCTCGCCAGGGATTGAACCTCGCCGTGCGGTGCGTATCCTTCAGGACCTGAACGGAACGGGTTCGGATCGCCGTGCCTGTTGGACCAGACCCCAGCTCATCGTCGCCCCAGCTGACGCGGACGCCCCTCAGATACTCGGTCCGCCCCGCCGACGCGACCGGGCGCACAGTGTGCGCGCTGTCGTGCTCGGCGTATGCGACCCAGGCCAGCAGGTACCCGGAGGCGACGATGGTCTCGCACGCGTCAGCCAGCAGCGACGCCTCGTCGGTGGCACGCACCACCACCTGATTGCCCTGAGTCAGGGTACGCAGCGCCCGGGACAGGTGGGTCTGCTCGGTGATGTCACGGGCATTCACCACGATCCCAGCGATGGCTGGGTCTCCAAGACAGTTGTTCGTAACTGCCTCAAGACGCCGCCAATGGCCCGATGCCGCCTTGTATCGGAACGAGACCGGAGAGTGGATCCCGGCCTGACGGACGCCTTCGCCGAAGAACGTTCTTACTGCGTCACGATCGTCGGAATGGACCCGCTGGAAGCTACTACGCCCGACGCGCGCACCCAGTGCGAAGCCGAGCATGTGTTCGGCAGCGGGATTGGCGTAGAGCACTCGCGCGTGGTCGTCGAGGACGGCGATGAGGTCGCTTGAGTTGGCCACCAGTGTGCGGAACCAGTGCTCGTTGGCTGCCGATTCTCCACTCGAGCCATGGTGGGGCGCGTCCGCCGCAGAGGCGTCAGGGACGAACTCGTCAGGAGTCATGAATCCGCCCAGAGCAAGGGGCACTCCGACTCCGGTGGAGCCGTCCTTGATTCCGACGACGGCCGTCTGCTCCGTGTGCACAGGGACGCGCCGTCTCCTCCGACGGAGGCGCCACCGCCGTATGGCGGAGCGGTCGGCGTGCGCTGCGATCCAGGTAGGCTTGCCCGTTCCCCCACAGCGAGCCTTGGGGCCGTCCCGTTCACGATGTCGTCTCGCTTCTTCACTCTGTCGCCCGGGGTCATCGCCGACAGGTCCCCAGTGGGTTCATGCGCTCGGCCAGGGCGCCCTATGACTCCAATACCGTGTGACGCGTTGGCATCCTGAGACCAGGCTAGCTGCTAGGTGTGACGGACCCGTCGTCTGTCTGTCACAGGGGAAGAGTGGCCTCATCACGTGACCGTCGACAGGAATGGAGCCTCCAGGATTCCCGGGGCGGTTCAGGAAGAGCACTTGCTTCTGCACCGCGGGTCCCCGGCCGGGCCCGGCCAGATCCAAAGCAAGTGCTCTCGGCCAATTCACAACCGACAACGAACGACCCGGTGGTCGGGGCGGCGGGACTCGAACCCACGACCTCATGCTCCCAAAGCAAGCGCTTTCTGGTTTCGTCGTTCGCATAGGCCTTCTCGAATTCGCTCGGACCACTTGCTTCGCCATCCGTACCCCCAGCCAGCACTTGCTTCAAGGGTCAGGAACAGTTCAGGAAGCAATATGGCGCTGGGCCGGCAGCCACCCCAAGGTCGATCCGGAGGTCTGAACCGCGGCCTGGCGGTAGCCCCCCTAGCCTGCACGGCTTTCGAGATGTAGCGACATCTGGGGGGCTTCCCCAGACATAGAGAAGCGACCCATCCTTGGGGTGTTCAACGTCCCGAGGAGGGTCGCCCGTGACCAATGATGACCTGCTCT
>Ga0224558_1002059_pt1 | contig 19364 bp, 13 predicted proteins | sample 714S32024metaG_FD_180682 | JGI IMG/M metagenome (GOLD analysis project Ga0224558, IMG submission 180682) | Peat soil microbial communities from Stordalen Mire, Sweden - 717 S3 20-24 | ecosystem: Environmental > Terrestrial > Soil > Wetlands > Peat | place: Sweden: Norrbotten County, Stordalen...
CGACACCATCAGCGCCACACCGCCTGCGAGGGTGTCAAGAGTGGGTGGGGTGTTCGTCGTGGTGAACGTCGGAGCGACGTTGTAGCCCTCGGCAATGTCGACGGGGCCGAGGTTGGCCGTGGTGCTGATGGTGTCGCCCACGTCGCCGCTGACCACGTAGCTGAGCCCGGAGACCGTGATGTCGATCGGCGCGGCGGCGCCGAGGCCGCTCCCCGTGATCGTCCCACCGTTCGTAAACGTGAGGACCAGCTCGTTGTCAACGCCGGAGAAGGTGCCGCAGCTGCCTCCCTGGGCCAGCGCGGCGGTGAGCGTCGGTGTAGCAGTGGCCCCGTTCGTGATCACCTTGGCGCTTATCGTCGCCGTGCCGGAGAAGCCGATCGAGTCAGGCTTCGATAGCGTCTCGCAGTTGAGGGCGTCGTTGCGCGCGACGGTGATGTAGATCTTGTCGCCGGTCGTCCAGGCGTTCCCGGGCCCGCTCATGTACAGCTCCCATGAGCCAACTGCGGTCGTCGCGCCGGGACCGATCGTCGGGGTGGTGTCCGCGAAAAGGGTGGCGATGGCGGCGGTGACAACGTCCGCGTTGGCGGCGCTCGTCACGATGAAGGCGCCCGAAGCGTTGAGGGTGCCAGCGGCAGCGGCGGTCACGATGTCCGGGCCGCCGGCAGCACCAACTGCCACGTCGTAGGCAACGCTCCCGACCGCGATGGTCTCATCCGCCGGTGTGCTGGTCTGGCCGAGGCCGGTCAGAGTGATCGTGAAGGTGTTGACTCCGGCACCTCCGGTAGTGGTGCACCCGCTGGTGGCGCACAGGTTGACGTCACCTGTAGGCGAGGTGACGGTGACCGTCGGGGTCTTGTCGAAGGTGAGCGTCGCGGCAGCGGCGCTGTCTGTCACCGTAAGCGTGATCGTGTTGCCTGTAGCCCAGGTGGTCCCCGCCGCCAGGGTTATCGTCCAGCTGCCTGCGGTCTGATTGGCCACACCCTTCACGACGCTCGGGGCGGACGACGCGACGACGCTTGAACCGCTTCCGATGGCGGCCGAAGCGCTCGAGGCGAGCCCCAGGACGGAGAGGCCGGTCAGGGCCGTCACTCCTGCGATGCAGGAAACAGCTACCCGGCGGAATCTGATAAGTCGGTGTTTCACTCGCCCTCCTTGGGCTCGGTTCGACGTCACCCCGAGGCCGCCGGCAAATACGCGGCGGCCCGCGGGCACACTGCACGTTACATCAGGGACAACTGCTCCTGCGGGATCTCTGTGACACATCTGGCCATGAACAGGTGCAATCCTCTCGGTGCGCGAAACCTCCCACTTTGCGTGGTCGCTACTTTGCGTGATTTCTTGTGAAGTCAGTACTTTATGTGATCACTTTGCGTGGTCAGCGATGCCGGGTCAGAAGCACCCGCACCCGCGGACGAGCGATGACGATCACGACAACGATTACCACGAGATTCACCACGAGATCACCGGCGCCTAAGGCCAGCCTGGTCCCACTGACCAGCTCCATCCTCGGAGCTGTCTGGAAACCTGAGACGCGTGCATCATGCACCGGCGGGTGTTAGCGTGAGTACCGACCGCTACAGGTCCTAGCGACGGAAGGACGAGGGGCACCTCGGCTCCGCAACGAGGCAGAAGAGGGGCGCACTCACCACATGGCTGTTCAGCCAGAGACCCTGGACTCCTACGACGATCGCCGGCTCGTCGGCGCCTTCCAAGCAGGCGAGGAGGATGCCTTCGCACGCATCGTCGGCGCCCACTACTCCTCGCTCCTTGCCGAGGCGCGTCGGAAGCTTCGTTCGGCCGGCGACGCCGAGGACGCTGTTCAGGAGACGCTGCTTCGCGCGTACCTGGCGCTCGACCGCTTCGGAGGGGAGTACCGGCTTCGTGCGTGGCTGAGCCGCATCCTGACCAACGCATGCACGGACGTGCGGTCACGGCGCTCAGGCGAGCTGCGCCTCGTCGACCGCCTAGCTCACAGGCGCGACGAGGTACCCGGCGCCGACGAGTGGGTTGCCGACTCGGAGCTGCGACGCAAGATCGAAGAGGCCATCGCCTCCCTGCCCGAGACGTACCGAGTGGCCTTCGTGCTGCGCGAGGTGGAGGAACGCTCGTACGCCGAGGTGGCCGAGGAGATGTCGGTCACCGAGTCGAACGCACGAGCGCGCGTGCACCGGGCACGCAGCTCGCTCACGCGGGCTCTGCGCGAGACCGGGACCGCCCTGGGCGGCTTCGCCATCCCGCTCCGGCTCCTAGGACGGAGACAGCTCGCTGCTCGAGCCCGCCAGGTGCACGGACCGAGCCTCGCGGCACACCCCGAAGCGGTGCAGAGCTCGGCGTCGGGCGTGTCCTGCACCGCCGCCCACTCCGCAGCGCTCCCCTCGAGCTCCCAAGCACCGCTTTCGGCGCTTGCCCAGATCTCTCAGGCTCTGACTCAGACCGCTTCGAACCCGCTGTCCCAGACGATTCTGGCGATCGCTCCCGACGCAGGGCGCGCCTCACTGCCGGTGGCGGGGATGCTCGCCACCATGGCGGCCGCGGGCGCGATGGTGGCGACCGGTGCCTCCGTGCTGTCCCCGGCTGCGAACCCCGCAGCCGCTGCCTCCGCCGTAACAGCTCCGGCGGTTGCACTCAGCTACGACAGCGCCGCGCCCGCCGCTTTGTCGGCAGATCAACAAGGAAACGCCAAAGCCGTGACCAGCCCCAACTCTGCCGGGGACGCTCCCACCCCTGGTGCTTCGGCGACATCTGCGTCGGGCTCATCCCAAGGCGCCACCGTTGCGTCGGATGCCTGGCAATGGGTTTCCGACGCGGCTACGGGCCCCGGGCAAACCCTCTCCGCACTTCCTGGCGCAGGAAGCTCGACTTCGGGCTCTTCCGTGGGCCAGGACCCAGCCCAGGCCGCCGGGAGCTCCACCTCGTCGACCTCGGCCGACGCGGTCGCCTGTCCGTGGCCCGCGTCGTTCCCCGGCGCCACCCAGGGTCCGATCACCCTGCCGGCGCCCGAGCCGACAGGCACGGCGCCTTCGGCCTATTTCGCCAGCGACACCCTCCAGGCGGGTGGGGCCGACCCGGCCTTCGAGGTTTCGGGTCAGGGCAATTACGAGGTGCCGGCGGGGAGCCTCACCATCCACACCCTCTACGCCGCCTGTCTCCCCGGCACCACCGACCCGGTCCTTCTGGCAAACCTGTCGAACCAGGCCGACCCGGCAGCCGGTCAGCTCCAGCTCGCCGGGGCGCTGGTGAGCTCGTCCTCGGCAGACGGCGAGACCATCACCCTCTACCGAGGAAACGCCGCATGGATCGACGGGCCGAAGGTCTCGACGCGACCCAGCTCGTTCGTGGCGGAGATCGTGCTCGACGTGCCATCGGACATCTCGACGCTACGCGTGGCGTTCTTCGGCACCGCGCCCGACCTGTCCGGCGCACCTCTCACATGCGCGGGTCAAGAAACGGGCAGCACCTCGACGAGCACGGCCACAGCACCCGGCGCCTTGACAGGCACGAGCTCGGTGCCTAATTCCCCAAATGACGGCATCTCGACGGGCAGCACCTCGGGTCCAGACGTCTCCAGCTCAATGACCACGGGTGCCACCTCGACCATTTCGTCCGTCGCGTCAGGCTGCTCGCAGTCCACAAGCAACGCGCCGTCAAGCTCAGAACCGATCAAGACTGTGAGCGATTCTTCGGGATCCACGTCGGGCACTTTGAGCACCGGCGAGAGCACCACGCAAAGCGACACCACCTCTGTTGGGGCGCAGAGCGACACAACCGCATCGTCAACCACCTTGGAGACAACTCAAGGCACTTCGAGCACCACCACCGGGTCGTCGTAGCTGCGTCCCGTTGTTCTTGAAGGAGAGCCCGAGCCGAGTCTCAGGTCGGTGAGTCTCAGGTCAGTGATTGCTCCGAAGGCGGGGTGTCTTGGGTGGTGGCGTTCATCGCAGGAGATGCAATGTCCGTCGTCTCGCGAGCCACGCTCGTGCCAGGCGCTTCTTCGCTGGACTCGTCGTTCGGGCTCCGCTGTACAAACGCCCACAGCTGCTCTGGGGTGCCTGGATAGGCGAACTGGTAGCCCTGGGCGAACTCGCAACCCATCTCCCTCAAGGCGTTCGCTTGTTCCGGAGTCTCGACGCCCTCGCCCACCACCGAAAGACCGAAGGCGTGGCCCAGGCCGAGAAGTCCTTGGACGATCGCAATGCCTCTCCCGTCCGGGGTGTCGAGGCTCGCCACGAACCGGCGGTCGATCTTGAGGCCCGAGATCGGAAGGTCCTGGAGCCATGACAGGTTCGAGTGACCGGCGCCAAAGTCGTCGAGGTTCACCGACACCCCGAGATCGCGAAGCGCTCGCAGCACCTTCTCGGTCGCTCGCACGTCGCGCAGCACCTCCTCGACGATCTCCAGACCGAGCATCGAGGCCGCGATGCCGTGGGAGGTCATGAGCTCGCCCACGATCTCCGCGAAATGGGGGTTCGCCAGCTGGTGCGGCGAGATGTTGAGCCACAGCCGGAAGGTCGCCGGTACATCCCCAGAGCCCTTTGCAGCCTCGAGCTCGTCAAGTGCCTTCTCCAGCGCCCAACGGCCGATCTGGACGATCAGACCGGACTCCTCCGCCACCGAGAGAAACGACCCCGGCAGCATCGTCCCGTGTCCGTGGCGGTACCAGCGAAGCAGCGCCTCGGCTCCGACGACGGCCCCACTCGAGAGGTCCACGAGCGGCTGATAGACGAGGGTGAGGCCTTCGCCCTCGGTACAGGCACGAAGCCCGCGCTCCACCTCGAAGCGCTCGAGCACGCGGTCGCGCATCGCATCGTCGAACAGCTCCCAGCCCGCCCCACCTTCTTCCTTCGCGCGGTACATCGCCGTGTCGGCATTGCGAAGCAGCGTCTCGGAACTTTGGTTCGCCACTCCGCGGGTGCTCAAAGCGATGCCCACGCTCGCGGTGAGCCGGTGCTCCACCCCCTCGACCTCGGCTGGCTCAGCCAGCTCGGCTAGGAGGTGCTCGGCTATGCGGCAGGCCGCCGCCGAGGTCTTCACGTCGGGACAGACCACCACGAACTCGTCGCCGCCGAAACGCGCCACGGTGTCTGAAGACCGTCGCGCAGCCGCAAGACGGTCTGCCATCTGCCGCAAGAGCTGGTCGCCGATGTGGTGACCGAACAGGTCGTTCACCACCTTGAAAGTGTCAAAGTCAACGAACAACACGGCGAGCACGTTCCCCGCGCGCCGAGCACTTGCGAGCGCCTGGACGAGACGGTCGTCGAGCAACGCGCGGTTCGGCAGACCGGTGAGAGGGTCATAGAGAGCTTCGTAGGCGCTGAGACGTTCGACGCGTTCTATGAGGCTTTGGTTCTCGACGGCGAGCCCGCGCCGCGCAAGCGCGTGGCGGATGGTCTGTAGGAACGTCTCGGGCGCGACTGGTTTGATCAGGTACGCGTCGAGCTGGCCAACCGAGGCGACCGCGCTGTCGAGCGACGTGTACTCGGTGAGGAGGAGAACAGGCAGCTCGGCGTCTTGCTCCTTGAGCGCCCGGGCGACGTCGATGCCACTTCCCTCGGGGAGTCGGTGGTCGACCACAGCGACCGCCGGGTGGTGTTCGGCCTGGAGCTCGAGAGCCTCGTCTTCCCGGCCGCACCCGAGAGCCCTGATCCCCGCGTTCACGAGCGCGTCGATGAGACTCTGGCGCCCCTTCTCGTCATCGACCACGAGCACGAGCGAGTTCGAATTCGAGTTCGGTACGGGCGCAAGTGATGAGTCGAGAGGGGACTCGCCACCTTCTCGAGGAGGTTCAGGCGCGCCCGGGGTGAGGCTCACGTTTCCTCCCACATCGGTCCAACGTGAGGAACCGTTCGGCAGGCATTTGAGCCCAGTTTGGTCGCCGAGTCGGTCAGCACCTCTGCTCGCTCTGGCGCTGCCACCGGAACGACGACGCCGGACAACGGTGAGGCGCGAAACACCTTCGCCGTCATCCCGACCTCCCATAGCCCCAGCGCAACCGGCGTGCCCCGCCGCCGCGCCTCCTCAGACATAGTCTGACATCACCCGGCGCGCGGAGTCAAACGCTCTGCGCGGACGCAAGAAACCGTCTCAATGGCGTCAGGCACAAGCCAGACACAAGCCAAACACAAACCAGACACAAGAAGAGCACCCGGCCCCCGCCACCGCTTCAAGCCTGAGCCAGCACGGAGGTACCCTCACGGCGATGCGGGACGACTCGTGCTGAACCTGCCGCCCGGGAAGGAAGGCGTCTTTTCCCGAGAGCTGCTCGTGGACGCCATCGCGAACGGCGTCATAGGAGCCGGGAGTTTCAAGATCCCCGACACGAACGTCCAACCCGCCAGCCTCGACCTGCGACTCGGGGAGATCGCTTACCGCATCAGGTGCAGCTTCCTCCCAGGTCCGCAGAGCGTGGAGCGCAAACTGAGGGACTATGTCATCGACGAGCTGGATCTTCACAAGGAAGGTGCAGTCCTCGAGACGAACCGGCCCTATCTGGTCCTGCTGAAGGAGCAGCTGAACCTGCCTCCGGGTGTGCGGGCGAAGGCGAACCCCAAGAGCTCCACCGGACGCATAGACGTGTTCACGCGCGTGGTCACCGACGAGGGGCATCGCTTCGACGAGATAGCCGAGGGTTACCAGGGCCCGCTGTACCTCGAAGTCGTGCCCCTCTCGTTTACAGTGCGAGTGCGCGAGGACCTGACCTTGAACCAGCTGCGCCTCTCGATCGGGAGGACCACGCTCACCGACGATGAGGTTCGCGACTTCCATTCCGAGGAGCACCCGCTTCTCTTCGAGGACGGGAAGCCTGTGCCCGCCCGCGAGCTCGCCCTTTCCGACGGGATGTTCCTCGGGCTCGACTTGAAAGGCGATACCACAGCACGAGTCGGCTACCGCGCGCGCGAGAACGCTCCCCTACTCGATCTGACAAGTGACCAGCTCATCGACCCCGAGGCGTTCTGGGAGCCCGTCCAAAGCGAGGGCGGCGACCGGATCGTCCTCTCGCCGCAGAAGTTCTACCTGCTCATGTCCAGTGGAGCAGTGTCGATACCACCGGAGCTCGCCTCGGAGATGACGGCCTATGACCCGACGAACGGCGAGCTGAGGACTCACTACGCGGGGTTCTTCGACCCTGGGTTCGGGTTCGACCCCGAAGGGCCGCTCGACGGTTCGCGCGCAGCACTCGAGGTCCGAGCCCACGATGTGCCGTTCGTGATCGAGCACGGCCAACGCGTCTGCAAGCTCACCTTCGACCGCATGCTCGAAGCTCCTAAGACCCTCTACGGCGAGGCGATCGGGTCCTCCTACCAAAGACAGGAAGAGACGCTCGGCAAAATCTTCAGGCGGCAGTAGCACGTGCCCGACGTCCGCCACCTCAAACCCGCTCTTTGCGACGGAAGGCGAAGGTCCCGTTGGCCGAAATGCAGGGGAGGGCTCGAACGCACCCACCGGGGCCGGCTCTTCGAAACGGTTTGACCGCTAACCTCGGGTACGGACACAATCTTGACCGGCCGGTCAGGTTTACCTGCCGACTCAGTTCCATCTCGCCAGAACTCTCGGCAGACTCGGGAAGGAGCCACCATGACCACCGCCGTCATCGTCGACGCTGTGCGAACCCCAGGAGGCCGACGCAACGGCAAGCTGCATGGCTGGCACGCGGTGGACCTGGCCGCCGAACCGTTGAAGGCCCTCATCGAGCGCAACGACCTCGATCCCGTCCTTGTGGACGACGTGATCATGGGCTGCGTCACGCAGGTGGGCGAGCAGGCGCTCAACGTCGGCAGGAACGCGGTGCTCGCGGCGGGGTTCCCCGAGTCGGTGCCTTCCACGACCGTCGACCGCCAGTGCGGCTCCTCGCAGCAAGCGTTGCACTTCGCCGCACAGGGTGTCATCGCGGGCGCTTACGACGTGGCGATCGCCGCCGGCATAGAGCACATGACCCACACCCCGATGGGATCCTCGATCGTTCCCGACCTGGGCTACGCCTTCGGACCCGCGGTCATGCGCCGCTACGCAGAACGCGGCGGGCTCGTCTCGCAGGGCATATCCGCCGAGATGATCGCCGACCATTGGAGCCTCTCGCGTGAGGAGCTCGACGCCTTCGGCGCGCGCAGCCAGCAGTTCGCAGCCCGCGCCACGGCCGAGGGCCGGTTCGAACGTGAGATCGTGCCTGTGGAGGTGCGCGACGACGAGGGTAATCCGACCGGCGAGACGATCAGCACGGACGAGGGCATCCGCCTTGACACCACCGTCGAGGTGCTGGCGACCTTGAAGCCGGCGTTCAAGCCCGACGGCAAGGTGACCGCCGGCAATTCGTCACAGATCACAGACGGGGCCTCCGCAGTGCTGGTCATGAGCGAGGAGAAGGCGAGCGCCCTCGGCCTCACCCCACGTGCACGCTTCTTGACGTTCGCCCTGGCCGGCGTGGACCCCATCACCATGCTCACGGGTCCCATCCCCGCCACCCGCGCGGTGCTGGAGAGGGCCAAGATGTCCATCGACGACATCGACCTCGTGGAGATCAACGAGGCATTCGCCTCTGTCATCCTCGCCTGGGAGAAAGAGCTGCGCCCCGACATGGCCAAGGTGAACGTGAACGGAGGCGCCATCGCTCTCGGCCACCCCCTCGGAGCGTCGGGTGGCAAGCTTATGGCGACCCTGCTGAACGAGCTCGAGAGGACCGGCGGTCGCTACGGGCTACAGACGATGTGCGAGGGCGGTGGCTTGGCGAACGCCACCATCATCGAACGCCTGGGCTGAGATCAGCGGTAGCGGGTGGCGGTGGCAAAGCCGCCGGCGATGAGCACGATGCCGACAAGTAGGTACCAGTCACTCGGCCCGGCCGGCAGCACGTTGAAGTAATTGAGGACGATCACCAGCGCCCCGACGACCAGAAGCGCAAGGATCAGCAGACCCATCCATTTCGGGCTCACCTTTCGGCTCCGCGGGATGGGCGGCGTGTAGCGACCGCTCGAAGCCGAGGCGCGCGCCGGTGCACTCGTGGTGCGTCCCATCGAACGCCCTTTCTTCGTGGCGCTTCCCGGACCGTGTCTCTGAGCGTTCGCCATCACGCCCGAGGATAGTCATCATCGGGTTGGCACTACCATCGTGGCTCGGTGGCCGTACGTGTCCTGCTCATAGACAACTACGACTCCTTCACCTACAACCTCGTCCAGGAGCTGGGCAAGCTCGGGGCGGAGCCGGTGGTGCACCGCAACGACGCCATCGACGTAGACGGCATCAGGCACGCGAGCCCCGACGCGCTGGTCATCTCCCCGGGTCCGGGAAGACCCGAGGACGCGGGGATCAGTCTCCAGGTCGTGAGTGAGCTTGCCGGTGAGCTGCCCATCTTGGGCGTCTGCCTTGGACACCAGTGCATCGGACAGGCCTACGGGGGAAGGGTGGTGTGCGCCCCGACGCTCATGCACGGCAAGACCTCGGCCGTGTTCCATACCGGTACGGGGGTGTTCGCCGGTCTTTCGAACCCCTTCGAGGCCACTCGTTACCATTCGCTCGTGGTTGAGCGTGAATCGCTCCCCGATTCCTTGGAGATAACCGCAGAGACCGCCGACGGCGTGGTCATGGGACTGCGTCACCAAGAGCTCCCCGTTGAAGGAGTGCAGTTCCATCCTGAGTCGATCCTCACCCCCGCAGGGTCCGGCCTGCTGGCCAACTTCCTGGCCCGCGCTAGTGCAGTCGGAAGTGCGCGCCCTCTCTGAGACGAATAAGAATGTCGAGGTAAGCGCACGGCGGGCCGAGCGGCGCGCGACCAGGGTCGCCTGCGAATGTGCTTTCGGCCGCGCGTGTGCGATACCCGCTCGGCCTGTTCGCGGTTCCTAGACGCTCACTACTGCTGACCCTGAGGGGAGAGAATTGGCGGGCCGTTCCTGGGGGGTGCTCGTCGTCGCGGCGACCTTGGCGCTGGTGGTCGTGGCCGGCGGCGGCGGTTGGGGGATCCGGGTGGCGGCGGTGATGCAGCCGCGCCCCACAACCACGCCGCGGGCTCCGGGCATCACCCTCGTTTCCTCGCGCCAGCTCGACCTGCCAGACCCGTTCCTATTGGCGGCAGGCAGGAGGTACTACCTCTACGTATCGACCGCCTTCGCCGACTCCACCCACAAGAACGTGCCTGTCATAGCTGACAAGGCGGGACACTGGGGCCACGTGTCAGAAGCGCTGCCGAAGGTCCCGACTTGGGCGCTTTCCGCCTCTGCCGGCGGCGCCACCTGGGACCCGTACGTCGTGCGGCTGGGGCACACCTACGTCATGTACTTCGCCCCCCAGCTGAGCTCCCGCCCCCCCGCCACCCACTGCATCGGGGTGGCGGTCTCGGGTTCGCCGGCAGGGCCTTTCGTGCCGGTCGGCGGACCTCCGCTTGTCTGTCAGACGCAGCTGGGCGGTGCCATCGACGCCCAGCTGTTCTACGACCCCCATGGTCCGCGCGGCGCAGCTCACCCCAATTACCTGGTGTGGAAGTCGGACAACAACAACCTCCCCGGCTCGGGCCCGACCACGATCTGGGCAGCCCCGCTGTCGAACGACGGGCTCGCTCTGGCCGGCAACGCCATCGCGATCTTCCAACCCGACCAGGCGTGGGAAGAACCGGTGCTCGAGGCGCCGCAGATGGCCGAGGCTCCCGACGGCACCGACTGGTTGTTCTTCTCCGGCGGAGGAGGCTTCTTCACCCCCAGCTACGCCATCGGAGCGGCGAAGTGCGCAGGGCCCCTCGGTGGCTGCCGTGACACCTTGGCCGGCCCGCTCATCTCGTCCAACGCCCAGGGATCGGGGCCGGGCGAGGAGACGGTCTTCGTGGCCGGCGACCACAGTACCTGGGTGCTCTACAACCCGTGGCACACCGGCGAGCTGCAAGCGTTGCTACGCCCGGCTGAAGCGGCTCGCATCGGGTGGAACAGGCGAGGTCCTTTCGTCGCTGAGGCCAGCCGTTTCCCTCCGCCTTCCTAGCGTTCCTTCAGAGCGGCTCCGCCATGAAGCCGAGGTCCCGTTGCCCGACCGGCGACGCACACGTCAACTCAGAGCTCCCGCCGGGTGAGCAACCCAGCTCGGTCGCCGCCATTGTTGTGGTCCCTAAAGAGCGTGCTCGCCGCGGTAGTGGGGACACTGGAAGTACTGGAGCTTGAGCACGACAGCGTCACTTGCCCGTTCGGGGGAGCAGCCGATCCAGCCGAGGGAGACCCGCTGGTCACCATGGCCCCGTTGCTCGTGCACGTACCGTCGGAGACTCCAGTGAGTCCCCGGCTCTCGAGCTGGCTCTTCGCCTGCCCGAAAGTGTCGCCGCTCAGGTCCGGCACCAGGGGCGCGGTGCCGCCCGAGACGACGAGAGTAATGGGAGTCTGCCGAGAGACCGAGGTCCCTGCCGCCGGCTGAGTGCCGGCCACGTCGCCCTCCGTGATGTTCTGGCTGTACTGCGTGGTCTGCTGCCCGCTGCAGACGAGCCCGTCGTTCCCCAAGATGCTGCAGGCCACGGTCGGGGTGTCGCCCGACACGTCGGGGAGGGTGACGTTGGGAGAGGTGGTAGTAGTGGTCTGAGCGCTATAGAGGGTGACCGTGCCCCCTTGCTGGACGACCTGGCCGCCTTTCGGTGAGGTATCACACACGATGTTCTGCTGCGTGCAGGTGCTGATGTACTGGACCTGCGCGGTGAGCCCCATCTGTTGAAGCTCTTTCTGGGCCGACATGATCGACTGCCCGTCGAGGTCTGTGGGAACACTCAGCTGCGAGGGCGCGGTCTTGCCCCCGGTGACGAGCGTGATGGTCTGTCCCCTGTGCACGGTGGAGGCTTTGCGAGGCTGGGTGCGGATGACCTGGGTGGCCGGTGCGCTGCTCGAGGAGTCCTTTTTGACCTTGGTCTTAAGTCCGCGGTCTGCGAGCGTGCCTTCGGCCTGAGTCACGCTCTGGCCCGATACGTCCGGAAGCTTGAACGTCGAAGGCGTCGTGGACCCCGATCCGAGGTGCCACCAGCCAAGGGACTGGCCCAGGAAGATCACGACCACGGCGAGCGCGACCAATAACAGGAGCAGCACCGCCGCGTAGATGCCCGTACGGCTGGGAGGACGTTCGGGCTCCTCCGGTAGTTCGGCCCCTACCTGAGGAAGCGTCGCGGTACGTCCTGTGGTCCCCATCGCCTGGGTGGCCCCCATCGCCTGGGTCTCCCCGAGGGTGACAGGCGGGATGGTGGCAGCCACGGCGCGCCCTTCGCGAAAGCGCGACAAGTCCACTCGCAGGTCCTCGCCGGTCGGATAGCGGTGCTCGGGCGACTTGGCCATGCACTTCAAGATGACTGCCTCGAGATCGGGCGGAACCGCGGGGTTGATCTCGCGTGGCGTCGGAGGGTGTTCACGCACGTGCTTCGACGCGACTGCCACCGGCGTGTCCCCGAGGAACGGCGGACGACCCGTCACCATCTCGAAGAGCACGACGCCGAGCGAGTAGATGTCGCTTCGCGCGTCCACACCCATGCCTTCCGCTTGCTCGGGGGAGAAGTAGGTGGCCGTTCCCATGACGGCTCCTGTCTGGGTGAGGCTCTCCTCGGTATTGAGCGCGCGCGCGATCCCGAAGTCGGTGACCTTCACCACACCTTCGTCGGTGATGAGGACGTTGCCTGGCTTCACGTCGCGATGGATCACGCCGTGGCGGTGCGCGTACGCCAACGCGCTCGCCACGTCAGAGGCGATCTCCGCGGCCCGGTCGGGATGAAGCGGCCCGGCTCCTCGCAGGATCGACGAAAGGGCGCGGCCGTCCACGAGCTCCATCACTATGAAGTAGGTCCCGCCGTCTTCGCCCCAGTCGAACACCGGGACGATGTTCGGATGCGAGAGGTTGGCTGCCGCTTGAGCCTCGCGGCGGAACCGTTCCACGAAGGACCGGTCGACCGACAGCTCGGGAAAGAGGATCTTCACCGCGACCGGCCGATCGAGCAAGTGGTCACGGGCCCTATGCACCTCGGCCATTCCGCCACGCGCCACCAACTGGGACAACTCGTAGCGTCCCGAGAGCACACGCGGGGTCTCGGCGGGCTCAACCATCTCGTGAGAGCCTATGCCCGGTCACCAACGACCCTCGGTCCGCTCGAAGCGAGCGGAAAAGAGAAATCACTGTCCCCCCAGCGCGTCGGCGATCATCGTCTTCATCACCGGGCCGGCAACAGTGGCACCGTATTCATACAAGGCCTGGTTCGGGATCATCACCGCCACTGCAACCTTGGGAGCACTCGCAGGCGCGAAGGCGATCATCCAGTCCGTCGTGGCAGTGTTGCCGATGCCGACCTGGGCCGTGCCGGTCTTGGCGGCCACCTCCTCGCTTGCCGGGAAACCCACCACAGCAGCCGTACCTCTCGTCACGACCTCGGTCATGAGCTTGTTGATGATGGCAGCCGTCTGCGGTGATGTTGCCCGCAGCCACGGCTTGGGCTTATAGGTCTGCACCAGGTTGCCCTGAGAGTCGCGGATCTCGGACATCACGTGCGGGGTCATCACCACTCCGCCGTTCGCGATCCCCGCCGCGACCATCGCCATCTGAAGTGGGCTCGCCGCGGTGCATTTCTGCCCGATCGACGATTGGGCCAGGAAGATCTCAGCGCTGTTCGTGAAGCAGCTGGGCTGGAGGAAGTCCGACACCTCATAAGGGCTGTGGGGAAGGTCGATCGGCGGCTGCTGGTTGAACCCGTACGAGTCGGCCTCGACGGTCATCGAAGCGGCTCCGACCTTCGTGCCAAGAATCGCGAAACCCGTGTCGCACGAAGGAGGGAGCATCTCGGCGATCGTGCCGCCGCATCCCGTGCCGCTGTCGTTGCACAACGGCTTCGTGGGCGCCTGCCCACCGAGGGTGCCACCGGGAATGCACGTGTAGGAAGGCATGGGCGTGTTGACAAGTTGAGGGGCGTGCTCGTAGGCGGCCGAGGCGGTCACGATCTTGAACGTCGATCCTGGAGGGAACTGGGTCGCGTCCTGGTAGGCGAGTGATGTGAAGGGTTGAAACCCCTCGGAGTCGGGGGTCGTATAAGCCGTCCGAGCCTGCTGTGACACCGTCTGGGCGCACTCGCGCTTACCTGCCACCATCTTGAACACCGCACAAGTCTCAGACGTCAGGGGGCCGGGGTCGAAAGAGGGGTTAGAGTACATCGCCTTGATCGCGCCAGTGGAAGGATCGAACACAACGATCGCACCGTCGCGGCCAGCGAGCGCGTTCATGGCGTCGGTCTGGAGCTTGTCGGACAAGGTGAGCGTCACGGTGTCGGTCACAGTCTGGGTGGAGAGCAGGTCCCCGAGCGTCTTGACCGGGCGATCGTGAGAGAGAAGGTAGGAGTTGTAATAGGCCTCGACCCCATAGGACCCGTAGCGGTACGAGAAGACCCCAGTGATCTGACCGAAGAGCGCGTGCGTCGGGTACACGCGCTGGTACTTGTAAGTGCTGCCCTTCGAAGCGGGAACCGACTCGGCGAGCACCACCCCGTCGGCGCTTAGTATCAGACCGCGGGTCTTGCTGAACTTGGCTGCGAGCACCTGAGGGTTGTTCGGGGCGTTCGCGTACTGGTGAGCCTTCACGACCTGGAGGTTGTTCAGCTGAAGGAACAGCAACACGAAGCAGGCCACCATCGCCAACGCGAGCCACCGGATCCTCCGTGACATCTCAGGCCGCCACTTTCAGCGCCGCAGCGCACCTGGTAGAGACCTTCTGATCATGACAACGCGGAGGTATCGCAGATAGCGCCGAGGAAGCCGTCGCAGTGGTAGCCGCTGTAGCGGTCGTCGGGGTCGTCGGCGCGACCGCCGGCGGGCACTGCACCCTCTGCGGCGGGGGAGTCCCAGGAGCAAGCTCGGGCAGGTTGCACACGTAGTTGACCGCCTTTAGTCGCGACGACTCTTCCACACCCACCTGCAGCTTGGGCGCCACCTCGGTCCTTCCCACGACGGTGGCACGAACCGCAGACAGCGTGATCCCGGTCTGGGCGACCACCTTGGGGTCGATGCCGAGGAACCCACCTCTGCGACCTTCGTAGATGACGACCTGTCCGTGGTTCAGCCCGACGAAGTAGGAGTTGTCGACGTACCAGCGAACCACGGCCCACGTGCCATACCCGAGCCCGCCGAGCACGAGGACGAACAGCACCACACGTACCGTGACAAGACGAGGCGCTTTGCGCCTCGGCGACGGGATCTCGTGAACGGCCGGCAGGACTCCGGCATCTTCTGGCGCCTGCTCCTCCGAGGACCCCATGAGAGCGGTGCCGTTCCCGGCCAAAGGGACCTCTTCCCCGGAGGGGAGCACCGCGGGTTGCTCGGCCCCCCAAGAGCCTTCTTCTGCGGACGTCTCACCGACAAGCACGTCGAGCACGACGGCGGTGATGTTGTCGTTGCCGCCAGACTCGTTGGCCATGCGCACGAGGGCTTCGGCGGCTCCCTTGGGATCACGGGTGTCTGCGAGCAACCGGCTCATCTCGTGGGGCGGCACCTCGTTCGAGAGGCCGTCCGAGCAGAGCAGGTAACGGTCGCCTTGCTCGGGTACGAGCTCGAAGACGTCCACCTCGACGTCGGGATCGACGCCCAGGGCACGGGTGAGGATGTGGCGGTGCGGGTGAACCGCGGCCTCGGACTCCGAGAGCTCGCCGCGCGCCACGAGCTCCTCGGCGACGGAGTGGTCGACGGTCAGCTGGCCGAGCTCGCCGCGATACAGCCTGTAGGCGCGCGAGTCGCCCACGTTGGCCAACACCAGACGTTCGCCGTCGTCGGTGGTGACCAGAGCGGCAACGATGAGAGTGGTCCCCATGCCACGCAGGGACGGATCGGTGCGGCCGCGCTCCCACACCGCCTGATTCGCCTCGTGCACGGCCTCGACCAGCCCGTCCGCCGACGGTTCGTGGGCGAAACCCCTGTAGAGAGCGTCGATCGCCGTGCGGGCGGCCACCTCCCCACCGGCGTGACCTCCCATGCCGTCGGCAACCGCGAACAGCGTATGGCCCTCCAACGCGAGGTCCTCGTTGACAGATCGCACTCGCCCGACATGCGTGGCCGAGCCCGACCTGAGGACCGTCACCGGTTCTCCGCGCAGACCATCAACGGCTCACCTCGAAAACCGTCCCGCCGACCTGCAGCAAGTCACCCTTGTCCAGCCTGGTTGGTAAGCCGATCCGCTCGGTATTGACCCACGTCCCGTTGGTGGAGCCCAGGTCCTCCACCCACAAGGCGCCGTCTCGGCGGTACAGGCGGGCGTGGATCGAAGAGGTGTAAGCATCCTCCACCCGCACCCCACAGCCGGCCGCCCTCCCAAGGGTGACCTCGTCGGCCAGTTCGTACGTCCAGCCTCGTTGCGGTTCGGGCTCGACCACCTTCAGGTGCGCGTTGCGGCCGCGCCTGCGCCGTCCCTCCGGAGCCGGGCCCGCGGGGACCTCGGCCGCTTCGGCACCACGGCGCTTCGACTTCGGGGGGCGCACCTCCACCCACACCGCCCGGATGACTCGCAAGAAGAACAGCCAGATGAGCACGACCACGATGATCTCGAGGGCTCGCAGAAGGTTCTGGTCGTCGAGGGAGGTGAGCAGGAACATGGTGAACGTTCAAGAGGTCTCGAACCGAAGCGCGGTGGTGCCGACCGAGATCTCGTCCCCGTCCGCCAGCGCCTTCTCGTGCACCGGAATCCCGTTCACCCGGGTGCCGTTGGTGGACCTGAGATCGGCCACCACCACTTCGTTCCCCTGGCGGCGCACCTCGGCGTGGCGCCGGGAAACGTTCGGATCGCTCAGGACCACCGTGCACTCGGGAAGCCGGCCGATCACGACCGGCTCGGTCCCGAGCACCACGCGGGACCCGTCGGGAAGCACCAGGGACCCTGCCGGCAACCCTTCGGGGCCTTCTGCCACCTCGGCCACGATGACAAAACGTCCCTCTCGAAGGCTCGGGTCGCGATGGATCTCGACGTCCACCGGGCCCACGAACACATACCCTTCATCTCGCGCATGGTCCCTGGCAATGTCGGCCAGCTCGCGCGCCAACGCGTCGGCAAAGCTCTCGAAGCGTGCCGCGTCGGGGGCAGAGAGCGAGACTACGAAAGAGTTGGGCGCGATCAGGCCCCTCATGCCGACCCGACGGAGCAGGTCCATTTCCCGCGCCAGGCGGCGGCCTATCTCCACCGGCTGGAGCCCGCCGCGCAAGGCTTTCGAGAGGGCACCCTCCACCAGGCGCTCGAGGCGCTGCTCGAACTGCTGGAGTCCCATTGCGGTCGCTCAGCCTACTGGTGCCCTGTGCCCGCACGGGTGTACACCGCGAAAAAGTCCTAGCTCCGTTGTTCAACGAAACCTGCCTTCACCTGGAACGACGCCTCACAGTGGCGCCATGGTGACTCGCGCGTCAATCCCCGAGCGCCACAGCGGCAGGCACGCACTGTGACCGTCTGGGGCGTAATACCGCCGAGTAGTCTTCCCCTGGTCTTACGGGCGAGTGGCGGAATTGGTAGACGCGCAGGATTCAGGTTCCTGTGTCCGAAAGGATGTGCGGGTTCAAGTCCCGCCTCGCCCACACTGGGCTCCCGACAAAACTTGGCAGCTCACAACGACAAAACCCCGTTGCGAGGGCTGGAAATGGGAGCCGGGAGTGGGTCAGGGGCTTTGGCCTGATCCTCGCTAGGCGCGGATGAGCACCAGTCTCTTGAATTGAGGCCGAAAAGCCCTGTTGGCTTGTCGGCTACCGAGTTTGAGGCGCGCAGAGATCAGGTCGTGCCTCAGGTTGGGACTTAGGCCGAAGGGGGTGGGTCAGGGTCTGAGCCGGACGTCACCCTGGGCACCTCGGGCAACCAGTCACCGAGGGGCTTGCTGCTCCGTCGTCGAGGTAGCCGGTGAAGCTTCCCAGCCTCTTCGGCCACCTCCTCAAGGAACGTCCTTATCTTGCGGACGTTGGCTGCAAGAAGCAGGAAGGCGACGAGCACGGTCTGGGCAGCGACCCCGTGGATCCGACGCCGGCCAGCTTTGTCGAGATCCTCGTGGGCCTGGTCTTTCACGTACCCGTTGTAACCCTCGTTTGCGTTTCGCAAGGTGTTGTAGATGGCCTGCCACGCAGGGCTCTTATACGTGAGCTCCTGGGCAAACTTCGCACCAGCCTCCGGGGGGATCGTGATGCTCTCTTACGTGCAACAAGGCGGGGGAAGAGACCGGATGGACACATCTAGCGGGATGCGGTGCCTTGTGGGTGCCGAAAACCTCATCCGTAGGCTTCACGCAGCAAGTTCATACTCGTGAATGAGACCACCGAGCCTGTCAGATCTTCGCAGTTGCGTCGCATCGGGAGGCGAGGTCGGTGGTGGCACTAGGGACATAAAGAGCGGTGACGACTGCTCGATCGAGCGGTGCGGTCTATGGGTGTTGTAGTGGTCGATGAACTCATTGACCACTACCTCGAGCTGACGCCGGTGGAAGATCAGCATCCGGTCGAGACACTCCCGGCGGATCGTGCCGACGAAACGCTCAGCAAAGGCGTTGGCCCGCGGAGCTCGGACCGGCGTGCGGGTGATCCGTATCCGCTCGGACCGGAATACCTCATCGAAGCTGGACGTGAACTTGGCGTCTCGGTCCCGTACGAGGAACCTGACCGGATGTGCTCGCTCGGCGAGTGCCGAGCTCACATTCCGAGCCTGTTGGACCACCCACGCTCGTATCGGGTTCGCCGTGACTCCTGTGACGTAGACCCTTCGGGTGTCGATCTCGATGAAGAAGAGCACGTAGAGGCGTCTGAGCAACACAGTGTCAACCGTGAAGAAGTCGCAAGCCAGCATCGATGATGCCTGGGGTCGGAGGAACTCGGTCCAGCTCGGGCCGGTCTGTTTCGCGGATGGCTCGATGCCATGGCGATGAAGAATCGCCCAGACGCTCGAGGGTGCGAGACGCACGCCCATCGTCATCAGTTCGCCCTGGATCCTCCTATACCCCCAGGTTGGGTTCTCCTTTGCCAGCCGAAGGACGATGCCGGCGGGAACGCTCGGTCGACCTGGGCGGTGAGGATAGGTCCATCGTCGCCGCACCAGATCCCGGTGCCAGCGGAGCAAGGTTTCGGGCTGGACGAACAGTTGTCCGAGGTGTCGACGATTTAGGAGTCGGCTGAGTCCGGCGAGCAGTGCTCGGTCGGCAGGCCGAAGTGTCGGGCGCGCCATCTGGCGCCGGAGGACCGCCACCTCGTGACGGAGCATGACGACCTCGACGGCGAGTTCACGGTTCTCATGGCGAGAGAGTCGGAGCAACTGGAGGACTCGGACGAACGCTAGGTAGAAAAAGGAGAGCGCCATGGCCCAGCTTTGCCGCCTGGTCGCGTCAACGAAAGGCCAGCTGAAGGGCCCCGGATGAGATATTCGGCACGCACAGGCTCGGCATCGGC
>Ga0224558_1002060_pt1 | contig 19357 bp, 11 predicted proteins | sample 714S32024metaG_FD_180682 | JGI IMG/M metagenome (GOLD analysis project Ga0224558, IMG submission 180682) | Peat soil microbial communities from Stordalen Mire, Sweden - 717 S3 20-24 | ecosystem: Environmental > Terrestrial > Soil > Wetlands > Peat | place: Sweden: Norrbotten County, Stordalen...
CGAAATAGGTGACGCCGCCGTGCTCATGGCGTTCGTAGTTGTGCACGTGTCCGGAGAAAACGACAATGCGGGCGCGCTGGTTCTGCTGCCGCGCCTCCAGCATCTTGGCCAGCTTTTGCTCCTGAGAACGAGCTGAGTGTCCTCCGCCGAGCATCTTCATATCCGACGAACTGGTGTAGGGAGGATGGTGAAGAACAATGAATACGAAGTCTACATCGCCAGAAAGATGGTTTAGTTTCTGGGCGAGCCATTGCCCTTGCGGGCCGGAGGTCTCGTCCTGGGAGCTGTCCAACACCAGCATCAGAGTGTTGCCGGCGCGGACGGAATAGTAACGGCTGTTCTTCAGGTCAGGAAAGCGCGCGAAATAATTGGCGAGCGCAACTCTCTCATCGCCGTGAAGATCGTGGTTGCCGAGCGCGGGATAAACCGGAATCCTGTCCGTGCGCCACGCCGCGGTTTCGCTGTCCCAAACCTTCCAGTCGTCCTTGTCGTAGCCGTTATAGACGATGTCACCTCCGAAGGAGATGAACGCAGGATTGGTCTGCGCAATTGCCTGCACCAGCGCCTGGCGCACCGCGGGATTTGCCGCTTCGGTGTTCTTGGGATCGTGGAATCGCGAATCTCCATAGGCGACGAAGTGGAAGGGCGTGCTCACTTGCAGTTGCAGTTCCACCGGTTCGGTTTGCCGTGCCGCCTGCGAGTGCGAGCGTGAGCAGGCAACGCAGGCGAGAAGAATAACAATCGGCAATTTTTGGAAAAGTTTCATTTACTGACCGACCACCAGCACTTCAAACTGTCCCGCTTCCGCCGTGGACAGGAAAAGACGGTGCGTTTTTGGATCGAGCGCCATGGTCTTCGCCTTGGGCAACGTCTTCACATCTTCGACAGGCGAATATTTGTCCGGACTGTCCTGGTGAATCACCGTGATGGTGCCTTCCCCATTGGAATTGAAGATAAGCCGGGACTCAGGGTCGAAGGCCGTAGCATCCACGTGATCGCCGATTGGTAGGGTAGTGATCACTTGTCCTGTGTCCGCATTCATGACCGCCATCACTTTGCTGCGACAGCCAAGAAACAACCGCCGATTTGGCCGGTCCATCGCCATGCTGGAAGGCGAAGCGCAAGGAGCAGTCGGCCAGCGCTCTTCGACTTTCAGCGAGCGAGCGTTGATTTTCAGGACCAGGCTCGCATCCTCCACGTTATCGTAAACATACCCTGAACCGTCAGCGACCGCAAACTCGGGACCCAGCTTCACCTGGCGGACGTTATCTTCGGGCGCAGGAACGAGAACCCCGTCAATCGTCACGGTGTTCAGACGCGGCTCGGTTCCGCGGATCTGGACGTACTGGAGCAGGCGAGTCTTCCTCTCTTCCCGGTTTGGAAGAGCGCGCTCAACCAAATCAGGCGGCAGCTGTTTCTACGCGAGGATTTAACGGTGGCTTAACAATTCTCCCGTATAGTTCGCCTTCATCTGGGGTGGGTACTCGGGTGCTTGAATCCTGAAACTATTTGTGAGCAGAGGAGACATTCGATATGGCCACGGCTGCGCCTGCGATTCATGAAAAACTAAGTAGACGTCCGGGAATGACCGGAATGGTGGGCTTTGGGATTGTCCTTCTGTTAGGGGTCATTTACTCCGCGTTCCATTTGCTCACGGATCTCGCCACCGTTCATAGCGGATCGATCATGCCTTACATTTTGTTGGGCATCGCACTGCTGGTAGCGCTGGGGTTCGAGTTTGTGAACGGTTTTCACGACACAGCGAATGCGGTGGCTACCGTGATCTACACACACTCGCTGGAGCCGCATATTGCGGTGGTGTGGTCCGGGTTCTGGAATTTTCTGGGAGTGTTGACTTCGAGCGGGTTGGTTGCTTTCGGAATCATCTCGCTGTTGCCGGTCGAATTGATTCTGCAGGTGGGGAGCAAGGCCGGGTTCGCCATGGTTTTCGCGTTGCTGGTCGCGGCCATTATCTGGAATCTTGGGACTTGGTATTTCGGCTTGCCGGCTTCGAGTTCGCACACCTTGATCGGGTCGATTATCGGCGTGGGCATTGCGAATCAGTTGATATCCCCGAAAACGGGCACCAGCGGCGTAGACTGGGCGCAAGCTACCAACATCGGGAAATCGCTGCTGCTGTCGCCGATCGTGGGATTTGTCTTTGCGGGACTCTTGTTGTTCTTGATGAAGGCGGTGATCAAGAACCGCGCGCTGTATGAGGCTCCGGTAGGGACGGAGCCGCCACCGTTCTGGATTCGGACGCTGCTGTTGCTGACTTGCACAGGAGTGAGTTTCGCGCACGGGTCGAATGATGGACAGAAGGGCATGGGGCTGATCATGCTGATCCTCATCGGGACGGTGCCTACAGCCTATGCTTTGAACCACGCGATAACCCGGAAACAATCGGACGACTTCATTGCGGTTTCGCAGCAGGCGGCCGGCATATTGTCTAAGTATGTCAGCCAGGATGCGGTCATCAGCGACGCTCGCGAAGAGGTTACGGATTACATTCGCACCAAGGAATTCACTCCCAACACCATGCTGGCCTTGCGTCAACTGGTAAGCGGCATCGGCAACGAGACGGCGCTGTTCGGGGAGTTGGCGAAGATTCCGAATGACCGGGTGCGGAACTTCCGCAACGACATGTATGTGGCCAGTGAAGCCCTGCGCCTGATGAAGAAGAGCGGGCAACCGGCGATCAGCGCGGGCGATTGGGAAGTGTTGAACAACTACAAGAAGCACGTGGACGCGTCGACCCGATTTATCCCGACCTGGGTAAAGGTTGCGGTGGCGATAGCGCTTGGATTGGGCACGATGATCGGATGGAAGCGGATCGTGGTTACGGTCGGGGAGAAGATCGGCAAGGACCACCTCACCTATGGTCAGGGAGCGTCGGCAGAGATCGTTGCCATGTTCACGATCGGCGCGGCCGACTGGTTCGGATTGCCGGTAAGTACGACGCACGTGCTGTCGTCGGGCGTTGCCGGCACGATGGCCGCCAACCATTCCGGGCTGCAGTGGTCGACGGTACGGAATTTGGCGATGGCTTGGGTGCTGACGCTTCCGGCTTCGATGATGCTGTCGGGTTTCCTGTTCTGGGCGTTCCGAAAGTTTTGAGTTCCGAGCCGGCTTGCTCTGCAGAAGTTCAATCCGGGAGCTATCGCACGGTGCCCGACGTCTGCGGCGTGGATCCGATTACGCCAGGGAGCGCGCAATCACCAGGGTGATGTCATCCTGCTGTTCGCTACCGCGGCTGAATTGCTGGACCGCCTCAACAATTGCCTGGAGAAGTGGTCCCACGGGAAGGTGAAAATTGCTCCCAAGGGTCGCCAGCAGACGGGACTCGCCAAATTCTTCCCCATCGGCGTTTGCGGCTTCGGTGACTCCATCTGTGTAGAGCACCAGCATGTCACCTGGAGCAAGCTGCACTTCCGCAATCTCGCAATGCCAGTCTTCAAACAATCCCATCACGGTGCAGGTGGAACCGAGCCGCTCCACATTCGGCGCCTGATCCTGATTCGGCACCTCCTGGGAGCTGGCGCAGGCGCGCAGCAGTAGTGGGGGAAGATGTCCACAATTGGCGTAGCGGAGCTTGCGGCTGGAGTCGTCGTAATCCGCAAAGAATAAGGTAGCGTAACTGGCATCGTCGCTATTCTCGTAGAACAAGCGGTTGACGGAAGCAAGCAGTCGCGGCAGATCGTCGACTGCCGTCGCGTATTGACTGCGCAAATTGGCTTGCAGATTGGCCATCAGCAGGGCGCCAGACACCCCTTTGCCCGCAATGTCCGCCAGCACGAGCGCCAAGCGGCCGGGGCGGAGTTCCAGAAAGTCGTAGTAGTCCCCGCCCACCTTCCGAGCCTGGATGCAAGCGCCCGTGTATTCGAGTGTATTCATGGCGGGGAGCTTTTGCGGAAAGAGCCTGGCCTGCACCTTGCGGGCAATTTCCATTTCCTGAGCGGTGCGGCGATCTTCCTCCATTCGCTCCGCCATCTTTTCTGCGAGACGTATGTTCTCCAAAGCGATGCCCGCATGGGCCGCTACTGAATCGAGCAACTGCTTGTCCTCGCCGGAAAAAGGTTCCTCGGAACGGCGCTGCCCGAGAACGAGCATGCCGATGAGGTTGTTCTCACGGCCGAGGATAGGCACCAGGCATTCCGGCGCGAGGGGCTCGAGTGCGGATAACTCTCCGGCGCTGGTGGAATCGGATGGCACCTCCCACGCTTTCCCGCGGCGCGCAAGTTCGACGAAAACCGGGGCGCTTACTGCGAGGGTTGCGAGGGTTGCGGGTTGCGCTCCGGAGATCGCGGCCAGGCGGCCATTGCCGGATTCGAGGTAACACGCCAGGGTTTTCGGGTGCAGCGCTTGGCTCACGTGGCGCTCGAGGAGCATAGCCAGTTGGCGACGGTCGCCCACCGTCCGGGTTTTCTCCGCGAGGTCGTGCAAAATGATACGAGAGTCATAAGCGCTGCGAAAAAAGGCCCGGTCAATGCGCATGGTCCCCCGCTTGACCAAGGGCGCCGATGTCCACACCAAGACGATGCCAAATACTGCGCTCAGAGCCATCCCGATATTCGTATCCGCGCGGAGGAGTCGCGAGAAAACGTGGGTGAAGAGCGCGATGGCGGAAGCCGCCACCAGGAACATCAAAACGATGAAGCCCCTCTGCACGAGAACGTAGCGCGCACTACGTCGCAGCAACACCGGAATTTCCATCACGCGGTGCTTCACCACCGCGTAAGCGAAGGAGAGGGGATACAGGAACATCACGAGCACCAGTACGGTACCGAGCCAGAAAGAGGGGCGATATCCGGCGAAATCCTCGGCCATTTTCTCGAGCGCGATCGGCAGGATGCCGACCACGGTGCCCCAAAGAATCACTCGTGACTTGCGCCGTGCTTCTGCAGGGACGGCGGCCATGAATGAATTCTGCGCCAGCGAGATTATGCCCAGGAAAAGCAAGTCGAAGTTCAAGGCAGCGTTGAGGAAAGCAGCGTTGCGGCTGCCTACCAGGTGGGCTACCACTCGTGGAAGGCTTGGATCCCCAGTCCGCAAAGCAGGAAGGACAATACAGACTCCGAACAAAAGCCCCACCCACTTTAACCACGGGAGGCGCCTATCCAGAGGCGATGGCAGCGGGAACACTGCAAAAAAAAGATAGAAAAGCGGAGCCAGCATTCCCGCAAACACTGCGCGAAAAGCAAACGCAAATGCGCGGAGTGCAGGAGAGATGGCCAAGGGATTGAGAAGTGGGGCGGAGGCGGCAAAGGCACAGAACAGCAATGCCAGAAGCCATGCATTGGGTTCGTCCAGCCTCAAGAACAGGACGGCGAATGCCACCAGAAGAAAGGGAATGGGGAATAATCTGAGGACTTGCAGCGCGGAGGACTTGGCCACGCCCTCGGGTGATCTAGCCGGTGCGGCAGCCCGAAAGACGCCATGCAGAATCAGCGGCTTGGGCTCACCGGCGCGTTCTATGGTGAATTCCACCGGGTCGCCGGGCCGACCACGGACATACGCTTCGTCGGAAGCAATGTCGGTGCCCAGCGCTCGCCCATTTATGCCAATAACGCGGTCGCCGACGCGTAGGCCGGCGCGCTCCGCTGGGCTTCCTTCCATCACATCTTCGACCGATTGCGAGTGCGTTCTCTCGTCATAGCGAGAATTGTTGACGAGATTGAAGCCGAGTTCTACCCCTGGGGCCGGGTGACGCACAGCGTACATCCAGAGGGAGCCGTAGACGATCGCAACTACGGCAAACAGGATCGCCAATGTTGCCAGAAACGGTTTTCGGAACGACGCGCGCCCTTGCATGATTTTAGGTAGTCGGCATCGCGCCGAATCTTCCGGGCGAATGCTATGCCCTGCTTCCCGATGCCGTCAAGAACCCTACAGCTTACAGTCTAATTAGGTCTACGGGCGAGTGACGGGCAAACGGGACATTATCGGGTCATGGAAGAGTAGCCGACAATCCGGGCGCGGTCTCATCGGGATGCAGCCTGGAACTGAGCGTCAACTTGCGCAAAGAGGGCGTCGCTCGCCGGATAGGCTAAAATGTCATACGAGGCTCCGTACGATGACAGCTCCAGCCAGTGCCATCAAAGACGAAGTCCGCCTGCTGATTGACGTTCAAATCGAGACCCTTCGACAGCCCGCACCCATAACATCTTCTCAACTCCACGAATATCGCTACCGCTCCGAAAAGCTCAGGACGCTTTGCCAGGAACTGGATCGGATTGGCACAAGGAGCGTCGTCGACCGTAAGTTAGAGAGGGCCTCTAGCTGCGCCGGCGGAAGATAAAAACGGTCGCGAAGTCGGTGATAAAAATGCGGGAAGCATTCAGCTTCCCGCATTCATTTCCAACACACCCAACTTGTTATTTCTGCGTAAACGGCAGCCCCGGCAACGTTTCCGTATGCTCGGACACCACCGCGTTGAGCAGATTCGGATTTAACCCGAGAGCCTTCACGATCGTCGGAGCAATCTGACGCGTCTCCACTTGGTCGTTAAACGTTGCAGGTTTGTAACTCGGGTTTGAAACGATCAGCAGAACGTTCCGATCGTCGTAGGCAAAGCCGCCATGCTCGGCAACTTTTTTCGTCCCACCCGTGTAGACGACACCAACGTTCGGAGCCACGATGATGTCTGGAGTCCGGGAATCGGTGAGCGGATCGTTGAATTGCAGCGCAAGTGACGGGCCAGCGAAAATCTCTCCCTGCCCAAACAGGTTTTCATTTGCGGCCAAGGCCAACGTTGCCACTGCGCTTTCTGTCTGGCTTTGATCGGTCAGCCACAGCATCGAGATATCATCCTCATCGGCTTGCGCCACGGGCAATCCAGGCCCCACTCCAGCAGGAGAGAGGATCTGCGATGGCGGTTCATCCGAAGCGACATCTCCAGGAATACGCAGCACGCGACCCGGGTCAATCGGCGACTGTCCATGCTTCGCCGACACAATGATCAACGTCGACTCCAACAGCCCTTGCTTATTCAACTCCGAAACAAATTGACCAATCGCACCATCCACGTACTGGATCTCGGCGAGCAACGAATCGCTCGGCGTTCCCATCGCGTCCACATAACCGCCCGTCAGGCCGAGCGATTTTTCCACCAGCTTCTCGCCCACGCTTACCGCCTGGAAGTTCATGCCAAAAACGTTCGGCACGGGCGCGGTAGCGCTTCCGTCGTGCGTCTTACCATTGATCCAGTTCAGCACCGCCTGCACTTTGAACTGATCGTAGCACCGGATGTTCTGAAAGCTGTCCGTCCAGGCGTTCGACGACTGCGCAGCCCCCGGATCAGGAAGCGGACTGCAACCCTGCACCGAATGGATCGGAACCGGAATCGAGTTGATCTCCGGCGACCACAAATCATCCACGCCATCTCCGCTCGGTCCATTCGTAAAGTCATAGGACGGATGCTTATCCGACCAAGCCGTGTAACCGCCCGCTTTCTTTACCACGTTGAAGATGGTGTTCACGCGGAGGTACTTGTGCGGATACACCGGCGCGCACCCATTCTTCGGATCGCGCGGCAGGTAATCCGGATTGATCCCATTGATCCCAGAGCTGCCATTCGGCTTGCCGGAATCAAGTGCCAGATAGTTAAAGTCAATCTCTTCGTCGAACCCAACCTGCGTACCAATCACGCTCGGACAGAGCTTGGGTCCGCCGACAATGCGGTAAGGCGTGGTCTTCGCCGGGGGAGACAGCGCGCGATCGTAGCTGACATCATAGAAAATCCCCGCCGAACGCGGCGTCGCACCCGTGATCTGAGCCACCAGCCCCGGAAAGGAATCGGAGGGTTTCGAAGTCAGCGCTTGCAGGTAATGCACTCCTGTCGCCGAAAGTGCCGCCAGATGCGGGCAGTAAGGCTGATTCCCATAAATCGGAACCCCCTTGGCGCAATTCGTAAAATCCAGCGAGTGCATGCCGTCAATGCTGATGAGTAGAACGTGTTGAATCTTGCCGGTTGTTTGTGCCGCAGCCCGAAACGAAAACAGGCTCGCCAGCGCCAAAGCAAGCAGCCCGAGGGGGAGAAAACGACGATCGGACACTTTAGCCTCCTTGGATACAACGTGAGCTAGAAGTATTCGTCGTGCCTGGCCCGCGCGGGTTAACGGGATGTGAATCGTACATTAAGAAACTGTGAACGAAATCCGGAACCTCACCTGTGTAACTCGGGATTGCGTCCGAGTGACGGGCAAATCGGAAGTTATGCCCGGGACAGACTCTCAACGACGCTGGCCCGAAGTCGGCTTCGAGGAAGCTGACATTCCCTAAAGGCATGGGCGTTTAGCGATACTGATCTTCCAAGGTAGCTCAAGAATGGCGCCGCGTCGGTTCCTGCCAACATGCGTTCTGAGAGGCGTTCCTGGCGACCAGCAATCCAAGCCGAATAATGATCAGGCCGCCCCTCTGGGGCTGTGTTATTCCGAGCTTTGTTCCACTCGGTCGCGAAAAACGAGTTCTTACACACACGACAGCGTTTTCGTCAGATCAACCCACGATCTCCCGCAGCGCTTCAAGCAGCCTTTCCACTTCTTCCGTTGTGTTGTAGTGAACGAGGCCTATACGCAGAAATCCTCCCAGGCGCTCGACGTCCAACTGTTCGGTCAGGTTCAGCGCATAGTAGTTTCCGTCCCAGGTGAAGAAGCCGCGCTCGCCGAGCTTGGTTGCCAGTTCCAGCGGCGTGTGTCCTTCGATGCGGACCACGAACGTCGCGCAGCGATTTTCGAAGCGCCTCGGGTCGCTGATGCCGTACAGCTTCAATCCAGGGATCGCCAGCAAGCCGGCGATCACCTTCTCCATCATCTTCCGCTCGTGCTGATGAATCGCTTCGTGCGCGGCCAGGATCGCAGCGCGCCGGGTGGTGACCGCGGGATTCGCGCGACCATCCTGTAGAGACGCGGCTTGCCGCGTCTCAGACGGGGCAAGCCCCGTCTCTACACGGCGGCCTAATTCCTCCCAGTAATCGACGCAGGCTATGATTCCCGCGATGCCTTCGTGGTTCAGGGTTCCAGATTCCCAGCAGTTGGGGATGTTGTCGCTGCTGGGCCGCACTTTATACGGGCGCAGGCGCTTGAGGTGCTCACGCTTGCCGTAGAGAACGCCCATGTGGGGACCGAAGAATTTGTAAGTGGAGCAGACCAGAAAATCGCAGTCGAGGGCGCGCACGTCAATGGGCCCGTGCGGAGCGTAGTGGACGGCGTCGATATAACTCAGTGCTCGCGCTTGCCGCGCCAGGCGCACGACTTCGGCTACGTTGTTGATGGTGCCCACGGCATTCGAGGCATAACCAACGGCCACGAGGCGCGTGTGGTCGCCGATTTTCGCCGCGAGGTCTTGCATGTCAAGCGTGCAATCGTCATGGTTAAACTTCACCGCGCGGATGACCACGCCTTTTTCTTCCAGCGCCTTCCAGGGCGAGAAATTCGCGTCGTGGTCGAGCAGCGTGAGCACGATCTCGTCGCCGGGCCCGAGATCGCGGCCGAGCGCGCGGCTCATGGCGAAAGTCAGTGTCGTCATGTTCGCGCCGAAAACGATTTCATCCGCATCGCAATGCAGAAAATCGCCCATCGCCGCGCGCGCTTCCGCGATCATGGCGTCGGTGTTGCGGCTGGTGCGGTAAGCGCCGCCGGTGTTGGCGCTGTTGCGCGCCAGATAGTCCGCGATGGCGTCAATCACCCGCCGGGGCACCTGCGTGCCACCCGGCGCATCCAGAAAAACCATGGGACGCCGATGGGATTGCTGGTTGATGGTTTGCGCGAGCGCCGGGAACTGCGAGCGAACCCAGGTGAGATCGAGCGTGGTGGATGACGATGAAGGAGAAGTCTGTTCCGCGAGGGGCATAGCAGACATTCTAATTCGGACCCGCGCCACGACGCAGGGAACTTCTTGCGCGGTGGATTAGTGCGCGGGTGAAATCGGCCGGGTCGCGGTCAGGCGACACGTCCGTTGGAATTAGGATTGGGTTGCTTGCCCTTTCCTTTGTTGGCGGCGTCCAACCGGATGCGCGTGACTCGCGTCGTTCCCTGGACTAAATCGCCGGTGGCGTGAGTTCCATCCCCGGCCATCACCGAACCTGCGGCGAGGGCGAAGCGCAGTGCATCTGCCTGGTCCTCAAAATAAAGAACGACTTGTCCCGACATAGGTACTTCTCCCTGAGTCTGACTTCGCAGGGCCCGCCTAGGAGCAAGCGCAGGCACATCTGAGAAAGAACCAATTAAGACGCAGATGGCGCAAATTAACGACCGCTGGTGGTAACTGCTATTCCTATGATTGTCGGAGAATGCGTTCGCCGGTGATAGTGCTATTGTTGGTTCTCGGCCAGGGGCTGCGGAAAAAGTCAGTATTCGGCCCTCAGCCCCTAAAGGGGCATTGATTTCGAAGGACTTGCGGCATCGCTAAAGCGATGCCCTGATACGAAACCGGAGTGTTTTCCGCAGCGGAGTTTTTCCGCAACTGTAAAGCGATGCCCTGATACGAAACCGGAGTGTTTTCCGCAGCCTGGCAGGGGCAGGATCTGGGGGTGTGCGGGCAGGGTTCATTTTCTTGGTGCGCCGCCTTTCTTTTTTGTGCTTCGCCTATCCGTGGACAACGATCTAGGCGTAAAATCGTCCAAAAGCAATTGGGGTGGGGATCATCAACATTGGGGCGGCATGCTGAAAGTATCGGTAAATCGGGGCGTATTCGTCAGAGCGGTGTGCGTGCTCTCGGTCGCCCTGGTGTGCGTGATGGGGACGGTGCAGGCTACCCACTCGCATTCCGAGAACTCGACCACATCCCGCCACGCCTGCTCGATTTGCGCGACCGCTCATGCCGGGCTGAATACCCAGACGCCCGCCTCCGCGCCGGTTTTGCTTACCGCAGTCCTGGCGATTCTGGTTGCAGAAGTTTCCCCGATCTTCCGTCCCGTCACCACCCAGTTTATTCGCCCTCCACCTGCGCTCTGATTCCGCGCCCAATCCAGTAAGCATTCCCAAAAGGCTGCGACCTTCGATCTGCGATCGGGACTCGCTGCAAAACCTTTTAGTGGAGGAATCATGCATTTGTCCTATAAGCGCTGGCTGGCTGCGGCTATTGTCGCGGTTGCTTTTGTGCCGGGCGTCGCGACTGCAAACGAGCAGTTGGGCGGAAGTTCGGGATCGATTAACGGCACCGTCCTGGACCCTTCGGGCGCGGTGGTTGCGAATGCAGGCGTTGAGATTCACAACCCGGTCAGCGGCTTTGACCGAACTACCACTACAGACAGTAAGGGGAATTTCAGTTTCCTGAACGTGCCCTTTAATCCGTATCACATGACGGTGACGGCCGAGGGATTCGCTCAATATGCGCAGGATGTGCAGGTGCGCTCCGTCGTGCCTGCTAATATCCAGATCAATCTTCAAGTATCAGGTTCGTCCACTACCGTTACGGTCGAGGATAAGGGAGACCTGGTGGAGAACGACCCGACCTTCCATTCCGACGTTGATAAAGAGTTGATCGACAAACTTCCCATGGGAAGCGGGTCGTCGACCATGAGTGGGATAGTCGGTGAAGCAACGCCGGGCATCGCTTCCGATTCCAACGGCCAAATCCACGGGCTCGGCGATCACGCGGAAAATTCGTTCAACATTGACGACCAGCCCGATACGGACCAGCATAGCAAGACCTTTTCGAATCAGATCTCCGTCAATTCCATTCAATCCATGGAAGTCATATCGGGCGCGCCGCCCGCGGAATACGGAGGCAAGACGAGCGTGGTGATTGTAGCCACCACACGCTCGGGCCAGGGCGTAACCACGCCCCACGGCAGCGTTACCACATCCTATGGATCATTTGGGTCATCCACCGTGTCCGCCGATCTCGCTTATGGGGGTAAGAACTGGGGAAACTTTATCTCCGTGGGCGGTTTGAACACCGGCCGGTTCCTGGATGCGCCGGAATTCGCGGTGCTGCACGACAAGGGCAACGAAGAAAACCTGTTCGACCGCGTGGACTTTCAACTTTCCGCCGCCGACTCGATCCACCTGAACTTCAGCTATAGCCGGAGCTGGTTCCAGACGCCGAATTCATTGGATGCCCAGAACGCCACGGCCTGGAGCGGGCTGGGCGGGGTTCTTCCAGCAGCGGAGGACTATAACGGCGTAGCTCCCAACGGCGTTACCGTCGGGGCGACCGACCAACGCTCCAAGATTGGGACCTTTAACATCGCCCCTTCGTGGACGCGCCTTATAAGTACGAACTCGGTATTCACGTTGGGCGCATTTGTGCGCCGCGACGATTACAACTACTACCCGAGTAAGGACCCGTTCGCGGACCTTGGGCCACCGAGTTTGCAGAGACAGTCTGTGGGTCAGAACCGGACGCTCACCAACGCGGGGCTTCGGTCCGATATCTCGTACGTCAAAGGGGTGAACCAGCTCAAGGCTGGAGTCACTTACGAGCAAACATTTCTCAATGAAAACGACACCATCGGTATCGTCGATCCAGCCTACAACGCACCCTGCTTGACCCTGTCAACGGCTGCGACCCCTAACGTTCCGGTCCCGGGTTACACCGATCCCTCACAATGCGTCGGCGCCGGCTACCAGGAAAACACCGCTTCTAACTCGCCCGGCTCCGCTTTTTATCCTAACTTCAACCCGATCCTGCTCCCCTACGACCTGACCCACGGTGGAGGCCCTTACGCTTTCAATGGCCACACGGATGTGAAGGAGCTTGCTCTCTACATTCGAGACGTGATCACAGCCGGGCACTGGTCATTGAACCTGGGCTTGCGCGGCGATGTCTACAACGGTCTCACCGTCGCGAGCCAGGCCGAGCCTCGCATCGGGATCTCATACAACGTCAAGAAGACGAGCACGATTCTTCGCGTTTCCTACGCGCGCACCCTGGAATCGCCTTTCAATGAAAATCTGATCCTTTCCAGCACCGGATGCAGCAACCAGGTCTTACGTCCGTTTCTTTCCTGTACGGGTGTGTCGACCGGCGCCTTGAGTCCCGGCTTTCGCAACGAATTCCACGCCGGTCTCGAGCAAGCTTTCGGGCGGTACCTGGTCTTTTCGGGCGAGTGGATCACAAAGTACACACACAATGGCTACGATTTCAGCGTGCTCGGCAACACCCCGATTACTTTCCCCATTGAATGGCACAACGCCAAAATTCCCGGATATGCGGGCCGGGTGAGCGTCCCGAACCTGCATGGTTTTTCGGCGCAGATGGTCTTTTCCAGCGTGGCGGCGCGCTTTTTCCAGCCGCAGATCGGCGGAGCGGGCGCGACGGTGTCGACCGGCGCCGGACTCCCGTTCCGCATTGACCACGACGAAAAGTTCAACGAGACAACCCACGTGCAATACCAGCCGTGGAAGCGTGGCCCGTGGATCGGCGGCAACTGGCGGTATGACAGCGGTCTGGTGGCCGGCAACGCACCGTGTTACGGGAGTCAGAGCGACGGCAACGATTGCCCGCAGTCAATGTTACCCAACGGCCAACCGGTCTTGATCGGCGGGCAGCCAGCCGTCCTGTTGCAAGATGTTTTCGGAAACCCCCTGAGCGCCGATCAGGAGTACCAGGCCGGGTTCTTCTGCGGATCTCAGCATGCAACCCCGACCGCGGCACTGCGTTCGCCGTGCCTGGCATCGCAGTTCGGATCCAGTCTCATCAAAGTGCCAGCGATCAATGCCGAGAACGACGACCACAACCCGCCGCGCATCGCGTCGCGTAGCCTGTTTGATGCTTCAGTGGGTGAAGACAACCTGTTCAAAGGCGACCATTACAAGTGGAGTCTCACGCTTACCGCCATCAACATAACCAACAAACTGGCGCTGTATAACTTTCTTTCGACCTTCAGCGGGACGCACTATGTGACGCCGCGCGCGCTGACGGCTCAGCTCGGATTCCACTTCTAAGCTGATTCAGTGGAATGCCGGGCGGGACGGGCGAGGGCGCCCGTCGCTCCACTGCAACTTGTAAATGCCGCCGGCCGGAGACGCGGCAAGCCGCGTCTCTACGAAAATTTCGCGTATTCCGCCTTGGCTTGGTGGAGCAGCGGGACTTCGGAGCGCGGCATTGGATGGCGTGTGCTGGCTCGATCCGCTTCAGTCTGGCGACAGTCGCGTGGCCAGGATGGAGGCGAGTTTGTCGGGTTCGGCGAGAAAGGCGTCATGCCCGTGGGAGGATTCGATTTCACGGTAGATGCAATCGACGCCGCAGCTTCTCAGCTCACCCGCCAAAGACTGCACCTCGGAGGCGGGAAAAAGCCAATCGGAGGAGATGCCCACGAGGGTAACGCGCGCTTTGATGCGGCTATAGGCGCAGATGGAGCCGTACTTCCGGACGGGGTCGAAGGTGTCCATGGTTTTCGTGATGCAGAGATAGGAATTGGTATCGAACCTTTGTACGAATTTCTCGCCCTGATGATCGAGATAACCGCTGACATCGAAGCGAGCGTTTGGTTCCGCCCATGGATTTTCGCCGTTGCGGTTGGGATTGCGCCCAAAGCGGGTGCTGAACAACTCCGCCGACTTGTAAGAGCACATGGCAATTTTCCGTGCCAGGGCCAGGCCCAGAGCCGGTGGCTGGTCGCCGTAGTCTCCATTTTTCCACTTGGGGTCGAGCCGGATGACTTGGCGTTGCATGTGATTTAGCGCCAGTCCCATCGGCCCCAGCGGCGTCGCGGCGATGCTTACGCAGTTCTCGACGCGGTCGGGGAAATCCATAGCCCACTGCAAGGCCTGCATGCCGCCAATCGAACCGCCGATGACGAGTTGAATGCGATCGATTCCGAGGTGATCGAGAACCTCTCGTTGCGATCGGACAATATCGCCGACCGTGACCAGGGGGAAGTCCGGGCCATAAATCTTCCCGGTGCTGGGATTGATGGATTGTGGACCGGTCGAGCCGTAACACGATCCCAGAATGTTGATGCAGATTACGCAATAGGGGGCGATGCTGAAGAAGTCATTGTCGGCAAACAACTCGGGCCACCAATCGGCAACCTCGGCGGAGCCCGAAAGCGCGTGACAGACGAGGACCACGTTGTCGCGCGCCGGGTTGAGTTTACCGTACACGGCGTACTGAAGAGTCACGGGGCGGAGTTCGCCACCGCATTCCAGGGCGAAGCCCTCCTTTTCTGCAAAAGAGTGCTTCGCCCGGACCGACGGAATGATGGCCGGCATTTCTTGTTGCTCCTACTTTGCAGCCCGTGGTGAAACTACAGCGCCAAGAACCAGCGCCTAAAGGCGCATTCGTAACACAACGCTTTCGGTATGCCTAAAGGCATACCCTGATACAAATCGTACTCATCCCACGGGCTGCTAGTCGTACTTACTTTGTTGCCCCTGCTTTGTTGCCCCTATTTTGCCGACGCTGCTTTTGGCGACAGCCCAGTTGCCTTCTCCAATCCCTGGGTCAGGTCGGCGACGATGTCGCGCAGGTCTTCGATTCCCACCGATAAGCGCACCAATTCCGGAGTAACCCCGGTATCCCTTTGTTCGGCTTCGGAGAGCTGTTGGTGGGTGGTGGACGCGGGGTGAATGACCAGCGATTTCGCGTCGCCGATGTTAGCCAGCAAGCTGAACAGGGACAGCGAGTTGATCAGCTTACGTCCCGCTTCGTAACCGCCCTTGATTCCGAACGTGACCAGCGATCCCGAGCCATTCGGCAGGTACTTCTGCGCCCGCGCATAGTATTTGCTCGAAGGCAGGCCGGGATAATTGACCCAAACGACGGCGGGATGGGTTTCGAGGAACCTGGCTACGGCAAGCGCGTTCTCGGAGTGGCGCTGCATGCGGAGATGAAGCGTTTCAGCACCTTGCAGCAACAGGAAAGCATTGAACGGCGAGAGCGCCGCGCCCGTGTCGCGCAGGCCGCGCACGCGGGCCTTGAGGATGAAGGCCAATGGTCCAAACGCCTCGGTGTAGGAGACCCCGTGGTAAGAGGGGTCGGGTTCGACAAGGCCCGGGAATCGTCCCGATGCCTTCCAATCGAACTTTCCGGCATCCACGATCACGCCGCCGATGGAGGTGCCGTGCCCGCCAATAAACTTGGTCGCCGAATTGATGACAAGGTCGGCTCCCCACTCGATGGGACGAACCAGCGCCGGGGAGGCGGAAGTATTGTCGATGACGAGAGGCAAACCGTTTTCGTGGGCGATTTGAGCCAGGGTCTCGATCTCGGCAACGTCGAGTTTTGGGTTCCCGAGCGTCTCGGTGTAAAGCGCCTTGGTCCTGGAATTGATCGCTTTCTTCAGACCATCGAAATCGTCCCCATCGACGAAGCGCACCTTGATTCCGAGCTCCGGCAGCGTGTAGTGAAAGAGATTGTAGGTTCCGCCATAGAGCGAGGTAGTGGATAGGAGTTCGTCTCCGGCGACCGCCAGAGTAATCGCAGCCAGGGTCTCGGCAGCCTGGCCGGAAGCGGTGGCCAGTGCCGCAACTCCTCCCTCCAGTGCCGCGATTCTCTTTTCGAACACGTCGGTTGTCGGATTCATGATCCGGGTATAGATGTTTCCAAATTCCTTCAGCGCAAACAGGCGCGCCGCATGGTCGGCATCATCAAACACGTATGACGTGGTTTGGTAAATCGGCACGGCGCGAGACTTCGTGGTAGGGTCAACTTCCTGGCCGCCATGAACGGCCAAAGTTGCAAAGTGCTGCTTTTTCTCGCGGTTGTTGTCCGGTGACATTTCGGCTCCTCGCCTTTCAATTATCCATTATTTGTGCAAAACGAAACGGCCAGCGATGGTGAAAACCGTGGGCCGCCAACGACCTCTGCCTAGCCGGCACCCGGCCATCCCCGGCCCGATATTACCCCGATTCATAAAGGCGATAAACACGATCCACATACTGTAGATTAAACATGGCAACAGCATATCATGGCGATTGCCCGCACGCCTGTGAAGCAAATCGCGCATCCTTGCAATCTCTATCGCGAGCAGGTAGTGGTGCAGTTTGAGAATTGCCGTCCCTCAGCGGCTAAAGCCGCAATGAAAATACGACGCTTACGGCACGGCTGAAGCCGTGCCCTTTCAAAACCGACTCAAACGGCACCACTACCCACGAGCGCCGCACATTGCCGAGAATTCCAGTTATGCGATGCGGTGAGGCGACAGGTTCATAGTTCGCTGGGAGGTTCGCCGAGGCGATGGTGGGCAGTGTCTTTCAAGGCTTAACAGCTGTACTTCGGGCGCTCGGAGGGGCGAAGCAGTGACAAAGGGTCACTGCCCCGGTTACGGAAGTTTACCTCCAAATATCCGAATGCTTTCCTCTCCTTCCCGTGCCTGTTATCAATGGATATTGCCTTGCTTTTGCGCCTGGGAATAGCAACCCGTCCCCAGGGAGGAGTTCGTCTGGAATGAAAACTTGCCCTCAATCTTGGAGGGACATGAGCGCAGCGCCACGCTTTTTTGTTGCCGTGGTCGTGCTCTGCGGGACGGTCGTTCTGACCTTTTCCTTGTTGCACGGCGGGAGTGAGAATCCGCTCAAGTTTTCCTGCTATCTCGCGATTGCGCTGGCAGCCTCGCGGCTCAAGGTGAATCTGCCCGGAATTGCCGGGACGATGTCAGTGAACTTTCTATTTCTGCTGCTGGGTGTGCTGGAACTGAGCTTGCCGGAAGCGATGGCGCTGGGCTGTGCGGCGGTGGTCGTGCAGTATTTAGGAGACCATCCGATTCCAATTCAAGTCGCGTTCAACGTCTGTTCGACGGCACTGGCCATCGCCCTGACCTTCGCCTCGTATCGCTATTCCCTGGTGCATCGCGCCGTGAATAACCCTTCTACGTTGCTATTTCTGGCGGCGTGCGTTTACTTCGTGGCCAACACGGTTCCGGTTGCTGCTGTCATCTCCCTGACGGAGCGCAGGTCGCTGCGAAAGGTCTGGGCAGACGGCTACTTCTGGAGCTTCCCCTACTACCTGGTGGCCGCGGGCCTGGCCGGCGCGATGAGCTGGCTGCACGGCTTCACCGACTGGCAGACGTCGTTGCTGACGCTTCCGGTGGCGTACCTCATTTACAGTTCCTACCGTCTTTACCTCGGCAAACTGGAAGACGAGAAGCGGCATGTGGAAGAGATGGCCGACTTGCATCTGCGCACGATCGAGGTACTCGCCCTCGCCATTGAGGCCAAGGATCAGACCACTCACGACCACTTGCAGAGAGTTCGCGTCTACGCCGTCGAAGTTGCCAAGGAACTCAAGGTGGACCGAATTGAAATGGATGCCTTGCAGGCCGCAGCCTTGTTGCACGACATCGGCAAGCTGGCGGTTCCCGAGCACATCATCTCGAAACCGGGGCGCCTGACGCCGGAAGAATTCGAGAAAATGAAGATTCATCCGCTGGTGGGAGCGGAAATCCTGGAACGGGTGCAATTTCCCTACCCAGTTGTGCCCATCGTACGGGCCCATCACGAAAAGTTCGATGGGACGGGGTATCCGATGGGACTGCGAGGGACCGAGATTCCGATTGGCGCCCGCATCCTATCGGCGGTGGATTTTCTGGACGCGCTGGCTTCGAACCGGCAATACCGGCGGGCGCTGCCGCTGCATGAAGCGATGGCGCGGCTGGTGGAGGAAACGGGAAAGGCATTTGATCCGCAAGTGGTCAGGGTGCTCGAACGGCGATACGTGGAACTGGAGCGGCTGGTTCACGAACGCACCCACGGCCTCGGCAAGAAGCTATCCACGGAAGTCAAAGAGGAAGACGGGAAGGATGAGCCGTCGATCAAGCCGGCAGCCGGGTTCGCCGAGCAAGGGCGGGGGCAATTGCCGGAGCGCAGTTTCCTGAGTTCGATCGCGGCCGCTCGCCAGGAAGCGCAGACTCTTTTCGAACTCAGCCAGGATCTGGGAGCCTCGCTCAGTCTGGACGAAACGCTCTCGGTGTTTGCGGTGAAGCTGCGCCGGGTTGTGCTCTACGATGCGATTGCGATCTACATCTGCCAGGGCGATGAACTTGTGCCGGAGTATGTGAATGGCGACAACTTCCGGCTGTTTGCTTCGCTGCGCATTCCGATTGGACAGGGGCTGTCGGGGTGGGTAGCGCAAAACCGCAAACCCATCCTAAATGGCAATCCTTCCGTCGAGCCCGGTTATTTGAACGATACTTCGAAGTACAGCACGCTGATGTCAGCGCTCGCCGTTCCGCTCGACGGCTTGCAAGGGGTGGTCGGCGTGGTTGCTCTGTACCACGCGGAAAAAAATTTCTTTACCTCCGACCACCTGCGTATTTTGCGGGCGGTAACTTCCAAGATGGCGCTGGCCATCGAGAACGCGCTGAAGTACGAGCAGGCGGAGAGTTCGGCGGTTACCGATTACCTCACCGGTCTTCCCAATGCGCGCTCGCTATTCCTGCAACTCGACCGGGAAATGGCGCGCTGCAAACGCG
>Ga0224558_1002063_pt1 | contig 19333 bp, 19 predicted proteins | sample 714S32024metaG_FD_180682 | JGI IMG/M metagenome (GOLD analysis project Ga0224558, IMG submission 180682) | Peat soil microbial communities from Stordalen Mire, Sweden - 717 S3 20-24 | ecosystem: Environmental > Terrestrial > Soil > Wetlands > Peat | place: Sweden: Norrbotten County, Stordalen...
GGAGCACCCATCGGCCGTCGTCTTTCCGCCGGACTTCGACCAGCGCGATGGCTTCTTCCAGCCGCTGGCCGCGTTGTGGGCCGCAATCCCGAAAGTAGTCGAGGCCGCGCAGGACTCAGTGTGTCAGTCACCGCGTCTCGTGAAAAGGTGTGGCGGCCCGCGCGTTGAAATCGAAAACCACCTGGCCCGCCCGGATGGTCATGTCGCAACTCAACCTCTGCGTCCCTTCGAACCGCTCGCCGTCCAGAAAACCAGGTAAACGCAATGTCACCTCCAGTCTGCTTCCGAAGGTTAGCTCCTCGCACTCCGGCCGGCAAGCGGCCGCCGTCGATCGCCCAACGTCACCCGCTTTTTGGGTTATCATTCACCCAAATGGCCAATTTTCATCTCCAACGTGGAATCACTATGCTTGCCCCGCTCCTCATCCTCTTGCTCGCGCAGCTACCACCGCAGGCTCGGGCCCAGGGCCGGCAGGGCCAACCGCAAACGCCGGCGCCGGCCACAGCGCCAGCGGCAACTCCGCCAACCCAGCCTCAGGCGACGCCCGGAGGCCGCGGCGGCCGCGGAGGAATTGCGGGTCCCGGACCGGCGGTCGGAGGAGAAATCGACGAAACCCCGGTCGTGACGCACCACTCCGTGACCGTTGACGGCAAGGCCCTCAACTACACCGCGACCGTCGCCCAGATGCCGCTCAAGGACCCCGCCGGCGAAACCGAAGCCCATATCTTCTATATGGCCTACACGCTGGACGGTGTCGCCGATCCCGCCCGGCGTCCGCTCACCTTCTGCTTCAATGGCGGTCCGGGTTCGGCGTCCATGTGGGTGCACATGGGCGGCATGGGGCCGCGCAGTCCCAAGCTGCTGCCCAACGGTGGCATGCCGCCTCCGCCGTACGAGCTGAAAGATAACCAGGATACCTGGCTCGATCGGACCGACCTGGTCTTCATCGACCCCGTGGGCACCGGATACAGCCGCGCCAAGAACGTCGAGGTGGCGCGCCGCATGAACGGCGTGCAGGGCGACATCCAATCGGTGGGCGAGTTCATGCGGATGTACCTGGTGCGCAACAACCGCGAAATCTCTCCGCTGTTTATCGCCGGCGAAAGTTATGGCACCTTCCGCGCGGCCGGCCTGGCAGGCTACCTGATCGACCGTGGGATCGCTTTCAACGGAGTGGTCCTGATCGGAACCACTCTCAACCTGGAGACCATCTGGAGCCGCAGTGACGACCTGGTCTATGAACTGGAATTTCCCACCTATGCCGCGGATGCCTGGTACCACAAGAAGATCGCGCCCGACCTCCAGCGCAAGGACCTGAAGTCGTTGCTGAAGGAAGTGGAGGGCTTTGCCACCGGCGAATATGCCGTGGCCCTGAGCAAAGGGGACGATCTCCCCGCCGCCGAGCGCAAAGCGGTCATCGACAAACTGGTGCGTTATACGGGCCTCGAGGCCCGCTACATCGACGAAAGCAACCTGCGTTTCGATGTGTCGCACTTCTCGCGCCAACTGCTGCGCGACCGGCGCCAAACCATCGGCCGCTACGATGGACGCCTGGTTGGACCATCCGCGCTGAACGTCGGCGAGACCAGCGAGTTTGACCCTTCCAGTTCGCTCATCACTCCGCCCTTCACGGCCATCTTCACCAGCTACGTCCGCAACGAGCTGGGATACAAGACCGACCTCTACTATTACCCCACCGGTGGCATACAACCCTGGGACTACGGCGTTCAGAACGGTTTCGGCGATACGACGAGCCTGTTGCGCAACGCCATGACCAAGAACCCCTACATGAAGGTCATGGTCGCCGCCGGCTACTTTGACCTGGCCACGCCTTATTACGCGGTCGAGCACACCTTCAACCACATGGGGCTGAATCCTGAGATGCACAAGAACATTACCTGGAGTTTCTACCAGGCGGGTCACATGCTGTACATCGACGGCGATTCGCACACCAAGCTGAAGCACGACGTCGCCGAATTCATATCGAACTCACTGCCCAAGCGCGACGCGCAGTAGCACCGTGAGGTAGGCCATCGTTTCTCCGCAGACGAGGTTTCGCCACCGCCACAAGTCCGAGATGGGGACAATTCGCACGGAAGTATTGCCCGGAACTCGGCGGCATCTGCGTTACTCCGGCGAAGCTCTCAGTGGCGACATACGCCGTCACGCTATGCTGGCTGTATTCGTTCGTCGCGGAGCAGAGCCACATGAAAGAAGAAGGAACCCAGTCCGAGTTGCTAGAACATGAGGCCCGGCTTGCGATCGCCGGAAATCGGGCCGCCCTCGAGCGGCTCGTCCGGGTGCTCCAAGGGGACATCTATGGGCTGGCTCTGCGCATGTTCTGCAATCGGGAAGACGCCGAGGACGCCACCCAGGAGATCCTGGTCCGCATCGTTACCCGTCTCTCGCAGTTCGACTTTCGGAGCAAGCTGAAGACTTGGGCTTACCGGGTCGCGGTGAACTACATCATGGACGTCCGGAAGAGCGCGGTCGAACGGTTGCACCTGAGCTTCGAGCGCTTTGCGGAAGACCTCACAGGTGGACTCGACCTGGAAGGGCCCGCGGAAGCCGAGCATTCCCTGCTGATCGAAGAGGTCAAGGTGGCCTGTACACTGGGGATGCTGCAGTGCCTGGATCGGCCGCACCGGCTCGCCTACGTGCTCGGCGAGATCCTGGAAATGTCGGGACCGGAGGCAGCCGAGGTCCTCGACATCTCGCCAGACCTGTTCCGCAAGCGTCTTCAGCACGCGCGTTCGGCCATCCTGACGTTTACTCGAAACTACTGCGGCCTTGCGTCGGACGCCGCCCCATGCAGGTGCAACCGGCAGATGCCGGCTGCGTTGCGGGCCGGCAAAATACGTCAGGATTGCTGCGATTTCGCGGCTGCGCCCTCTTCCTTTCAGCAAACGCGCGATTTGGTCCGGCAAGTCGATGAGGCGCGCTGGGCGCTCCAAGTGCATCGCACCAGCCATCCGCGCGCCTCATCGATCGACTTCGCGCGGCGTCTGGCCGCTACACTCGACCTGTACCGCGATCCAACTACCGAATCCTGATTGCGCGGCCCCTGCCGACGGGCTTTCCACAAGCCTGGGCGGCTGCCGCTTTCACATCGGGCATCTCGCCTTCGTCCAAAGGGACGACAGGAGAGATTCCGAGCATGATGAACAGACGACAGGCCGTAAAGGCGACTTTCCGCGCAGCAGCGGCAGCGGGCATTCTCCGCCGCGGCCATCTTTCTGCGCAACCGGCCGCTCCCAGCGAAATCTGGGTCAATCCAGCCATCGGCGCCGACACGAATTCCGGCGTGAAAGCTACACCCCTGCGCACGCTGGCCGAGGCGGCCCGGCTCGTCAACCAGAGCAACGCCTCTGGACCGGTGACGGTTGTGCTCTCCGAAGGCATTTACGCCGTAGGTGAGACGACGTTGCTCAAACCGGAGCGCCGGTCGTTCTCCAAGACCGAGCGGTTGACCATCCGGGCCGAGGTGCTTCCGGACGACCCCGAGTGGCATACCGGTCGGATGCCTACGCTCATCCACACCATGCCCCTTCCCAAGACATGGAATGGAAGGCCCGACCCTTTGGGCGGCGCAGCGGACGGCATGATGATTGAGACCAGCCACGTCTCCATTCAGGGTCTGAAGATCCTTGGCATGCCGGTGGTCGAGACCCCAAAACCGGGGCTGATTCAGCGCCTCTACGCCATCAGCCGGCTGCGCCGGGATCTGGAAGACTTGGAGGTCGCGCAGTGCGTGTTTATCGGCGACGATTTGACCAACCCCAACCACGTGACTATCATCGCGAACGGGAATGGAGTGAATGTGCATCACTGCATCTTCCGCGGCGTGAAGATCTCGGTCGTCTTTTGGACTGGCGGCAGCAGCGGCCACGCGATGAGAAACTGCTTCTGCGACGGTGTATACGGGAGCGGGGTCTGGACCGCCGGGATTGCCGGTGACTTCGACTATCGAAACAACGTCATAGCGAATTGCAATTACGCCTGGACCTACCAGGGCGGAGCCTCGGCCTTGGCGGATGCCGGAGGCCGTGGAGGGCGGCAGGGCGCTCCTTCGTCGGCCACGCCGCAGGCGCTCACCCATTACAGGGTTGTGGACAGCTATTTCGCCAACAACAGGAGGCTCGCCGGCTCAGGCACGGGAGCCAGGCTGGAATACGCGGACATGGATCCTTCGTTCCTCGAGCTGGCCGGAACGAAGGTCACGGACCAACCGGTCGTCTTCGAGCGCGATCAGACGAAACGAAACTACCTGCACCCGGTGGCAGGGTCGGACGCGGCCAAAATCGGCGCTGGCCTTTTCCTGAAGCCGAGCGCATAGTCTGGAGCACTTCGACGCGCTTTTCACGGTCTGCCACCTGGAGTCGTCCAAAGTAAGGAATACGGAAACGCATTCAGTCTTCCGGCAAGAGCCGGGAAACGATACGCGCCTGAAACAGGCAAAGAGGAATCTACGATGAGAACGATCAGAATTGGAACCATAGCGTGCGCGCTCGCCATCGCCGCCGCTTTCATTTCGCCGCGGTTGGAAGCCCAGCCAGCAGCACAACAGACAGGAATACAGGCGACTCTAGCCAAGGACGCCGGGACGCTTTCCGATAAATTCATTGGACTTGCACGCGTCATGGCGGGGAAGTACGATTGGAAGCCCGGCCAGGGTGTGCGTTCGGTCGCCGACGTATTCAATCTGATAGTCATGGAGAACGGCATGCTCGCCGGAGTGCTTTCGGGCGCAGCAGGCGGCGGGCGGCCGGCTGCGGTCACCGATCCCGCACAGATCCAGGAAGCCTTGCGCACGTCCTACGCGAACCTGCAGAAGGCGATCACGGGACTCTCGGATAGCGATCTCAAGACGCCTGTGAAGCTGTTCGGCATGGACATGACGAAACAGGCTGCCGTTATGTTTCTCCTGTCGGATCAGCATGAGCACCTCGGCCAATCGATCGCCTATGCGCGGACCAACGGCATAGTCCCACCGTGGTCGAAGTAACTGGCTGCATGCAATCGGTCCATGAGAAGGGCGCCGCAGGCGTCCTTCTTCAGTTGCTCTCAATTCTCGAAGGAAGTGAACCGCAGGGCGGTCCCGCCGTCTGGCGGCGCCGCCTGAACGCATGGCTCACTACGCGCGGGACCACCCAGATCCCGCCGCACGCCTGGCCGCTGCTCGATGAGATCTGGAGCCGCGAAGCAATGGACAAGCCATCGCAGCGTGCGGCGGATCTCCCCCGCTTGACGAGCAACGGCCGCTGGACGGACTCCCTTTCTCTCTGGCGCGGCGACATCACGCGCCTGCAGGCGGGCGCAATCGTCAATGCGGCGAACTCCGGTTTGACCGGATGCTACATCCCTTTTCACGCGTGCGTGGACAATGCGATCCACACTACGGCTGGACCGTGGCTGAGACAGGCCTGCGAGTCCATCATGGCGGAACGTGGACGACCCGAACCGGTCGCCACCGCTATCGTGACGGATGGGTTCTATCTCCCCGCGAAGTACGTGCTCCACACAGTCGGCCCCGTCGTTCACGGAAGCGCTCCATCGCATGAGGATCGCGACGCCCTCGCCGGCTGCTACTGGTCATGCCTCGCCGGCGCCCTGGCGTCGTCCGTCGATAGCATCGCCTTCTGCGCGATTTCCACGGGCGTCTTTGGCTACCCGAAACGAGCTGCTGCCCTGGTCTCTCTGGCCGCGATCCAGGGATTCCCGCTCGGCTGCAGCGACGCGCCTCATGGGATCCTGGTGGCCTTCACCGGGGATGACGAGGTCGTCTGCCGGAGCGTGATCGAGGAGATGCTGGCGTGATCCATACGGACCTCTCTCCTGAACTCATACAGACGTTGGTCTCCCGGATTCGCGATGCGGAATACATCCTCATCGGCGCAGGCGCGGGCCTCAGTGCGGACACCGGATACGACTACCTGGAGAGCGCCGAATTTCTGAAGCGGTATCCGTACCTTGAGCGCGTTGGTGTTCATTGCCGGTATCATTCGATCGGCTTTGAGTGGCCCACCAAGAGCATGGAGTGGGCGTTCTACGCGAGGCAGTTGGAGCAGGACCTCTACGGCGTTCCGCCTCATCCCGAGCCGTATGTGCATCTCCGCGAGTTGACGGACCACGCGGACCGGTGGGTCTTCACCAGCAATGCCGACGACCTCTTTTGCCGCCTCGGCTACGACCCGACGCGGATCTGGACGGTCCAGGGCACCTTCTCAAACCTGCAGTGCCTGAGGCCGTGCTGCGAGCACGTCTGGGAGTCGAGGCCGTACGTCGAGCGGCTCCTGCCGTGCATCGACCTGAACACTGGAGAGTTGATAGACCGCTCCGTCGTCCCTCTTTGCCCACGTTGCGGGGGAAACATGATGCTGAACGTGCGCGGCGGAAGCTGGTTCGTGGAAAGGCCTTACGCGGGACAGCGGGCTGCATTCCAAGAGTGGCTGAGAAAGGCAGAAACTGCAGGTCGGCTGGTTGTGATCGAAATCGGAGCGGGATTCAACACTCCCTCCGTGATCCGCTGGCCATGCGAGATCATCATGGCCAAGCACCGCGACGCTCGCCTCATCCGGATCAACCCGCACCACCCCAAGACGCAGTTCCCGATGGGCGAACGGGCAACGGTAGTAGCCATGCGCGCATCTGGCGGAGCCGGTCCCCCAACCGGTCAACCACCCATGCTCACGGAATCGCAACCAGAACCTGATACGTTAAAACCATGATGGCCACCGCCGCTCCGCCCGTCTCCTTTCTCGCCGAAAAGGGTTCGCCGCACCCCCTCGGCGCGACCCCATCGCCGGACGGCGTCAACTTCTCGCTCTTTTCGGAGAATGCCACCGGTGTCGAGCTGCTCCTCTTCTCCACCCATGACGCCCCGCAGCCGTTTCAGACGATCTCTCTGGACCCGTATGTCAACAAGACCTTTCACTTCTGGCATGTCTTCGTGCGCGGGCTCCAGACGTGCGCCCACTACGCTTACCGCGTGGGTGGCCCTTTCAACCCCAGCGCCGGCCATCGGTTCAACCGGAATAAGGTCCTCATCGACCCCTACGCGCTCGGTAACACCAACAGCCTCTGGAATCGCGCCGGCGCCTGCGGGCCGGATGACAACGTGGCCGCTTCCATGCGCTCCGTGGTCATCGACCCCTCCGCCTACGACTGGGAGGGCGACCGTCCTCTGAACCGTCCCATCCAGGACACCATCGTCTATGAGATGCACGTCCGGGGATTTACGCAATCGCCGTCCTCCGCCGTCGAGCACCCCGGCACGTTCGCCGGAATCACTGAGAAGGTCCCCTACCTGAAAGACCTCGGCGTGACCACCGTCGAGCTGCAGCCGGTCTTCGATTTCGATGAGACCAATGTGCTGCGCCTGGTCGACGGCCGGCCCCTGCCGGACTACTGGGGTTACAGCACCATGGGTTTTTTCGCGCCTCAGTCCGCCTATTGCGTCAGCCCCCAGGGCGGCAGCCACTTACACGAATTCCGCGACATGGTGAAGGCCCTGCATCGCGCCGGCATCGAAGTGATTCTGGACGTCGTGTTCAATCATACCGATGAAGGTAATCAACTAGGTCCGGCTTTCTCGTTCAAGGGCATCGACAACCGCACTTACTACTTCCTGGTGCCCTGGGACTTGCAATATTACATGGATTTCTCCGGCTGCGGCAATACCTTCAACTGCAACCACCCCATCGCCCAGAAGCTCATCGTCGAATGTCTGCGCTACTGGGTGCGCGAAGCCCACGTCGATGGCTTCCGCTTTGATGAAGGCTCCATCCTGGCGCGGGGCGAGGATGGGATGCCCAGCGCTCATCCGCCGGTGGTGTGGCAGATCGAGTTGGATGACGAACTGGCCGATTCCAAAGTGATCGCCGAAGCCTGGGACGCCGCCGGCCTGTATCAGATCGGGCATTTTCCAGGGGATCGCTGGGCGGAATGGAACGGCCGCTATCGCGATGACATCCGCCGCTTCGTCAAGGGCGATCCGGGATTGGTGGGCGCCGTGGCTTCCCGCCTGGCCGGCAGTTCCGATCTATATCAGGACCAGGGACGGTTGCCGGTCAATAGCATTAACTTTGTAACTTGCCACGATGGCTTCACTCTCAACGACCTGGTCTCATATAACGACAAGCACAACCAGGCCAACGGCGAAGGCAACCGCGACGGCATCGACGATAACCTGAGCTGGAACTGCGGCGTCGAGGGTGACTCGAGCGATCCGGCGGTCGAGGCCCTCCGCAACCGGCAGGTGCGCAACTTCGCGGCCCTGCTGCTGCTCTCGCGCGGCGTCCCCATGTTCGCCGCCGGTGACGAGGTGCGCCGCACCCAGCAGGGCAATAACAACGCCTACTGCCAGGATAACCAGACCAGTTGGTTCGATTGGACGCTGCTCGACCGCCACCGCGATCTGCTCCGCTTCTGGAAACGCATGATCGAGTTTCGCAAGAGCCATGCCGCGCTGCGCCTGGGGCGGTTCTTTACCGGCGCCGTGAATGACCGCGGGCTGGCGGACGTGACTTGGCACGGGACCAAGCTCAACACTCCGGGGTGGTCCGATCCGGAAGCGCGGGCGCTGGCCATGACGCTGGCCGGCTTCCTCGGCGACCCCGACCTCCACGTGATGCTCAACATGCATTGGGACAGCCTGGAATTCGATCTGCCCGCGGTGCCCGGCCGGCGCTGGTCGATAGCCGTGGACACGGCCCAGACGCCCCCCCATGACATCGCGGACCCCGGCGATGAGTCGCCCGTCACCGGCATCACATGCATCGTCGAGCCCCGATCCGTGGTAGTGTTGGTGAACCAGGTCTGAAACTCTCAACCATGAAACTCGCATTTCTCTTTCTGATCTCCGCTGTGGCTTACGCCGCGCCCTGTACCACCGCCGCGCCCGACTGTACCGAGTGGGTCGCTCTGGCCGGCGGGCCGTCGCGCTCGCTCATCTATTGCACTTACTCTCTGGACGCGAAGAACGAGCAGATCACCCGCGCCCTGATCGTAGTCCACGGCCAGGGTCGCGACGCCGACAATTACTTCCGCACCTCGCTGGCCGCGGCCTTTCTCGCCGGCGCCCTCGAGGACACCGTGGTCGTCGCTCCGCGGTTCGCCTCCAATGACGGCCGGGGCTGCCGCGACACCCTCGCCCCCGACGAAGTCAGTTGGAGCTGTTCCGGAGACAGTTGGCGCTCCGGCGGCGCGGCCGCCAGCAACCCCAAACTGACGTCCTACGATTTCGCCGACGCCATCCTCGGCAAGCTGGCCCGCAAAGAAATCTTCCCCAACCTGAAAGTCATCGTGATGGCCGGCCACTCCGCCGGCGGCCAGTTCGTCACCCGCTACGAGATGGCCAACCAGGTCCACGACACCCTCGGGGTCCCCGTCACCTACGTGGTTTCCAACCCTTCGAGCTACGCCTATCTGGACCCGGCGCGCCCCGCCTCCGCCGGAGTTGCTTCCGAGTTCCTCAACTTTTCCGACGCCCGCAACTGCACCACGTATGATCGCTGGCCTTACGGCATCCAGGGCCGCACCGGCTACGCCGCCCAACTCACCGGCGACCAATTGAAGAAGCAACTCGCCGCGCGCCCTGTCACTTACCTCCTCGGTGAAATCGACATCCTGCCGTTAGGCGGCTTCGATAGTTCCTGTCCCGCCATGGCCCAGGGCCCCACCCGTCTGGCGCGCGGCCAGGCGTTTGGCGCATACGTGAACCAGAAATACGGCGCTCACCACCACACCGTCGTGGTTCCACTCTGCGGCCACAACGCGCGCTGTATGTTCACGGCCGAGCCGGCGCTGCCCATTCTATTCCCTAAATCGTAACTATTTCCGGGTCGGGCGTTGTTTTGCTCGCCAGAGAAGTTACAATAGCCCTTTGTCATCGGATCGGATAGCTTAAGGAGAAATCAATGCAATGTGCCTCCGCCCTGCGAACGCTGCTGATCGTAGTGCCCATCGCCCTGCTCTTGGCTGCCTCGCCTGTCGCCGCCCAGCAGACCTATGTGAGCCAGTTTGATGCTTTCGCGGGATACGCTTTCCTCGACAGCCCCCATATCAGTCTCTTCGAAAACGGTTTTCAGGTGCAGCTCGGCTACAGGCCGAAACCCTGGTACTCACTCGGTTTCGACTACAGCCGTTCCACCGGTGATCTGGTGCTTACACCGGACCTGCTGCCAACCGCAACGCAGCAGCTACTGGGTCAGGAACTCGCCCAAATGGCAGCCGCCCACCTGATCCCGGCCGGGTACGCCTTAGCCGTATCCACGCATTCGACATCGCAGACTTTCGCTCTCGGCCCGCAGCTTGCCTATCGCCACTTTTCGCACCTGACGCTGTTTGTCCGGCCATCGCTCGGGGCCATCCACGAAGAGGCCGTCCCGCACCCCGCGGATCCCATCGCCACCGTCATCGCCGCGCAACTGGCGCCAGCCGGGAAGAAGACGGATTGGACTGGATTCTATGGATTCGGCGGCGGCTTCGACATCCTTCTATCCAAGCACTTCGCCCTACGCACGCAAGCCGACCTGGTGTACGATCACCTGTTCAACGACCTGTTGAAGGATGGCCGCTTCACCGTGCGCTTCTCGGTCGGCCCGTGCTTCAACTTCGGCAAGAATATCAGGTGACGCTTGCCGGGGCCGCCCCGCAGTTGGCAGACCACAGAAAACGGTCTGCCCCGCCTCAGTCTTCCGCCACCGAGCGTTGCGCCAGCTCTCCGAACAGAGGCAGCGCGTACGCCTCCTCGTGAGCCGCTTTCACCATCATGAAGATAGACATGCCCAGCAATAACGCCTCGACGATCCCGTGGATGTGGAGGTCGGGCGCCATCCGGAACATGGGCCGCAATACCCAATCCTCCAACAGCCAGGCCACGAAAAGGTACAGGCCTTGGAAGGCGTGGAACCGGACCGTGCGGTTTCGCCGGAACTTCTCCGATGCCAGGACGATGATGGATGCGATCCAGCCAATTCCCGGGATATAGCAGAGGATCGACGCGGTTCGCGGCGGAATGCTCGCCAGCGGGTCGGCGCCGGATGGAGACGTCGCCGGCCCCACCGGCTGGCCTGCGCCGCACTGGCGGCAATAGCCCTCGGTTGCGCCCACCTGGTTCCCGCACTGGCTGCAAAATGGCATCTGCTATCTGATACGTTATTCGAACGCGGCTTGTTCCGGCAACCAGGGCGGGCGCGGACCGTGCTAACATTTCGCCATGCGAAAGCTGGTTTCAGGCATCTTGTTCCTGGCCTGCGCGGCCGCTTTGCCGGCAGCCGGGAACCTCGAGATCTACTTCATCGACGTCGAAGGCGGACAAGCCACGCTCTTCGTTTCGCCCTCCGGCGAATCCATGCTGGTGGATACGGGCTGGGCCGGTTTCAACCGCCGCGATGCCGGGCGCATCGCCGCCGCGGCCAAAGCTGCGGGGGTGAAGAAGATCGACTACCTGGTGGTCACTCACTATCACGCCGACCACGTCGGCGGCGTGCCGCAGCTTGCCGAAAAGCTGCCCATTCGCAACTTCGTGGATCACGGCGTCCAAACCGAAACCACCCGCGATGCCCAGGTGCTGTATAACGCCTATATCGCGTTCCGCGACAAGGGCAATCACATCCAGGTCAAACCCGGCGACGTCATCCCGATTAAAGGTATCGAGGTGAAGGTGCTTTCCTCGGCCGGCGACGTGCTCGCGTCTCCGCTTCCCGGCGCGGGCCAGCCCGATGCGGAGTGCGCCGGCTTTGAGCGGCATGAGGTGGACACCACCGAAAATGCGCAGTCCGTGGGCTTGCTGATCGCCTACGGCGGCTTCCGCATGATCGACCTGGCGGATCTCACCTGGAACAAGGAGTACGACCTGGTTTGCCCCGGCAACAAGATCGGCGCCGTGGATCTGTACCTGGTCTCTCACCACGGCATGGACCTCTCGGGCTCTCCGCAACTGGTGCATGCGCTGCACCCGCGCGTGGCCATCATGAACAACGGCGCGCGCAAGGGCGGCGCGGCCGAAACCTGGCAGACCATTCATGGCTCGCCCGGCCTGCTGGACCTCTGGCAACTGCACTATGCCGTGGCCGCCGGCAAGGACCACAACTCGCCCGATCCCTTCATCGCCAACGTGGACGAGCTGTGCGAAGGCAAGTGGATTCGCGCGACGGTGCGGAAGGACGGAACGTTTACCGTTTACAACAGCCGTAACAAGTACGAAAAGAGCTACTGAGGCGCGCTACTTCTTGTTGGGTTTCGGCTGCGTTGCAGGGGTCTCCTTGGTCTTGTCGTCCGACAGCGGCGGCAGTGGATCGGTGTCGTACTTGATTTCGGCTTCCGCCGAGTACTTGCGGTATAGGCGGAACTCCTCGTCGAGTTTTGTCAGAACCTCGCCGCCGCTCATGAAGACCTGCGACTTAAGCGGCAACAGAAAAGTATGTCCCGAGATCTCCTGGAAATCGTAGTCCAGGACGTCGTCGGCCTTCCGTATGGGGAAGTCCGCCGGAATGTTCTCCGCGATGGTCGATACGCGCATCACCACATGTATGTCGGGGTCCACTTCCACCAGGCCGCGGTAGGCCGTGATAATGCTGAGCTTGGCATCCTCCACCACCAGCCGGTATTGCGAGCGGGACTGCAACACATGGTACGAGAACGCCATGACTCGCTTGCCGCGCAGAGTGCCCCAATGGTCCCACTCGAAACGGGCTTCGGTCGAGGGCTCGAAGATCTCGCGCAACATGCTGCCGAACTCGCCGAACGACTTGCTGCCGCCCATCTGTTCGTAGTCCTTGTTGACGATGGTGTTGTTCGCCAGCACCACCGTGTACTTTTCCTTCTGCTGGAAGTAGCTCAGGCGTATCTGCAGAACGTCCTGCGCCTGCCAGGAAGGCTCGCTGAGGGAACTGCCGCCCCACCGGGTGCCGGGCATAGGGGCCGCATAACGCCGCGTCACCTGAGTGCAAATGAAATCGGGCAGGTTCTTGCTGTAGTTCAGCGCGTACTCGCGCACATCTGAAATAATGGCGGCCTGTTCCTCGGAAGATGGCGGCGGAATGGGCGTGGGCGGGGCTTGCGGCACAATGGGCTTGGCCGCCATCAGTTCTTTCGTCCGGTCTCGCAACGCCTGAAGCGCCTGCAAGGTCTTCGCCCCGATGCCTTGGCTCTGCAATTCTTCGATGACGCGGTCTTCCAGGCGTTCCGAGAGTTTCACCTTGGCGAGGTATTTCGCCAGTTCGGCATCCGTCTGCTTCCCCTCCTTGATGAGCTTCTCGGAGGACTGAACAAAGCTGACCAACTCCTGCAAGTTCAGAGTTTGGGCCGCGGCGACGAGGCAGACCACGAACACGGCAGCCAGAAGACGGTAACGCATACGTATCCTTATCTTCTCATGACGTGCGGCGGGCGCCCAGGTTACCGATAGGTCTTGTCGTCCAGCTTGGTGAGATCGAGATCGTCGGGCAGCACCCCCACCGTGACAATCGCGAAGGTGAAAACCTCGGTGCCCGGCTCCAGGTGGCCGCCGAAGGCCTTGTCCGGATTCGCCAGGGTCATATGCGCGTGGATTTTCCCGTTCATGATGTAGCCGTTCATGCCGATCATGTCCGCGGGCGCGGTGGGGTCCTTCACGAACATGTTCTTGGATGGCATGGTGCGGTTGCTCACCTGGTGCACCTGGTAACCTCGCACCGAGCCGGCGCCCGCCAGAATCACGGCGTTGCGGATCTTGTTTTCCTTCACCATCTGCTGCAGTCCGGCCAGAAGATCGGCCTGGTATTTGAAGCGGAAAATCAGCACGCGCTGAAACTGGCTGTTCACCGCCGTATAGACATCCGGCACCTGGTCGCTGTTCGGTTTGGCGTCCTGGGCGGGCGTGGGGGCGTTGTTGGTGATCTCCCTGCGGGTCTCCTGAGCGGCGGCCAGGGACAAGAACGCCACTGCGAACACAATCGATCTTCTCATGTTGAAAGTGTGGCACAAACCCGTGGCGCAGGCACTCGTGCCTGCCGCGTCCCGACTCATCGGGACGCTCTTTGGCGCACGCTCGGCAAGCGTCCCGATGAGTCGGGACGCAGCAGCCTGAGAGGCTGCGCCACATCGTTACCCCACGTAGTGCGCTTTCACGCGTCGCGCGGCGGCGCGGCCCACCACCGCGGCCAACTGGTCCTCCGAGGCGGCGCGCACCAGCTCCGAGCTGCCGAACTCCTTCAGCAGTTTCTTCACCGTCCTGCCTCCCACGCCCCGGATGGCATCGAGCTCGCTCGAGAGCTGCCGCGCGTTCCGCCGCGAACGGTGGAACGTGACGGCGAAGCGGTGCGCCTCGTCGCGGATCGATTGAATCAGGTGCAGGATCGGCGAGAAGCGGTCCAGCACCACCGGCTCGTCCTCCTGCCCGTTGACGTATATGATCTCCTCGCGTTTGGCGATCGAGGCCAGCGGCTGGTCCACGATTCCGACCGCTTCCAGCGCTTCGGCCGCCGCGTGCAACTGCCCGATCCCCCCATCGATCAGCACCAGCCCGGGCATCGCCCGCTTCTCTTCCTGAAGGCGCGAATAGCGCCGCGCCACCACCTCGCGCATGCTCGCGTAATCGTCGTTGCCGATCACCGTCTTGATGATGAATTTGCGGTAGTCCGATTTCTTCATCCGGCCGTCCTCCCACACCACCATGCTGGCCACCTTATCGGTGCCCTGGATGTGGGAGACGTCGAAACACTCGATGCGCGCCGGCGCCGCGGGCAGGTTCAGGGCGTCTTCGAGCGCTCCCTGAATGGCGCGGGATGAGGGTTTCAGCACGTGAAACCGCATGTCGAAGCTGTGCCTGGCGTTGTTCCGGACCAGGTCGAGCAGCGCTTTCTTCTGCCCGCGCTGGGGCGTGCGGATCTCCACGCGATGGTTGCGTTTCTCGGAAAGCAGCTCCTCCAGGGCCTCGCAATCCTCGAACTCCACGGGCACGTGAATTTCCGCCGGGATGAACTGCTGGTCCAGGTAGAGCTGCTTCAGCAGCGCAGAGAAGAACTGCGGCTCGTCGAAATCCGGCTGGTCTTCCCAAAAGAACTCGCGCCGGTCCACGATCTGGCCGTGGCGCAGGTGGAATAGGTTCAGGGCCACCAGGGGCGGCTCGGCGTAGCAGGCGAAGATGTCCACATCGTCGCCCTTGGCCGCGGCCATCTTCTGCCGCTCCCCGATCTCTTCCACCGTGGAAAGCAGGTCGCGCAGCGACGCGGCTTGTTCGAAGCGCATCTCTTCGGAGGCGGCTTCCATGCGCGCGCGAAGTTCTTGCGCCAAGTCGCTGTGCCGGCCTTCCAGGAACAGTTTCACGTCGCGCACCGCGCCGGCGTAGGCCTCGCCGGTGGTCAGACCTTCGACGCAAGGTCCCAGGCAGCGGTGAATGTGATATTGCAGGCACGGCTTCGGATGGTAGCGCGTGAGGTCGACCTTGCACGACGGCACCTGGAAATGCCGGTGGATGAAATGCACCAGACGGTGCGCCAGGTTGGCCGGAAAGTACGGGCCGAAGTACGTCGCGCCGTCCTTGCGCAGCCGGCGCGTCACGTAGACCCGCGGGTACTTCTCATGCGTAAGCTTGATGTACGGGTAGGTCTTGTCGTCGCGCAGCAGGACGTTGAAGCGCGGCTGGTACTGCTTGATCAGGTTGTTCTCGAGCGCCAGCGCCTCTTTTTCGTTATCCACCAGGATGTAATCGATGTCCCGCGCTTCCGCGATCAGCGTTCCGGTCTTAACGTCGGCCAGCTTGTCCTCGGAAAAGTAGCTGCGGACCCGGTGGCGCAGGCTCTTGGCCTTGCCGACGTAGATGACGCGGCCTCCGGCGTCCTTGTACAGATATACGCCGGGCGCGAGCGGAAGCTGGCCTGCCTTGTCGCGGAGTTCCATGGGAGGGGAAGCTATAATTGAATTATGTCACGCTGGATTCTGGCGTTGCTCGTGGCTTTCGTGGCCCTGCTCCACGCACAGGATCAGCCCGGTCAACTGAAGAAGGGCCGATCGCAGCCTGCCACATCCGGCAAGCAGGAGGTCCCCCCGGAAGAAGACACAACTCTGGCCGTGAAAGAGTATTCCTTCAATCCTCTCCAGGCCGAGAATGAACTGAAGATCGGAAATTTCTACTTCAAGACGGGCAAATACCGGTCCGCCGCCATGCGGTTCACTGAAGCCACCAAGTGGAACGACGGCTCGAGCGACGCCTGGCTGCGGCTGGGTGAAACCGAGGAAAAATTGAAAGATCCGAAGGCCGCCAAGGAAGCCTATACCAGGTACCTGGCGCTCGCCTCCGACGCCAAAAATGCCGCCGAGATCCGCAAGAAGCTGCAAAAACTGAAATAGCCTTCAGGGGATGAACCGTATTAGCCCCCAACAGGCCAGGCAGATCCAAAAATCCACCGCCAGCCCCCAATCGAGTTGATAGAGCTGGTGCTGCGCCCGAGGCGGCAGGAACCGCTCCACGCCGAAGTAAATGGCGTTGCCGGCCACAACCGCCGCCAGCGACCGCCAGAAGTTTCGCTTCATGAAACCGTAACCAGTGTACGCAATCTGCCGAATACTCTGCTGGCGGCGCGGGCAAATTCCAGGTAAGCTGTTCTATGTCATGCACAACAAGACTAGGCTGACGCGGCGCTCGTGGATGGGCGCCATCGGAACCGCGGGCGTGGCGGCCCCACTCCTTCGTGAAGCCAGCGCGCAAACCATAACCAGCACCAACGCAGTGGCGCTCGCCGTGACCGGCGATGAATCGCACAACTCGGATGCCTACCGAACGGCTCTTACGGCCACGCTGGTAAAGGACGCTGGAATCCCCATCGACTTCACCGATGAGGAAAAGCTGATCACCTACGAGAACCTCCAGCGTTACAAAATCCTGATCCTTTTCCGCAATGGCACACGGCACCCCGGCGGTTACAACAACATACCGGGCGTTAAACTTGTGAGCGAACCGCCGCTGGAGAGGAAGCTCGATAGCGCGTTTGTCGCCTCCATCACCGACGAGCAGTGCAAAGGCATCAAGCGGTGGGTCCAGGAAGGCGGTTCGCTCTGGGCATGGCACAACAACAGCCGCCTATCGCTGATGAGACAGGATTATCGCGACGTCCAGGGCGCCACCATCCTCGGACATCCGCCAATCCGGCCGTTCAAGGTGAAGATTATCAACCACGATCACCCCATCACCAAGGGTGTCGACGATTTCGTGGTCACCGACGAGCAGCACTTTCTGATTTACGAGAAAGACCCGAAGTACGTTTTGGCGATGAGCGTGCAAGAAGAAGGTCTGACGTATCCGGCAGGTAAGGATCGAAAGCCCAGTAACACCTGCGAAGCCGCGTGGGCTTACGACTACGGCAAGGGACGTGTCTGCTTCTTCGCGCCCGGTCACGCGATTACCTCCCTATGGAACCCGGAGTTCGAAAAAATGCAGAAGAACGCGGTGAAATGGCTTTTGCATCAGACGTAGGGGCCGGGCATGCCCGGCCCTACAAAGGACGAGCACCATGATGACACGGCGCGATGTATTAGCAACCCTGGGTGCCTTGGCAGGCACCCTGGGACGGGCGGCCGACCGGCTTCCCGCCAACAAGAACGTGAAGTGGGGGTTGGGCTCGAATCTCTGGAATTCCTTCAAGGGGTCGAAGTTCACGGACATCCTCGACGTGATGCGCGACACCGGGTTTATCGGCCTCCGGTTGACGCAGTTCCCCAGGATTCTCGAGACCTACAGCATCACCACGGAACAAATGGAAGCGGAAGTTTCCAAACGCGGGCTGCACGTGGTGACGATTTCGTTCAACGGCCAGGCGCAGGACCCCGCCAGACGCAAAGAAGTCCTGGACAGCGCCAAGGTGGCCATGACCTTCCTCAAGAATTTCGGCGCCGAGCGGCTGGTGGTGTTCTCGCCGAGTCGGAACGCGGGCTCGGCCCCGGACGCTTTCAAAACCATGTGCGAGTGCTATAACCAACTCGGCGAACTGGCCGGCGAAATGGGCTTCAAGGCGGGCCTCCACAACCACATGGGGCAGATGGTGCAGAACGAAGACGAGCTCGACCGGTGCATGACGATGACCGATCCCAAGCTGTTCTGGCTATCGCCCGATACCGCGCACCTTCACCTGGCCGGCATGGACTCGGCCAAGATCCTCGACCGGTACAAGGACCGGCTGATGCTGGCTGACTACAAAGACGCCAAGCGCGGCACCGGCGGCTTCCTCCAGAACATCTACGACCTGGGCGACGGAGACGTGGACTTTCCCGCCTGCCATCGCGTGCTGAAGGCGGCTTCATTCAAGAACTGGCTCATCGTCGATCTGGACGTGGCCCGCAAAGGCCCCCGCGTCAGCTACGAGCGGTGCGGGGCTTACGTCGTCAACACGCTGGAGCCGATTTATGTCTGATGTTACGCGCCGGACCTTCCTCGGGACCACGCTCGCCATGACCACGCTCGCGGCCGCCGACTATCGCATTATCGATTCCCACGTGCACACCTGGAAACACGACCCCGAGTTTCCGTTCGCGCAGGGGGCCAATGTCCCCGCGCGCGACGCCGCGCCGGAAACCCTGCTGGAACACATGAAAGCCAACGGGGTCTCGAAAACCGTCATCATCCAGGTGATTCACTACCGCTACGACAACCGCTTTCTGGCGCACGTGCTGAAGCAATATCCGGGGACTTTTCAGGGTGTGTGCCGCGTGGACCCGCTGGATGCGGCAGCGCCGGACCATCTTTCGCAGCTCACGGAGCAGGGATTCCGCGGAGTACGCCTGAGCCCCGGGGGCGGCGCTTCCGGCGACTGGCTGACAGGGCCGCTGATGCCCCCGCTCTGGAAGCGCTGCTCCGACCTGAAAGTGCCCATGACGGTGCTGGCCGCGGTCGGGCGCATGCCGCAGGTAGCCCAGCTTATGGAGAAGCTGCCCGATTTGACGCTGGTGATCGACCACATGGCCGATTGCCCCGTGAGCCAGCCGCAGGAGCTCGAAAAGCTGATTGCGCTGAAGCGCTTCCCGAATGTGTTCGTCAAGATTTCGCACACCTGGTCGCTTTCGCGCCAGCCGTATCCGTGGCTGGATTCGCAGGAGCTGGTGAAGCGCCTCTACGACGCCTACGGCCCGCGGCGCTTAATGTGGGGCACCGACTGGCCGATCATCGAGAACTCGAACGCGAAATACGAGCAGGCGCTCACCGTGGTCCGCGACGACATGAAGTTCCTCAACGCCGACGACAAGAGCTGGATGCTGAGCAAGACCATCGAGCGGGTGTGGCCGTTCGGGGTGTAGCTTAGCCTTTCCAGGGTGGAAACCATCCATGACGAATCCGCACGCTCTGCCTAGTGCTGCCCGC
>Ga0224558_1002064_pt1 | contig 19331 bp, 15 predicted proteins | sample 714S32024metaG_FD_180682 | JGI IMG/M metagenome (GOLD analysis project Ga0224558, IMG submission 180682) | Peat soil microbial communities from Stordalen Mire, Sweden - 717 S3 20-24 | ecosystem: Environmental > Terrestrial > Soil > Wetlands > Peat | place: Sweden: Norrbotten County, Stordalen...
CCCCTGATTCATGAGCCATTGTCTGCTCTCCTCGCATTCAAATCGCGGCAAGCCAGAAATGACTTCAACTTATTGCGCAGCTATTACTTGCAGCCAGCACCTTGTCACTTAACCGGACAGCAGTGACTGCAACTAATGCCTCCAGTAGTCCTCCGCCTGGAACCCCAAAGGCGACTCCAGTCCGCGTGGTCGTCAGCTATGCGGCGGCAGTGCTGACAGGAGAAACCAACCATCTGGAAAACTCGGCTCCATCGTTTACGGGAAGTGACGGAACGATCAGAAAGAACGGCGATCAATGGGTATTGGAATCTCCGAGGTTTCAGTCATGCACCACAGGAGACCAACTGTTTTCTTTGGCGGAAGACATCCTCTATGACATTCAATGTATTCTGGCACTCTATATAAACGCTACTCCTTTCCTTTCTGTTCACTACGTCAAATTTGTCACCCCAGGGGGAGCAGGATTTCGACAGATTCGCTGCACTGGAGAAATCAATGTTATATCTACGAAAGGAATTGCAGAATTGAAATCGTTAAATGGAACCCAGCCACTAGGATCAGCGGTTCTGCAAGCAATGAACACCGACCCTCGGATTAAAGAGGCTTTCTCACTTCATGGAGAAGGGGAACTCAGTTGGTCGCAAATCTTCGACATAATCGACTTTGTCGGAGGTGAGAACAGAATTGTCAAAGCAAAATTCGCAAGTCGAGTAGATGTTCGCAGACTTCGACAAACCGCTACTCACTACAGACATTTAGGGAACCCACAGAAATACCTGCTACCCTCAAAGCCTTTTTCGCTAAAAGAGGGAACCGAGTTCACCCGAAATCTCTTGAAGCGGTGGATAACGAAGCGTCTAACTAGAGTGCAACAGTTGGCGAAGTCGTAGAACAAAGGGAAGCAGCAAGTAACATGACAATCTCACCCGACGTTCGCAAACGCGTGCTATACGGAAAATACCTTTTGTTCCGTGCGAAGTCAGCGCAAGCTGAGCATAACGAATTGAGTGTAGCAGTGTCGCTCTTGCTGATGCATGATGCGTCGGAACTGGTGATGCTGGCTGCTGCGGATCATCTTCAATTGGGGGCCAAGTGGTCCTTCATGGAGTTCTGGGAGAAGGTCAAGCAGACTAGTCGAAAAGAACCGGGGCATAAGATTCCAATGGACCAACTAAATACCCTGCGTGTTGGCTTCAAACACAAGGGAACACTGCCCCACTCACAGACTGTCCGTGATTTGACTCCCCGTGTTGAAGCATTTTGTGAAGAAGTCTCGAAAGATTTGCTTGGTCTCGACTTTTCAGAACTGGGCTTGGCTGATTTGGTGAGTGATGACGAAGTGCGCAAGGCTCTTCAGGAAGCCCAACAAGCACTGAAAACTGGTGACAGGAACAAGGCGTTTCTGGACGTGCGCATTGCATTCGACAAACTTTATAAGTTGATTTCTCGCGATGTCGCTTTGATCGAAGAGCCGCGCTCGATTGATATACCCAAAGGCGGGTTGCCTAGTGAAGTTCAGCGTGAACTAGCGAAATTAGAGCGAGGACTTGAAGGGTTTCAAGCTGCGATTGAGGACTGCGCACAGACATTGAACGTCCTTATGTTCGGAATTGATCCGGTGAAATACAGGTTCTTCATCGCCAACACTCCGCATGTCTCTTGGACGGTCTCGGGTCTGCATCATGCCGTACTTCAGCGCGACTACAACAACGTACCCGATGAAGTTTTTCAGAAGTGCTTTGAGTTTGTCGTGGAAGTTGCGCTCAACTCTTCACAGTGAGGGCACAAAGAAAGACTTACGGCGTAACCGTCGTAGAATACCGGCGTCTCCAAAAAAGTGTCGAGGGTTTGGCGACGGCCTTGGGGCTGGCTCTCAGTTTTGCGGAGTCACTCCATCCCGGTGCCCCAGGTTACGCCCGTGGCTGAGCCCGATCCTTCACCCGCCGAAGTGGATGCGGTCTGCGCGGCCCTTGAAAGCCAGATTTTCCACGGTGCAGGCTTGAAGTGGAACCCGCGTGTCCCCTGGCGGGGGATGGAACCCTCCAAGGATTCCAACCGCAACTGAACCGGCCAGCCCTCCCCCGCTAACCCCCCTGTTTTCACCCTGGCCTATTACCCAGCCGCGTAATAATACAGACACACGCAAACCAGCATGAACACTGGCGATCCTGATCGAAAGTTGAACCGTTTCGTGATGGCCTATGCTCTAATGATTACAGAGGTTGCCTTATGGCTCCAACTTTTTCCGATCCGCTTTTTACCATCAAAGAGCTTTGCGAACATCTTCATCTTGAGAGGCACACGTGTGCCAGACTTTTTCGTGAAGAGAAAGGCGTAATTGTTTTGGCCTCGCACCCGAAGAGGCGCACGCGCACCGGCGTGCGCCGATCCTACAAACTCGTGCGCGTTCCGCTCAGTGTTGTCAATCGCGTTCTGGCGAGATTGGGGCAGGCGTGAAAAAGCGATTGTTGACGCCGGCCGAAAAAGTCGCTCGCCGCGAAAGTGCTCCAAGCCGAGCATTACGTTAAGGTGTCGGAAGAGGCGAGCTACAGCCGCCACTACCTCCGAAAATTCCAGAAGGAACTGGCGGGCGCGCGAGCCAATCTCGCCCGCGTAACCGTAGCCGAGGCGGGGATTGATCTGCGGGCTGATCGCCTGCGCGTCGAGGTAAAAGACTGGGAAGGGCAAAACACAATTTCCGATTACGATCCGCCGGTGTCATGGGTGGGGCTGTGAGTGAGGAAGGAGCACATCAAATGAGATTACTAACGCAAGAAGAATTTAAGGCGCTGTTTCAGCCGGGCCACGCTCCGGTTCAGAAAGAAAAAGCATACGCCGAGTCGAACTTGATCCGGTGTTGCGTCTGCGGAGGCGAGGCGGGTAAAGCGGAATTCAGCCTCCAGACCGATGACGCAGAAAAAACGAAGTGGTTTTTCTGCGGTGTCTGCAAACAGAAAGCGGCGGTATGAAGCGAGCACACATTTACGGGACATTTTCCGAACTGCCGGGCGGCCAGATGTATAAGAGCGGCGCGGGCACCGGCGGCACGTCCGCTGTGGCGATCAATCGGGTACTGCGGGTGCTTCTAAAGCAGGTAGCTCGCAAGCGCATCACAGTGATGCTCCTGCGGGTCTCAATCTCTGAAGTGAAAGGGGAAGAACTTCCAATCCAACAGCCGTGCCTCGATGCCGCGAACTCCGGCGGACGCTGGCAAACAGGACCACTTCGCCTTTGTCCTCCCGAACTCCATCTCCTACGAGCCTGCGCTCAGCGCGTAGCAGCCGTTTATAGGCTCCCCGAGCCTCCAGCTCCAGCCCCTGGCCTGACCTTTTTCTTCGTAGATCGTGTCGTTTACATACCGGCTGGCGGAGGAGTTCCATCGAGCAATGACGCGGCTTGCGCAGCGGAAAGTGGAGCGGGCGAAGGCAGTGCTCCGTTCAGGATGGCGAAGTGAACCAAACTCAAGTGGGAGTGAACTCCGTATTCTTGGAAAAGAAAAGCCGAACCAACCGAATACAACGTTCGCTACTGCAGAAGCGACCGCTAACCCTTTTGTGAATAGCCTGCAAGTCCTCAGGCTGCAGTGATGGCAGGCCTTATTCCTTCTCGAAAATCTTATCAATCCTTCGCATAATCCGCTCTGCCCACTGAATGCTCGCGTCAATCAGTTTGTCGGTTCGCGGGCTTCCCTGTGGAGTGTGCCATGCCGTGCTCGTTCTCCGCCAGAGTTGATGCACATTCCCCTTCTCATCGACATCAGCAATTTTCAGTTGCGCAATCTGCTGGAGAAGATCGAGGTAGATCGAGCTATCGAAGCCTTAACGCCTTCAGAGTTGCTGAAACTCCAGAAATCCGCCGCCTTTTGGGTGCGGGTTCGCGGACTGACCGCATATAACAGAACTGCGGACGACCTACTTAGCGAAGGACTGTTGCGGACATTGATAGGGACGGAGGACGCCCAGAATGGCAGACACTGGAAAGAGGGTATCGATTTCGAGTTGCACCTCAAGGAGACCATGCGGAGCATTTCCGATAGCTGGAGGCGGCAGTCGGAGAAGGAAGCCCACCACATATTGGAACTCCCGATACCCGATGCTGATGTACAAGAGCATTCGGTGCTTGAAAATCTTGCTTCACCCGAAGCCGCAGCAGACCGGAGCTTAATCGCAAAGGAAAAGGTTGCCCGAATCTTCAGAATGTTTACGGACGACACGGAAGCGACCCAAGTGCTTCAGGGGTGGTATGACGGCCTGAAGCCGAACGAGATCAGGCAGAAATACGGTCTTGACGAAAAACAGTTCGCGGCTGCGGTGAAGCGAATACGGAAGAAAACTATGAGCCGAAGAAACGGTAGCGGCGGGGGCGAGGAACATGGCATATAGAACAAGTCTCGACGGGCAGCAAAGAATCTTGGATCACTTAGCCGAGTCCGTGTTTGAGCTATCGGATGAGGAAATCCTTGCCGAGGTGCGGGAAAGTGGGGTCGATCCGGAGCAAGAAGCTGAGCGCACGCGCTTAGTCCTTCGACAGGCGTCGAAGGCATTTGATGATGTGAACAACCACCTCTCTAAACTTGGCCACTCGATCAATTTCCATGATTGGCGCAGCGGGCAGGGGAGCTATCACAACAACTGCCTAAACTGCGGTTCATCAGTGAGTTTCACAACGGCAACTGGCGAAATGCGAGGGGAAGCTTTAGGCGGATCGTGCCCTGAAAACGGGTATGCGACCAAGAAACGGGAAGCGTCTCGCTGAGAACGCCGCGCTAGTTGAGGAAGTGGTAGGGACTTTCGTCAGACAAGAGCGAACTATGACCGACCCCGGAGTTCAACTAGTAAGGGAGTGGCTTCAGCGCCAACCGTTCAGTCTCAGATTTCTCACCCTCCTTCTCTTCATGGAAGAAGCGGTCAAGGATGAGTTTGGCGAAGAGACTATGAATAGTTTTGACCGTGACCTTAAAGAGGCGTATCGAAAACTGCCAATGCCAGCGGGAAAAGTAAACTGAGTGAATCCGACTCTCGACCATCATAGCCTCGCTTGCGTGCTATCCTGTCCGTTCGCATCTGGCGAACGAGGGGAAAATATGAGTTTGGAGTCCATCACACAGCAGGTCAAAGCAGAGATTTCAAAGATGACTCAGGTGCTACGTTTGCTCGAAGGTACCAGTACAAAAACTGTGAAGGCAAAGACACCTCGACGCAAGATATCGGCGGCTGGCAGGAGAAGAATTGCTGCTGCTCAGCGGGCACGCTGGGCCAAGATCAGGGCAGCAAAAAAGAAGTAGTCCCTTACGCTGGAAATGCTCAGGAGGGCTTGGGGCTGCTTTGGCTCATTGCTGTTGGTCTTCTTCTGCCTTGCCAAACCCAATTGTCATGCCTGCCAGTGCCTCGGATGCGGGCGGTAACCTGGTCAATCTTCTGTAGTACAACTGCTCTTCGTTTTGTAATTCAGAACAGTTGCGTCTTCAGAGAGTGGATCTCATGTGGCGTGGGTATAATTGAACGCTACCCAACGGACTCGATGTCATAGTCGCTGAAAATATGCGATTGTGGGCGGCCCGAATTTGCCATGAGTAATACGACGCCACAGCCGGGCCAGATCGTAGCCGTCCGCCAGCGCCTCTACCTCGTCGAGGAGTCAGTCCCTGCCGTAAATCCTAGCGATTCCGCTCTGGTACGGCTGTCGTGCGTTGACGATGACGCCCAGGGTCAAGCCCTCGAAGTCCTCTGGGATCATGAACTGGATGCGCAGGCTGTTACGGGCGAAGCATGGGAGACCATCGCATCTCGAGGTTTCGATCCGCCTGCCCGCTTTTCCGCTTACTTCAACACTCTTCGCTGGAACTGCGTCACGTCCACAGATCCCAACCTGCTGCAGTCTCCCTTCCGGGCCGGAATTCGACTTGATGCATATCAGCTAGAACCACTGCGTAAGGCCCTCCGCCTGCCCCGAGTGAACCTTTTCATAGCTGATGATGTCGGACTCGGAAAGACAATCGAAGCTGGGCTGATCGCGCGCGAATTGCTTTTGCGGAAGAAGGCTCGCGAAATAGTTGTTTCTTGCCCGCCGTCGATGCTTCTCCAGTGGCGCGAGGAATTGGAGGCACGGTTCGGATTGCAGTTCGAGATTCTGGACAGGGACTACATTCAAGAAGTCCGGCGTGAGCGAGGATTCGGAGTCAATCCCTGGACAACCCATTCCCGTTTCCTCGTGTCACAGCGACTGCTCGTGGATGAGTCCTACGCTGGGCCGCTCCGAGATTGGTTAGGCACCTTCCGGCCCGGCAGCCTGTTGATTCTCGACGAAGCACATCATGCCGCGCCGTCGAGTGGACAACGCTATGCCATCGATTCGCATATTACGCGTGCGATCCGCGACCTTGCCCCACGGTTTGAACATCGCCTGTTCCTCTCAGCAACGCCCCACAATGGCCATTCCAACAGTTTTTCGGCACTTCTTGAGATCCTTGACGGCCAACGTTTCTGTCGCGGCGTAAAGGTTGGTAAGAAGGTACTCGAAGATGTCATGGTGCGTCGGCTAAAAGATGATCTGCGGGAGATTGTTGGCGGTTTTCCAAAACGGGAGGTCGTTCAAGTCGATATCGATGGACTTCCTGACAGCGCACCGGAGCTGAAGTTAACCACGCTTCTTGACGAATACCGTAGACTCCGTGAGGCACGGCTTAGCGTCGAGTCGCGCCGGACGCAAACGGCGTCTGGTCTACTCATCTGCGGATTGCAACAGCGGCTATTCTCCTCAATTGAAGCATTTGCCCGCACTCTTCGCGTGCATCGCCGCACGGTGCAGAAGCAATGGGGCGCAGCCCAAAAGGAAGCGACGACCAAGGTCCAAATTCCGACACGCTCCGATCTGCTAACGCAGATCGTGTCCTCGGACGATGATCGAGGGCTACTTCCCGAGCAAGAGTTGGCAGCGGAAGAGGACGCCCAGATCGCTGAATTTTCCGCGTCAACGATTGGAGCCACGGAGACTGCTACTCAAAGAGAACTTTTCGGTCGCGAACAAAAGCTGTTAGACACGATGACGGAAATCGCGGAGTCGGGCCGCGCATTGCCGGACGCTAGGGTCAAGGAACTTATCGACTGGGCCCGCAAGAATATGTGCCCCGAGTTGGGAACAAGAGGGGCCAAGTGGAATGACAGGCGGGTGATCCTCTTCACCGAATACGACGACACGAAGCGATACCTCCATCAGCAACTCGGCGGTGCAATCGCAGAAACAGACCGCTCCGAGGAGCGCATAGCAATATTCCATGGTCCTACACCGCTGGACGAGCGTGAACAAATCAAAACGGCCTTCAATGCAGATCCGAGCAAGCATCCAGTTCGGATTCTGATCGCGACCGATGCTGCGCGCGAAGGCCTCAATCTCCAGGCCCACTGCTGGGATCTGTTTCACTTTGACGTTCCCTGGAACCCGAGCCGAATGGAGCAGCGTAACGGCCGAATCGACCGCAAGCTCCAACCCAACCCAGAGGTGTACTGCTACTACTTCTTCTATAAACAGCGCCCCGAAGACCGAATCATCGCCGCACTTGTTCGCAAAACAAAGACGATCCGAGAGGAGCTCGGGAGCCTTGCGCAAGTGATCGACAGCCGTCTCGATGGGCTGATGAAGAATGGAATCACCCGTAAAGATGTCGATACGCTCGAACACGAAATCGATTCAGCTGACTTGGATCGGGAACGTAGAGACGCGGTGGAAGAGGAGCTCGAAGCCGCCCGAGACCGTCAGACAGATCTTCGCGTCCAGATTGAACGGCTCAGCACGATGCTGGGAAATTCGCAGAAAGCCATCGCGTTTTCTCAGGATCATTTCCGTTCGGCCATCTCTTGTGCGCTTGAACTCCTTGGTGCAGAACCACTGAAGGTGTCGCCGAATGGCGACGGGGCCGTGCGCTGTGTTTTTCCTGCACTCGATCAACGGCTGGGGGCTGACCCCTCATGGGCTGAAACAATGGATAGCCTTCGGGTTCCGCGACCCCGAGAACAGAAGTTCTGGGAATGGCGTAACACATCTCCCATCCGCCCCGTTGTCTTCGAAGATCCGGGTGTGGTGACCGAGGAGGTTGTCCAGCTTCATCTTGAGCATCGCGTTGTACAGAGGCTTCTCTCGCGATTCACGGCACAGGGGTTCGTGCATCACGATCTTTCCCGCGCGTGCATGGCACAGACTTCTGATGCGATCCCTCGCGTTTTGCTGGTAGGCCGTTTGGCCTTGTATGGACCGGGTGCTGCTCGACTTCACGAAGAACTAATCTCGATCACTGCGCGCTGGGTCGATCCGAAGATACGAAAAGGTATGCTTGCGCCCTACAGCAGAGACGCGGAATCTCGCACTCTGACTCTCCTCGATTCAGCTCTTCTGGAAAAACATGCGCGGCAAGTCCCGGAAGTCGTACTCCGTCAACTACAGGAATCAGCGGCGCGTGATGTTCAAGAGCTCTTGCCACATTTGGAAAGTCGAAGCGGGGAGTATGCTCGCGAAGCGATCGCTAGCTTGGCAAAGCGGGCAGAATCGGAATCGAAGGCGATGACCGAAATTCTCGAAACGCAGAAGAAACACATTGAAGAAACCGTCACCAAGCACGACAAGAATGCCGGCCAAATGAAGCTGGACTTCAATGACGAAGAGTTCCGCCAGGTGGAATCGAACCGCAGATACTGGGGTAAGCGGCTGTCCGATCTCGCCACTGAACTGAAAACCGAACCGGATCGCATTCGGAACCTGTACGAAGTTCGTGCCCAAAGGATAGAGCCGGTCGGACTAATTTACCTCTGGCCGGTGACAAGGTGAGCGATGGCTAGAGACCCTGCAATCGTCGCTCATCAACAATGGTTAGGTTACGTTCAACCTACCGGCTTGGTGGTTTCTATACCCGCCCTGCTCGAAGCGAATGCTCGCTTAAATCAGAACATCGCTCCCGATCACCGACGATTCCAGGAGTCTCTCCCCGTAGATCGCGACGGCGAGGTCATTCCCAAAATCCACGACTTCGTGGAATTCGCGAAGGGTGTGCTGAGTTGGTCATCGCAAGATCTCTGTGGCGCAACTGCCAGCGATCCACCTCCCGCTTCTCTCGAAGCCAATCTCGAAAATTACAACGAGACGCTGCGTCCGACATACGCCCTGCGTGACTTCCAGCCGTCCGATCCTTCCCGACCATGGATTCTCCTCGTCGATTTCCTAGCGGGCGGTGCAGACTTCGATACTGTGGGTGATCTGGATTTCAAGCAGTGGCAGGCCAGCCCACAGGTCCGCTTCGAGCGGCTTCTTCGCCAAGTGGGTGTGCCAATTGGCTTGTTGGTCAATGAGAACCAAATCCGATTGGTCTACGCGCCCGAAAAAGAGCTGAGCGGCCACTTAACGTTCAAAGTGGCTGACATGGTTCAGGTAGCCGGACGGCCGATCTTCGCGGCGTTCCACATGCTCCTTTGTGCGGAGCGACTATTCAGCGTAGCTGAAAAAGAACGATTGCCAGCCATCCTGGCCAACAGCCGCAAGTATCAGAACGTAGTGTCCACCCAGCTTGCGGGGCAGGTGTTGGAGGCACTTTACGAACTGTTGCGTGGCTTCCAGGCGGCGGATGACCAGACGCACAGCGAACTGCTGCGTAACGTACTCGCGAGCGATCCAGACCATGTTTATGGCGGGCTGCTCACCATCTTGTTGCGGCTGGTATTCGTGCTTTATGCCGAAGATCGCGGACTGCTTTCGACCGATGCCGTTTACGCCAATCACTATTCCATTACGGGCCTCTATGAGCGCCTCCGCGCGGATGCCGGACGCTACACCGATACCATGGACCAACGGTATGGCGCTTGGGCGCAGCTGCTGGTCCTCTTCCGCTTGACTTACGGCGGCGGCGGTCATGGCAACATGAGGATTCCGCCGCGTGAGGGGTATCTCTTCGATCCCGACCGCTACCTCTTCTTAGAAGGCCGCAAGGAAAAGAAAGACAAACCGAGCATCCCCAGGGTTCCTGACGGGGTGATCTACCGAGTTCTGTCGAAACTGTTGCTGCTCGATGGTGAACGCCTGAGCTATCGAACGCTGGCTGTGGAGCAGATTGGCAGCGTTTACGAAGCGATCATGGGCTTCGAACTTCATGTGGCGGATGGCCAGTCCATTGCCATAAAGCCAGCCAAGAAACACGGTGCCCCCGCAACCATCAACCTGGAGGAGTTGCTTCGGACGACCTCGGACAAGAGGCTTAAATGGTTCACCGATCAGACCGATCAGAAACTAACGGGACAGGCTGCAGAGGGACTGCAGGCTGCGACCAAAGTTGACGAGTTGCTTGCGGCAATTGAGCGCAAGATTGCTCGGACGGTAACCCCAAATGTCGTACCAAAGGGAGCAATGATCTTCCAGCCGTCGAATGAGCGGCGTCGCAGTGGTTCGCACTATACGCCGACAGCACTTACACGGCCTATTGTGGAAGCTGCACTCGCTCCCATTCTGAAACAGCTTGGTCAAAAGCCAACACCCGAGCGAATCTTGAACCTCAAGGTTTGCGATCCAGCTATGGGGTCCGGTGCGTTTCTGGTGGAGACTTGCCGCCAGCTGGGCCACGAACTGATGAACGCTTGGCACGTGCACAATGTAGCACCCGTGCTGCCCCCAGATGAGGACGAAGCCCTTCACGCTCAGCGACAAATCGCTCAACGTTGCCTATATGGAGTCGACAAGAACAGGATGGCAGTTGACCTGGCAAAGCTGTCGTTATGGCTTGCCACTCTAGCGAAGGATCATCCGTTTACGTTCCTAGATCATTCCTTGCGCCATGGAGATTCCCTCGTCGGGCTGACGCGCAGGCAAGTGGCCACATTCCACTGGCTGGACGGACAAGGTGTCCTCCTCGATTTGGAACGTGAACTTCGCAAGCGAATCGACCACGTTAGCCAATATCGGCAGCAGATTCTGATCGCGCGCGACGATGTGCCCTATGGAACTTTGAAGCAGAAATTAGACGGTGCCGACCAGCAGCTCACATTCCCTCGGCAGGCTGGCGATGCTGTCGTCGCAGCTTTCTTCTCAGCAGACAAGCCCGCTTCTCGCGAAAAATCCCGCCAGGATCTCCGGCAACAAACCGAGGGGACACTCAAAGATCCGACAGACAAAACAGCGGACAGTCTGGAGGAAACGGTCTCCAGGTTGCGGCGTGGCTCCAAGGGCATCGTGCCTTTTCATTGGGAACTAGAATTTCCCGAGGTCTTCACCGCGGACAACAAACGAAACGTCGACGGCGGCTTCGACGCGATTATCGGCAACCCGCCGTTTGCAGGGAAAAACACGCTGATTGAGGCGCACGGCAAAGGTTACCTAGATTGGCTGCAGACGATACACGCGCAGTCGCACGGCAACTCAGACTTAGTAGCCCACTTCTTTAGAAGGGTATTCGTGCTTCTCCGATCCAATGGCTGCTGTGGGCTCATCGCGACAAAAACGATCGGGCAGGGTGATACGCGGTCGACTGGGCTACGATGGATTTGCACACACAACGGGACCATCTTCAAGGCTCGTAGGCGGCTGAAATGGCCTGGTCAGGCAGCAGTGACAGTCAGCGTTGTGCACATCTCGAAAGGTACCCTGCCTCCACCATATCTACTCGACAATCGAGAGGTGCCTATCATCACTGCCTATCTCTCTCATGCGGGAGGCCACGAAGATCCGGCACAGCTGCGTTCCAATAAAGGCGGCAGTTTCATCGGTAGTTACGTTTTAGGCATGGGTTTCACATTTGATGATACAGACAAGAAAGGGATCGCAACACCTCTTGCTCAGATGGAGCAACTCATCGTGAAAGATCCTCGCAACAAGGAAAGAATATTTCCATATATTGGGGGGGAAGAGGTGAATGACAGTCCAAATCAGATGCATCACCGATATGTGATCAACTTCGAAGATTGGCCGCTTTGCCGAAGTGATCTCGGTGCTCTGTGGGCCAAGGCGGACGAAGCAATGCGCAACGAATGGCTACAGACAGGAATCGTTCCGCTCGACTATCCGGCTTCGGTGGCTGCAGACTTCCCCGATGTCTTGGAGATTATTGAAAGAAAGGTTAAGCCAGATCGGTTGACAGATAATCGTGCGAACTACAGACGATACTGGTGGCAATTTGCAGAGCGGCGACCAGGTCTGCAAGCGGTTCTCCGTCGATTGTCGCGTGTACTCGTTTACTCGCAGACAGGTAAGACTTTTGCGTTTGCGTATTCGGACACAAAGAAAGTCTTCAGCCATAAGCTCGTAGTTCTTGCATTGCCTGAGTGGTGGCAGTTCGCTCTTGTGCAGTCCCGTGTTCATGATATATGGGCCAAGTTTTTTGGTTCTACCTTGGAAGATCGACCGGTCTACACGCCATCTGATTGCTTTGAGACATTCCCTTTCCCAAGTGACCACGGGGTCGATGAGCTTGCCAGGGCTGGCGAGGCCTTATACGAATTCCGATGTGGCCTTATGGGACGTACTAGTCTCGGATTTACCAAGATTTACAACCTCTTTAATGATCCCGAGGCAGACTCTCTAGAAATCCAGAACCTTCGGGACCTGCACGATGTCGTTGATCGTCTTGTGCTTCGTGCGTACGGCTGGACAGATATGCAACCGGAATGTCAGTTCATTACGGAGTCAACGGAGCAAGATGACGATGACGAGAATGGGTCGAGCCACAACCAGAAGTATCGCTTTCGATGGCCCGATGAAGCGCGTGACGAACTCCTTGCTCGCCTATTAGAACTGAATCGCCACCGTGCGCTCGAAGAAGGCCAACAACCAACTGATGATGCCGCAACGTTGCAACCACCAGAGGGCAAAATGAGAAAAGCTACCCGAAAGAAGAAGAGCACCAGAACAGCGGCGAGCACCGATGCCCATCCACTATTTGCTGAACAAGAAGGAGAATCTTAAGCCTTGCCTGAAGAACTCAGTTCCGCTCAAGTAAGGGGCCGCTTGGTCGACGCGCTTCAGCTTGATCTCGTCGGGCCATCTGTCGATCTCGGCAACCCAGACGAAGTCTTGCCGCAAGCGCCTTCCCGTTGGTACCTGACTGGTTTCCTCGTTCCGCTGGAAGCGGGAGAGAGCCAAAAGACTGACGAATCTAGCACAGAGGAACTCGACCAGGGCGGCGAGAGCGGAGGCCTCGATGACGATGTTGCTCCTGAACCGGCGGCGGCCCGTCAACGCTATTTGCCCTCGTCTATTGGGGCGAGTGTCCTTACACCTGCAGCAACGAAAGAACTCAAGGTCCGCGTCCTCTGGGGCGATTACCACAGGCGTTCCGAGGGCTCTGAAGAATGGCAGAGAAAGCAATGTGAAGGCACACTCACACTGAACCTGGCGAATGCCGGCCAGCGGACACGTGAGATTGAAGTCCCTGGCAGCGCGGGGCTCAAAGTCGCATACCTGGCAAGAACCGTGGGAAAGCTCGCGGCGGAGGCAGGTGTCCCGGCCGATGCACGCACGATCTCGGTCTTTGTCGTAAACCGACGCACTCCCGCTCCTGATGAGAAGAAAGACGAGGCCTTCGCGTTTCAAGTTCAACTTGAGCTAAAGACCGACGCGGAATTTCTGCCCAGACCGGATCTGCGTGGTCTAGCGAGTGAGGACTGGGACGAGTGCGTTGGCGATCTTCAGTACCGCGATGCGGGTGAGTGCGCTGTTGGCCATAACGTCGCCACCGACGTCCTCGCGGGTGGGAAAGGGTGCAAGACGGCGCGTACATGCTGGATACCTCAAGCAGAGGTCGAGCGTGTCGCTCCGGCAGAGATCCCCGGCGTCGAGCTCTCTATGGACGCGTTGAGCCAGCTCAAAGACGGCGCGGACGCAAAAGCAAAGCTGAGTGCGCTAGCCAATGAGTATCGAGGGTGGATTCAGCAACAGGCTGCCAAGGTTCCGGCCACCTCGGCAAAGCGCAAGGAAACTGGTGAGGAGTTAGTCAGAAGGTCGCAAATCGCGGCAAATCGGATTGAGCGCGGGATTGATCTACTGGCAGATCCACAGTGCCTGGAAGCGTTCCGTCTGGCCAATAAGTGCATGGCCGACGCGGCTCGGCGGCGTTTCGGCGTGATGCAGGGGAAGTCTCCTGAGAGTGTTCGACCCTCTTGGCGACCCTTTCAGTTGGCGTTCATCCTGATGAACCTCAAAGGGATTGCCGAGCCGGAAAACGAAGAGCGGAGTGTGGTCGATTTGCTGTTCTTCCCAACCGGTGGCGGAAAGACCGAAGCCTATCTGGGTCTGGCCGCATTCACGCTCGTGCTGCGACGCCTGCGGAACCCCGGAATCAGCTCAGCCGGTTTGAGTGTGCTCATGCGTTACACGCTCCGTCTGCTGACGCTTGACCAGTTGGGACGGGCGGCGACCCTTATTTGTGCACTGGAGCTGGAACGACAAAAGGACGTCACTAAACTAGGCGAATGGCCATTCGAAATAGGTTTGTGGGTTGGGAGGGCTGCCACCCCGAACCGCATGGGACGCAAGGGAGATCAAGATCAGGAATCTGCCCGCGCCCGGACAATTCGATTCATCAACAACGACAAAAATCCTTCGCCCATACCATTGGAAGAATGTCCGTGGTGCGGAACCAAGTTTAGCCGCCTTTCGTTTCGTTTGTTGCCGAATCAAGATGATCCGCTAGACTTGCGCATCTCCTGTATAAGCCGGGACTGTCCCTTCGGACGGGGTATCGCCCTGCCGATTGTGGCGGTCGACGAACCGGTTTATCGGCGGCTCCCATGCTTCATGATTGCGACCGTGGATAAATTCGCTGCGCTGCCGTGGACTGGGCAGGTTGGTGCATTTTTTGGTCGCGTCGAAAGGTATGACAAGAACGGCTTTTACGGTCCATGCGATTTAGGGGAAGGTAGCAAGCTGCCAACTGAACGTTTGCTCCCACCTGACCTCGTAATTCAGGATGAGCTGCACTTGATATCCGGCCCGCTGGGAACTATGGCTGGTTTGTACGAGGCCGCCCTTGACGAGCTTTGTGCCGTCTCCAAGAACGGCAAGACGATAAGACCGAAGATCGTGGCATCCACGGCGACGGTGCGCCGCGCAGAGGCACAGATCCAGGCGCTGTTCAATCGACGCAACGTGGACATATTTCCACCACCGGGACTTGATCGGCGGGACTCTTTCTTTGCAGAAACCTTGCCATCAACAAAGAGCAACGCGCGGTTGTACGTGGGAGTGGCTGCTCAGGGCCGTAGCCCGAAGGTCGCCATGTTACGTGTTTATCTCGCGCTGCTAGGAGCTGCGCAGCGTTGGAACACACGGCTCAAAACCAAGGACCAACCGGCTACCAGTGTCGATCCGTATATGACGTTAGTCGGATACTTCAACAGCCTTCGTGAGCTTGGTGGTGCTCGGCGACTGGTGGAAGATGAAATTCGTAACCGCTTGGCCGGTTATTCCAGTCGGAAGCGCGCAGGCGAAACGGAAGGACTCTTCGATGACCGAAAGATCGGTTATGAACCGGTCGAACTGACTAGCCGCGTAAGCACAGCGAATGTGGCAGACGCAAAACGTCGTCTTGCGCTGCAGTTCGCGGAGCAGAACCACGTCGATGTAGCGATTGCCACGAACATGATTTCGGTGGGTCTGGATATTACCCGACTTGGACTTATGATCGTGTTCGGGCAGCCGAAGACGAGCGCGGAGTACATCCAGGCCACCAGCCGCGTGGGACGCGATCCAGATCGCCCCGGATTGATCGTTACGATCCTGAACGTCCACAAACCCCGGGACAGATCGCATTATGAACGCTTCGCAGCCTATCACCAGAGTTTCTACCGCAGTGTCGAAGCGACCAGCGTTACACCGTTTTCACCGAGGGCCCTAGACAAGGGTCTCGCCGCCGCGCTGGTGGGATTGGCCCGGCAAGGACACCGCCCCATGACACCAGCTCTGGGCGCAATGGAAATTCTCAGCCAGCGCAGTCAGCTCGACTTCGTGGTTCAGACGTTGGCAGAACGTGCGTACGGGACAAATAAGGATCTACCAGCGGACGAACTCGAACGCCTCCGCCAGCGGGTGCGAGAACGCGCAATTAACTTGCTCGACACTTGGGCGAAGATTGCTCAAGAGCTGCAGGCGGTGGGGGCCAGTCTCCAGTACAACCCCGCCGAAACTGGCGGTGCGAAGCAACTCTTGTATGACTTCCTCAGTCCCGAAGTGAAGAATCTGTCTGCTGATCATCCGCGCATGAAATTCCGAGCCAATCGGTCTCTTCGTGATGTCGAGGCAAGCGTAAACCTCTGGGTCAAGACGCTAGATAAGGCCGAGTTGGAGGAAGAGCCAGCATGACCAAGTCCAAGAAACCACAGGGTGAGATTCGGCAGAGTCAGCTGATAACAACCTTCGGGCCGGGCTCGATGGTCGACCTTCCGAACTACTCCGTCCTGATTGCCGGCCTGGATGACTGGTCTCAAGGTGGCGACCCAATATCGGAGCCAAGACTGAGTCGCAAGTTGGCGAAGGTTCTCGAAGTACCCGCAATCAGCCTGAAGACGCCACCACCGGCGGACGATGATCCGACGGCACCGAGCACCGGCATTACGGCTTTTCAGTTTCCCGAGTGGTTCATTACTCAAGACCTTGAACAGTCCAAGGTGCCCGGAGTGCGATCCCGGTTATTGGTGCATCGGAGAGCTCTCACGAAGGGCACCTACATCGATAGGGACAAGAAGAAACGGCGAGTCGTACCCGTCCGATTTGTGAGGGCCTGTCGTGCTGGCCACATTGGAGACATCGACTGGTATTCGTTCTCCCACAATGGCCCGTCGGAATGTGCGAAGCAGCAGCGGCAGCTCTACGTTGACGAACGTGGCACAAGTGGCGATTTAACCGAGATATGGATGCGCTGCGAGTGTGGGAAGGCAGAACGTAGCCTGGCACAGGCGGCTATCCTTTCCAACCGTGCGCTAGGCTCTTGCGATGGTGCACGACCGTGGCTTGGACCGTTCACCAAAGAATTGTGCGGCGAACCAAGTCGACTCCTCATCCGATCTGCATCGAACGCCTATTTTTCGCAGATCATGAGCGTCATCTCCCTTCCCGAAAGAGATGAGACGGTTCGCCGTGCGGTTGACTCAGTGTGGAGTTTTCTGGAAATCGTGGAGGACCTCGAACAGCTCCAGTACGAACGCCGACGCGCCGCAGTGAGAGAGGCGTTAGAGGGGATAACCGATGAAGAGATCTTGGCAGATTTGCAGGATCGAAAAGATGCCGGGACGAAACCAGAGAAGTCAGTTAAGGTCGCCGAACTGGAAACACTCATCGCCGCGAAGGAAGAGATTGGCAATGATCGGCCAGAGGGCATCTTCTATGCACGCTCTTTACCCCGCAAGTTTTGGGATCAGTCCTGGATGGCACAGATTGATCGCGTGGTGCTAGTTCATCGCCTCCGAGAAGTGGTTGCCCAAGTGGGATTTACCCGATTCGAGTCTGCTGCGCCAGATATCGAGGGCGAATTGGATATCGGCGTTAAACAGGCATCTTTGGCCCGCGAGGTCACCTGGCTACCAGCATTTGAAAATAAAGGTGAAGGCATTTTTCTTCAATTCAGCTCCAAGGCGATCCAAGACTGGCAGACAAGAGCCATTGAGAAACGAGGACTAAGCCTGGCATCGGGCTTCAAGGCTTGGGCGAAAGAGCACCACGGTTCAAAGCACGAGTTTCCAGGACTGCCATATGTAATGCTCCACTCATTTTCACATCTGCTGATCACGGCGGTCGCATTGCAGTGCGGATATCCTGCCAGTTCTATCAGCGAACGCGTGTACGCCATTCCAGGCGTAGGCTATGGCGTACTGCTTTACACAGGGAGTTCGGATGCCGAGGGGACATTGGGCGGTCTCGTCCAGGTTGGGCGGAGGATTCATGAGTCGGTCCGAAGTGCCCTGGAATTGGGCTTGCTTTGCTCGAACGACCCGGTATGCGCGCAGCACGACCCCGCCAACGCTCCCGAACATCGCTTTCTTCACGGCTCCGCGTGTCACGGTTGTCTTCTGATTTCCGAAACAAGCTGCGAGCAGCAGAACGACTACCTGGATCGCGCGCTGGTGGTTCGAACGGTGCAGAATTTGGGTGCCGAGTTCTTCCTGGAGGTAGCAGGTGAAACAGCCGCTTCTGGCACTGGCACCGTCTGACCTGCGCACGATCGCTGCCGCGCTAAGCAGCGGTCGCCTGGGTGAACCTTACTCTTCGATTAGCGTGAAGCGTTTTGTCGGCGAAGCGGCAGGCCTTGCTGTGGCCGGAAGCCTCCAAGAACTCTCGGCAGTGGGAATGCCTGCGACCGCCATTGCTCGAACTCTCGAGTTGCTTGCTGCTGCACTTGCCGAACGGCCCCCATTGGAAGACATCGTGGACCTCGTCACAACTGGACCAGAAGTCGGCGGAGTCGCCAATCGAGAAACGGCCGTTGTAGTTAGTGATTTGTTTCGACGGGCAGAACAGACGGTTCTGGTCGCTGGCTACGCAGTCTATCAAGGTCAGCGGGTCTTCCAGGCTCTCGCAGATCGTATGGTGCAATACCCTGAGCTGAGAGCGCGGATATACCTGGACATCCAGCGGAAGCCCGGTGATACTTCAGCGGCGGCGGAACTGGTCAGAGCTTTCTGTCACCGCTTTCGGACGACGCAATGGCCGGTTGAAAGGCCTCTTCCTGAGGTCTTCTACGCAGGGCGGTCGCTCTCGATCGACGACAAGAGTGCAGCACTTCATGCAAAATGTGTTGTCATAGATTGCCAAGATATCTTCATCTCATCTGCCAATTTCACTGAGGCGGCCCAAGAGAGAAACATTGAAGTGGGGATTGTTTTTCATTCAGTTCCTCTCGCGGAACGAATCACCCGTTTTTTCCAGTCACTTGTAGATTCCGAGCACCTGAAAAAGGCTTTCTAGAGTTACGTTTGACAAGTGGGAGTAGCTCGACGACCGCACACGCGCTGGGCTATCTTGGAATCGAAGACGTAGGGCCGCAGGATGGGGTCGTTGGGTAGATCGTCCAGATGTCGCTGGACATGCCTTCTGCACCCAGCCGCACGCGGAGACCTTTCCGCTGACGACGTCCTGCCAGTACCGTGCGGCGATGGCTGCGTAAGTCGCGGTTCACCTTGACTGGCTTAGAGGTCATCCCACTCGCTCTTTTCCTTCTCGTCGTCAGACTGGGATGAGGTGCGTTCCTTGGGGACCATCCCTAGTTTGCTCAATACCGAGAGCAGCTGCGCGATCTGAGCGTTCTCGATAGTGCCAGCCTCTAGTTTCGATTTCATAACCACGGCTATCTCAAGCAGCGTCCGGTCGGACTCGCC
>Ga0224558_1002066_pt1 | contig 19306 bp, 13 predicted proteins | sample 714S32024metaG_FD_180682 | JGI IMG/M metagenome (GOLD analysis project Ga0224558, IMG submission 180682) | Peat soil microbial communities from Stordalen Mire, Sweden - 717 S3 20-24 | ecosystem: Environmental > Terrestrial > Soil > Wetlands > Peat | place: Sweden: Norrbotten County, Stordalen...
GCCCTGCGTGAAATCGAGCAGCGCCTCCTGCTCCGCCTTTTCGCCTTGGACAAACGCCAGTTCGCCAAAGTCGGCCTCGCCTCCGGCATCTCGCTCAAGAACTTCTTCGGCATTGATGTGAACGAGAACGCGGTCGAGACCGCCAAGGTCACCCTCATGCTTGCCCGCCGCCTGGCCCACCGCCAAGCGGAGAAGTTCTGGGAGGACCACGCCGACGAACTCCCCGGCCAAGACACTCACTCCCTTGAATTCGAGCGTGACCTGCCGCTGGATAACCTGGACACCAACATTCTCTGCGCCGACGCCCTCTTTACCCCCTGGCCTGAGGTTGAGGCCATCATTGGCAACCCGCCCTACCTCGGCTCCCGCTATCTCGCCAAGGAGCACGGATACGAATATGCGCGCAGGGTCCATGCCGCCTTCGCGGAGGTCCCCAAGATGGCCGACTTCTGCGTTTACTGGTTTCGTCTCGCCCACGACCGGCTCAAGCCTGGTGGACGGGCAGGCTTGGTCGGAACGAAGACGATCCGTCAGAACGAATCGCGCGAGGCCAGTCTGGACTACATCGTCAGCAACGGCGGCACGATCACGGAAGCCGTCTCCCATCAGGTCTGGTCTGGTGAAGCTGCCGTCCACGTCTCCCTGGTCAATTGGGTGAAGGGCGAGCAAACCGGCACCAAGAAGCTCTACACCCAAATCGGCGACGCCAAGGACAGCCCTTGGAAGTGCGAGGAACTCGACAGCATCGGTCCCACGCTCTCCAGCAATACCGATGCGAGCGCCGCCAAACCTCTCCGGGCCAATCAGGACCCAAAGCGGGCATACGTGGGCCAGTACCCGTTTAACGAGGGCTTCTGGCTGGAGCCGCAGGAAGCTGCCGAACTCATCCGAAAAGAGCCCAACCTCCGCGAGGTCCTTTTCCCATACATGATTGGTCGCGATCTGGTGGAGAATGGACTGCCCAGCCGCTGGATTATTGACTTCGGCCAGCGAGACATGACGGAGGCCATGCGTTACCAGCTTGCATTCGAGCGAGTGAAGAAGCTGGTCATGCCGGTTGTGCTTGCAAAGGCCGAGAAAGAAAAGGTCGCAACAGGGAAGGACAGCACGCGTTGGACCCGGTTGGCAAATCGCTGGTGGCAATTGCGCGATTACCAGCCCGGTACAATGGCCGCGATCTCGAAAGTGCCACGCTACATCGCCTGCTCACGTGTTACTAAACGCCCCATCTTCGAATTCATTTCCCCTGACATTCATCCAGACAACGCGCTCGTTGTGTTCCCGCTGAGCGACGATTACTCCTTCGGCATCCTGCAATCCGGCATCCACTGGGCCTGGTTCACCGCGAAGTGCTCCACCCTTACGGCTCGCTTCCGCTACACCTCTGACACCGTCTTCGACACCTTCCCCTGGCCGCAGTCGCCCACGCTCGCCCAAGTCAAGGCGGTTGCCGAAGCCGCCGTTTCCCTGCGCGCGTTGCGCCGCGAGATCATGGCCGCCAACGGTTGGTCCCTGCGCGACCTCTATCGCTCCCTCGAAATCCCCGGCACCAACCGCCTCCGCGACGCCCACGCCGCCCTCGATTCCGGCGTCCGCGCCGCTTATGGCATGAGAGACGCCGAAGAGACTCTGGCCTTCCTCCTTCGCCTGAACTTGGATCTTGCCGCCCAGGAATCCAAAGGCAGCGTCATCACGGCGCCCGGCCTCCCTGAGTTCGTCCCCAACCCCAACGCGTTGGCCAGCGACGATTGCGTTCAACCCCCGGCCCCGGACTTTCTCCCATGAGCACTTTCGCGCTGCCGCCCGGCAATCCGCCTGACTACATCTCCATTCCCGAGCATCTGAAGTCCACGCCCGTTGACGGTCTGGCGCTTCCAGGGCGGCTACGTTACCTGCTTCGGTACACGCGCATCCGGTTGTTGGGAGACCTGGATGGCAAGCGGCTGTCGGACTTCGAGGGATACCCCAGGTGTGGCGATTGGACGCTCCGAGCCCTCAGGTGTATGATCCTGCATCCCGAAGATCTGAGCATGTTGCGAGTCCGGGGACGCGACTGCCGGCCGGAGCCGGCTATCGAGGTGGCTCGCGCCATCCACGGCCTAAGCCCCCAAGACCTGCCGGTTTCCGTCCGCTTGGAAGGCGTTCTCAGAGGTTTGGGCATAGAGAGGTTGGGGCAACTTCACGGCCTCCTTGTTCGCATGTTGCTCGACAGGCCGAACTGTGGACAGAAAACACTTGCTGAACTCAAGACGCTGCTGCGCCGGGCGGAAGCCGGCGAGTTTACCCTCGCGGACCAGCAACTTGAGACGAGCACTCCGGCGGACCTCCTTGGCCTGGTTGATGACCTGATAAACCGGTTGCCGGATCGCGACCGGCAGGTCCTCCTGCTCCGCTTCGGCGCCGATGGAGACGCTTCCAAGTCCGCCCGCCGCATCGGCATCCAGTATGGCCTTACCAGAAGTGCAATCCATCTCGCCGTGGCCCGTTCCCTCGGACGCATTCACCGCCAGGGCAGCGCCAAGCTTCGAAGTCTGCTCACACACATTCTTGATCCATGCCGATGCGAGGCGCCATTGAGCCCGGCCCTGCTGGCGACCTGGATCGACCGCACCCGCCCACTGCGGTACAGCCTCCAGTTTTACGTCCGCGTTATCACTAAGCTCCGGCCCGAACTTGGAGTGTCCCGCGCGAAAAGCGCCTAACGACTATGGCCTCCGACACAAGACTCAGAATGAAGACCCGCCGGGGCGCACCCTGGTCCGTGGCCGAACTAAGGCAACTGGGCAAAGTCCCCGACTCCGTGAAAGGGTCCCGGAATTCTGACTCATCCCACTGCCGCCGCCTACCTCCGCCCCCTTGAGCCCCGAAATCACGGCAGTCGGCGGGTGGTTGAGGGTTGAGGGAGCTAAGAATCAGCTCCGGGGAGTTGTCGGCGGTGGTGGCGGAGGAGGAGGAAGGGCCAGTTTGAGGCCGTAAGCCGTGAAAGGGTTGAAGTCAGACTGGTTCACTGTGGCAATCTCCGCTTGCGCGAGCATGGCCGTGGCCGCGATGAGGCAGTCGAATCGGGAACCGCGGCGACGACCGGTCTTGTTGAAGAGTTCGGCGGCCAACACCGCCTCCGAGCGTCCGAAAGGTACAATGCGTGATTGGAGCACGGCCTCGGTACGGGCAATTTCCAGGGGACTCACCGGCCCGTTGAGGAACTCCGTCCAAGCAACCGCACCGGCGGCGAGAGGTTGTCCGGCTGCCAGCCAGCCGTCAACATGCACGGCCTGAGGGGAGCCCTTGACCAGGAGACCAATCAGGTAATTGGTGTCCAGATGGATCATGCCGGCCGGCGAGCTTCCGCGGCCAGCCGCTCGTCATGCACTTCGTTGAGGTATCGCTGAGCCTGGTCAGGAGTCAGGCGCGCTTCCGCTTGCAGCGAACGCAGGGCTTCTCGCGGAGACAGGCGCTCGTTCGAGGAGGGAGGCCCTGACGCAGCCACAGGCCGCAGTTCGACAACCGCGTCGCCTTTTCGGATGCGGATGTCCTCACCGGCGATTGCCAGTTCCAACCACCGCCCCAAGCCGCTCACGGCTTCTTCGAGGCTCAACGTTCTCATGTGCCAAAAGTTACGCGGTTGGAGACGCCGGAGCAAGCTGCTTTCCCCACGCCCGCGGCGGTTCCTGCGCGAAATCTAGCCGCCAGGGTCTGTCGGGATTGGAGCATTGACAACACTATCCTAGCCGGCGAGCATCACGAATTTGAGGCGGCTCTGGCACAGTTGCCCAGGATAGGATCGCCGCTAGAGAGAATGGCGGCGGTCCTACCCTGGGCTGAGTGGCAGAATCCAGTTGGGATTCCCAGGCTGCCAATTAGGTGCCAACTCCGATTGGCGGCTAGTTGAGGCCCAGCAAGAACGGGGCGCTTGAACGGTTTCCGGGGTCAAGGTGCGTTTCTGGGGTAGCACCCACCAAACTGCTGAAAAGCCGGGTGTGTTCCCCTTGTCCGGCGGACGGTCTATTCCTCCAACCCTCGCGCGACCCTCCCGGGAGCCCCGCCGGAGCCTCGCCGTAGTACCTCTGATTGGCTATCAGAGATAAGTTTATCTTCATTCATTATTTCCAGTCGGACTGGAAATAATGAATGAAGATAAATGGCGCTCCTGCCGTCGCGCAGCCCTTGGTACGCTGCGGGAATTGGGTTAAATCGGGGGTATGAAAACGCCGGATGCCTTTGCTGCCTATCATGCGGACTTGATCGAGGCCGATTACGACTGCGTGGATCGTCTGGTCGTCAACTGCTACTATCCCCTGGGACAGGCCGGCGGTGGCTTTCGCACCTTTTGGCGTCAGTGGAAGGGGGATGATTCCGGTCTGAGCGGCCAGGCGTTGCGGCAAGCCGCCGGGGACTTGGCCCGGCGGCTCAAGGCGCATTGCCGGAAGCAGGGCATTCTGTGGATTGAATGTGGCCCGGATGACCTCAAATATGAGATCGCGCGCGAGCATCGGCCCAAGGACCCAGCCTTTCGTGGGGTCTTCGCCGTGTTGGTCGGACGCGCCCCGGCCCCGCTGTGGGAGGTACGGCGCAACGGCCAGGGCCAGATCACCGAGTTGTGTCGAACCGAGCGGTGGCCCTATGTCCAACACTACTACTTTCAGATCATCGACCCGAAGTGGGGCCACGTGGCGGTGCGCCTGTGTGGCTATGCCCCCTGGGGCGCCCAGGTCATTGTCAACGGGCACGAATGGGTCGAGCGCCAGGCCCGCGCCCAGAAGGTCCGCGTGGTCAAGGAGGGCAACTGCTTCATTGAAGGCACCCATTACAGGGCCGTTGACCGCTTGGCCAGCGCCTTGAGCGGGCCCGACTTGGGTCCGCAGTTGGCGGCCCTGTGTGCGCGCTGGCTCTACTCGGCTTGCCTGTGCTTTGCCCTGCCCCTGGCCGAGCAGCAGCGCCTGGACTTCCACTACCGCTATTCGATCTGGCAACTCGAATACAGCCGTAACTATCTGTTCCACCAGGCCCGGGTGCTGGAGGAGGTCTTTCAGAAACTCATTGACCGCACGCGGGCACCACTGGACATCAAGACCTTGGAAACCATCTTCGGACGCCGGCATCGCCAGCCCACTAAGAAACGACAACGGGCGGGACGCCGCGAGTACGAAATCACCAAGGAGGTCGATGCTTCCAGCTGGGATGTGACGGTGTGGCGGGTGCGTTGGGGGTCGGTGGTGCTCAAAGTCTATGACAAGAGCGGGCGGGTGTTGCGCGTGGAAGTCAAGGTGCTCAACACGGCGGGGCTGGGCTGCGGCAAAGGGCTAGACAAGTTGGGTGAGCAACTGGAGTGCATGCAGGGGATGCTGGAGCGTTTTCTAGCCAGCCTGCAAGCGGCACATGTGGCGTTTCTGGACGCGGGGCAGTTTGAGGGCTGGGCCGAACCGAGCCAGCGCGGCCACCGACGATTGGCGGGCCTGGATCTAAATAAAGCTCGCAACCGGACGGTGATCGCGGCGGTCAGCGGGTTGGCCACTGCCCCCGGGGGCTTCACGACGGCGCAAGTGGCCGCGGCAGTGCGAGGACGCGCGGGTTGGCCGGAGGTCCAATACTCCACCCGACGAGCGGCCTATGATCTGGCCAAGCTACGGGGCAAAGGACTGGTCGAGGCGGTGCCCGGGCAGCGGCGCTATGAGTGTCGGCCCCAACAGTTGAGCGCCTTATGCGCCTACGTGATCCTGCGGGAGCAGGTCATCAAGCCGGTTCTGGCCGGACTGGCACACGAGCAACTCCCCCCGTCTCCCCCCAAGCTGGCACCGATCGACCAGCACTACCTCACCCTCCGGGCGGAGTTCCAGCGCACCTGCCAGACCCTCGGCTTGGCGGCCTGAAACCCGCCCGCCGGAAAACGCAAAAAACGACAACATGTTGGTGTTTCTTTTCGGATCAGGCGTACTACGGCGAGGATCCGGCGAGGCTCCGGCGGGGCTGCGGAGGTGGCAGCGGGCGGTAAGGGACGCTGCTGCTCCTATTCCACGAACAAGTTCTGATCGGTAAGTCGCTGTGGTCTAGAGATATCCACACGCCAAAGCCACCTCAATGCGACCCGAAAGCCACCTTAAAGCGCCAACAGAGCCACCCCAAAGCCAGGCACTGGGGATCAGGCCTTCGGCGGGCCTTTCAGGAAGGGCGTGAATAATTCAATCGGGATCGGCAGGAAGGTCGTCGTATTGTGCTCGCTGGAGATTTCGCGCATCGTCTGGAGGAAACGCAGTTGGAGGGCGATCGGCTCTTTGCTGATCATCGCGGCGGCCTGGACCATCTTTTCGGCGGCCTGGAATTCGCCTTCGGCGTTGACGATCTTGGCGCGGCGTTCGCGTTCGGCCTCGGCTTGTTTGGCCATCGCGCGTTTCATGCTGTCCGGCAGCGCCACGTCCTTCACCTCGACGGCGGTGACTTTGACGCCCCACGGCTCAGTTTGGCGGTCAATGATCTCCTGGAGCTTCTGGTTGATGGACTCGCGTTGGGCGAGCAGGTCGTCCAGGGGGGCCTGGCCGAGGACGCTGCGGAGGGTGGTCTGCGCAATGAGCGAAGTCGCCTTATAGAAGTTCTCGACTTTGACCACCGCGGCAATCGGGTCCACGATGCGGAAATAAACGACCGCATCCACGGTGGCGGGCACGTTATCGCGGGTCATCACCTCCTGCTTCGACACGTCAATGGTGACGACGCGCAGGTCCATCTTGACCATGCGGTCCACGACGGGGATGAGGAGAATGAGGCCCGGCCCTTTGGCGCCGAGCAATTTGCCGAGCCGGAAAATGACGCCGCGCTCGTACTCGCGCAGGATGCGGATGGCTTGCGGCAGGATAATCGCCGCCAGGATGATGACCGGCACGGTCCAGGCGGTTAGGTTGAATAGTCGGGCGATAAGTTGTTCCATAGTGTTGTCCGGATGTTGCTTTTGTTCAGGTCATTGGTGGTTGCTTAGGCTTTACCTTCAAAGTCAGGCCGTTGATGCCGACAATCTCGACCGGGTGGCCGGGTTCGATCGGCGCTTCACTTACCGCATTCCAGTATTCGCCCTCGACGAAAACCTTGCCACTGGCGGCATCAATGCGCGCCAGTGCCGGGACGGTCTTGCCCAGCAGGATTTCACGGCCGACGCGCACGGGCAGAAACTGCGCCCGCAGGCCCGCGCCGACGATGAAGATGAAGAAGGCCGCGGTGACCAACGTGGCGGGAATGATGTACACCAGCGAGAGCCGGAAGGCGGGGTCGGCGCGATTGAAGAGCATCAGCGCGCCAAGGAAGAACGCAACGATGCCGCCGAAGGTGAGCACACCATGCGTGGGGGCATAGATGTCCACGATGAACAAGATCACGGCCACGCCGATCAGCGCGAGGCCGGCGATGTTCACCGGCAGGATGGTTGACATGTACAGCACGAGGATCAGCGCAATAGCGCCCACGACCCCTGGCAAAACGGCGCCCGGGTTGCTCAACTCCCCGATGATGCCGTAGATGGCCACGAGCATGAGGATCATCATCAGCTCAGGGTGGGAGAGCAGTTGGAGCACCCGCTCCTGCATGGTCATCGGAATGTCCACCACCTCTGCGTTGGCCGTCTTGAGGGTCTTGCCGCCTACCTCGCGGTCGTCGAGCTGGGTGAGCAGGTCAGGCAGGTCCTTGGCGATGAGGTCAATTACCTTCAGCTCGAGCGCCTTTTCGGCGGTGATCGCTTTGCTCTCGACCACGGACGACCTGGCCCACTCGGCGTTGCGCCCGCGCCGCTTGGCAATGCCTTCGATGAAGCTGCCGGTGATTTGCTCCAGCTTCTCTTTCATCACGTCGCTGGTCTTCTCCTCGCCACCGGCTCCGATGGAAACGGGGTGGGCGGCGCCGATGCTGGCGCCAGGGGCCATGGCGGCGACATCCGCCGCCAGCGTGATGAAGCAACCCGCGCTGCCGGCCCACGCCCCTTCCGGATAGACATACACGACGGTGGGGACACGCGAGGCGTAGAACTTCTGGACAATCTGCTTGGTGGATTCAAGTGAGCCGCCTGGCGTGTCGAGTTCGATGATGAGGCACGTGTCGTCGCGCTCAGTCGCGACATCAATGGCACGGGAGATGTAGCTGGCGGTGGCAGGACCGATGGCGCCGTTGATTTTGATCAGGCCGACATCTGCCGCTCGCAGATCCGCTGAGGACCCGCAGGCCAAGACCGCCATCAAGATTAGCGCCGCATGTCTCATCGCACCTTCAATATATTGTACATTACTAGCAACGCCGAGACGCGCCAAGCATATTCGGTGGGGCGGGTGCGGCGGGCGGGGGCGGAGTTGAGCAGGATCCCGGGGTCGGTCCGCCAAATCCGAAATCCGAAATCCGAAGCCCGAAACAAACTCAAATATCCAATGGTCCAATGTTCGAAACTCTCCGGGGCGGAGTCCTCGTGATAACAGGTGATTTCCCGGACCGTTGGGCGCGTTGACTCAGCGCTGATTGCGCGCGTACCTGGAGGAGGTCTCGGGAGGGTCCGCTGTCTTTCGGTAGTGTTCCGCTCGTATTCCGCTTGTACTCCGCTTGTACTCCGCTTGAACTTCCGTTACCCGTCCGTTGCACTCGGCTTACTCTCCGACTTCCCCTACAGCAGCGTCGCCGCCTCGCCACGTGGCGCGGCGGGCGGGTTTTACGTTTCCCAATCCCGAGCAGTTCCACTATGATTACGTATGGCCCTGGTGCGGATTCTCGTTGACGGCTACAGCCTGCTGCACAACTGGCCCGAGCTGGCGCCGGGGCGCGCGCCGCATTCGGCGGCCGCCCGCGATGCTCTCATTCGGCAACTTACGCTGTACCAGGACGCCACCGGGACACCGGTCACAATCTTTTTTGACGGCGCCAGCCCGCCCGCTGGCAAGCCAATTGCTTCAGATTCGACAGTAGTCGAAGTGCTTTATTCACGCAAAGGCCAAACCGCCGACCAGATGATCGAACGGGCCGCACACCGTTTCGCGCCCTATGGCGAAGTCCTGGCCGTCACCGACGATCAGGCCGAGCGGGAGACGGTGATCAGCCTGGGAGGCAGCACCGCCAGTTGCTGGAACTTCATCCGGGATGTGGAAAATGCCTTGGCGGGACTGGGCGACGATATTAAAAATTACAATCGGCAAGAGCGGAACCGATTTCAGCGGCGGAAATAGCCAGCCGGCGCAGCGGATCCAAATGAGCAATCGAGATCAACATGGCAGCGGGGCCGAAGGCGGACGGTATCGCGGCGGGGGCCGTTTGACGCTGCTGTCTCCGTTGCTGGCTGGGCTGGTGCTATCCGCGGGGCTGAGTCTCGGCCCTCTATCGGCGCAAACCAACGTCGTCAGGACCGCTCCATCATCGGACCGCTGCCTGATTATCGTGGAGACCTCCAAGTCCATGCAACGCCGGGCAGACGCCGTAGTCGGGGCGGTGCGGGGCTTGCTGGCGTCCGGTCTGGACGGTCAGTTGCAGGCCGGCGATACGCTGGGCCTGTGGACTTTCAACGAAGACCTGTATGCAGGCCGGTTCCCCTTGCAGACGTGGTCAGCGCAAGCGCAGGAGGACATCACGCAGCGCACGGTCGCGTTTCTAAAGGCCCAGAAATATGAGAAGCTGGGGAGGTTCGACAAGGTTGTCCCGGCGATGAGCCGTCTGTTCAATGACTCCGAACTTATCACCGTGATACTCATTTCCAGCGGGGACGGCGAAGTTCAGGGCACGCCCATGGACGGCCGGATCAATGAGTATTACAACCAATGGCGCGAACAGCAGCAGAAGGCGCGGATACCCTTTATCATTGTCTTACGCGTAAGGAACGGGCAACTGCTTGCCTGCTCCCTCAACACGACCCCGTGGCCGGTCGAAATGCCACGCCTGAAATCGGAGATTCGGACCGCTGAAACGGTACCGGAAGACTCTGCTAAAGCCGCCCCCAAGAACCCGCCTCCGGCGGTTCCGCCGCTGATCGTTTCCAGGAATGAGCCGCAATCGGAGCCTATGCCGACGCCAAAGCCAGAGCCAACGGTCGGCAAGGCTGAGGCGCTGCCCAACTTGGACGCGGCGGTAATCACTAACGAACCCGTCAAGGTGAGACCGCCTGAGCCAGCCGCACCACCGGCTGAAGTCGCAAAGACCGAACCACCTCCCGCGGTGGGTGTCGCGACAACCACAAACGAGCCCGTTAAGCCGAAGCCGCCTGATCCAGTCGCACCATCGGTCGAAGTTGCGAAAGCCGAACCCCCTCCGACTGTGCCCGGGATGCCTGCGAACAACACGACTCCAACGCCAACACCGGCGCCAACACCGGTCGCCCAGCTCAAGCAGGAAATACCGACCGCACCCAAGGCAAAGCCTGTCGAACCCGTGCCGGCCAAGCCTGAGGCAGCCGCTCAGCCCCCTCCCCCTACACCAACGCCGGAGCCTGTAACCATCGAACAGCCCAAACCCTCCCCTGCCCCGCAAGTGACGACTGGGGCGGCGCCTACCGCTTCCCCAACCCAGGAGATTACGCCCACCGCTGCCGCAAGTGCCATTGGGACTCAACCCGCTGCGGCAGCCACCTCGTCGCTTGCCCCTCGTCCCTCGTCCCTTCCGACTCCACCGGTGCAAAATGCCACGGCCGTTCCGGCTGGGACACTCACGTCGCACTTGAACATCTGGATTGCGGGACTAGTCTTGGCCGTTGTAGCGGCCATCTGCTCACTGCTGCTGATGCGCCGATCACGCGCAACGCCGCAGGGGAGCCTGATAACGCGGTCGTTCGAACACGAGAAGAAGCCATGAACAGACGACAATTCATCCAAACCGCCGGGGTATTAAGCGTAGCTGCCGCATCCGCACCGGAGCTATCACTGGGAGCCGCTGACAAGGAAACCGTGACCGCGCGCCGCCTGCCACGCTGGCGTGGTTTCAACCTGCTGGAGAAGTTCACAAAGCGACCGGGAGGCAACCCTCCGTTCAGCGAGGCCGACTTCGCGCTCGTGGCGGAATGGGGTTTCGACTTCACGCGTCTGCCGCTGTCGTACCTCTGCTGGACCGACCCGAGTGACTGGCTGAAGCTGCGCGAGGAGGAGCTGAAGCACATTGACGATGCCGTCGCGCTGGGCGGCAAGCATGGCGTGCACGTCAACCTCAACTTGCACCGCGCACCCGGCTACTGCGTCAACCCGCCGAAGGAGCCGCTGGACTTGTTTAAGGACGAGAAGGCGCTCGACGCCTGCGCGTTTCATTGGGGGCACCTGGCCAAGCGCTACAAGGGCATCCCGAACCAGCGGGTGAGCTTCGACTTGCTGAACGAGCCGGGTAACATTCCCGAAGAGAGCTATGTGCGCGTGGTGAAGCGACTGGTGGAGGCCATACGCGCGGAGGACTCACAGCGGCTTGTAATCGCGGACGGGCTGAAGTGGGGTCGTGAGCCGGTTTTTGGTGTGGCGGGTCTGGGCATTGCACAGAGCACACGTGGCTATGAGCCAATGCAGATCAGCCATTACCATGCGAACTGGGTCAACGGTTCGGACAAATGGCCCGAGCCGACCTGGCCCCTGAAGCTCGGTGAGAACCGCACCGTGGACAAGGAAACCCTGGCCAAAGAACGCATTCAGCCCTGGAAGCAGCTCGAGCAGAAGGGCGTAGGCGTCCACGTCGGCGAGTGGGGCGCCTTCAATCGCACGCCGCACAAGGTGGTGCTGGCGTGGATGCGGGACTGCCTGGCGCTATGGAAGGAGGCGGGCTGGGGCTGGGCGCTCTGGAACCTGCAAGGGGGTTTCGGCGTGCTGGACAGCCAGCGCAGCGACGTTGAGTACGAGGACTTCCACGGCCACAAGCTCGATCGCGGGATGTTAAACTTGCTGCAACAGGGTTGAGCCGCCATGTGCGTTTAGCGCGGCGCGCGGACATTCTTGTCCGCAGCACCGTATTTCGCCGGACAGGGCGACAAGTGCGCACCTTGTTCGTGTTCGGGGGAGGCTGCGGACAAGAATGTCCGCGCGCCGTCAAACATGTGCAGGCCGCGTGGCCTATGATGCGCCGGCCGGCGCGGGCAGCCCGGGGGACGGTGACTTAGCCGTAACGCGGAAACTGCGCCACAGGCTGAGCGGGAGGAAGCCAATGGCGATGACGATGAGCTGACTGGCGATGAAGAACATGAGCCAATAGAAAGCGGCATCCATGAAGCCATAAGAGTGCAGTCCAATGCCGAGCATGTTCACGCCAAACCACGAGAAGCTGGTGACAATGTTGCCGAATACGGCCAGGTTCATGAGGCCGCGATTGCCCACCAGGTTGCCCCATCGGGCGTGGAGGATGACCGCGTTCCAGATCACGATGAGCAAGGCGCCGTTCTCTTTCGGATCCCAGCCCCAGAAGCGGCCCCAGGATTGATCGGCCCAGATGCCCCCCAGGACGGTGCCGACAAAGCTGAAAAGTGTGGCGAAGCAGACGATGGCATAGACCATCGTGGTCAGGGCCTCGCCCAGAACGATTGGCGATTCCTGGTTTCCGATCCTGGACGGTGAGGCGACAGCCGCCCGCCTTTGAGCCCTGCCCTGCCCGTTCGGGACAGAAGGAGTCGCCGGAAGCGTTTTTGACGCACGGACGGGATCAGAGCCGCTCGACGTCGGCGGCGATGCGGACGAGGGCGACTTGCTTCCGGCGCCAACCTTTTGGGCGAGCAAGGTTGTGAACACACCCACGAAGATGTAGAGGATGGCCAGCAAGCCGGCGGCGAAGGTCGAGGCATAGCCCAGAGTGATCACTACGACGTGCGTCGCGAGCCAGAAGTTGGTGTCGAGCACGGCGCGCAACATTTCCATCGTGTCGCCGCCCAGGGCGAGATTATGGGCTATCATCAGGGTTACGAAGCCGGCGAGCGACGCCACCACACTACCGATGCCGACCCGGTAAACCTTCTCGAGCAGAAGTCCGAGGACCATCGTGCCCCAGCCAATGAAGATGGCGGAGGAGTAAAGATTGGTCACCGGCGGGCGGCCTTCGAGCACCATGCGGAATATGAGGCCAAAAGTGTGGACCAGCCCGGCCACTATGACCAGATAGAACGCCGAGCGACGCAATGACTCGGATAGGTTGGGCGCGACCGTGAGGGTCAATAGTCCGCCGCACGCCAGGACGAAGGCGAAGAGGTAGATAATCATCGCGTGGAGGAAGGGCTTGACGTTATTGAAGTAGAACTCGGCCCGGCCTTTCATGAGCGCCTTCTGGAATTGCGGCGTGAGCCACGACTTGTAGTTGGCCACGGCCTGGTTGAAGCTCTCCGGTTGATGCGCGCGGTAGGCGGTAGCCATGGCAGCGAAGTTCGTCACGGCGGGATGCAGCACAGCGGCATGGCCGGGTTCGAGCAGGCTTGCGCCCATGGTTTGCCAGTGATCGGGCGCCTCGCCTGGATTCACTGGCGGCACGGTAAGGGAAAACCGTACCGGGCCATTAACTGAAATTCCTGCAGGGGCCCGGCAATGCGCCCGAGGGCTTCTTTGTCGAATTCCTTCCCGCTTTCGCTGGCCTTCAGCGCTAATTGGGCCGGGCCCAGGTTCTTCTGGAAGACCGCGAGTTGCTGGGCGAAATCGTCCGCGCCTTCGGGTTGGAGGGTGACCTTGAGCCGCTGGTAAAGGGAAAGGGCATTGGCCAGCTTCTCGACTTGCTTCTGAAAAGTGGTCTGGTCTTCGGCCTTGACGTCGCCGGCCTTCCGAGCCTGCTCGTTGATCTCAGGGATGAGCGGCTTCAACTCCATGAAGGTGTAGTAGCGCAGGCCTGACTTTTCGACGCCCTTGTCCTGCAGTTTAAGTTCACCGAGCAGCTCGGCGTGGTGGATGAGGAAGATGGGGCGGGTGTCGGCCATTTCAGGCCGCGTCATCACCTCGAGCAGCCACTCGCTGGATTTGAGTTTCTTCGGGTGGTGCCAGAACTCCCAGGAAGGCACTACTTCGAGAGGAACGTCCCCAGTGCTGCGGATTTGGAGCAGGCAATTGCGCGCGACAGAGTCAAAGGGCTGAATGCGACCATTGAGCAACACGGGCAAGCGGCCGAATTCACGGACGTGGTATTCTTCGTCCGGCTTAGGGAGCATGACGGCGACGATTTCGGCCCCGAAGAGCGCGACGAAGAGCCAGGGGATGAGCTTGAAGAGGAGTTTCATGCGGGGGTCTGCGGCTGACGCGTGGTGCGTGAAACGTGAAACGTGAAACGTGATAAGAGATATGGGAGGGTGTGGGTCATGCGGTCCTTCGTTTGAAGGTGAAACCGAACAAGTGGGTGGCAAACTGGACGAGCAATCCCACGCCCACAAGCACACACGAGAAGTAAGGCGTGAGCCAGCTAGGGTTGTGGACGACTTGCAGGATCGTGCCTTTGTTGTCAGGGTCGAAGCCCGACTGGTAGTAGGTTTCGCCTGAGTAGCGCAAAGGGTTGTTCATGTAGATCAGCACTTCGCGCTTTTCGCCAGTCAGGGGGCGCTGCAGCAGAATCCGGCTGGAGAAATTCTTAGGAATGTCCGTTCCCGGATACACATCATGCTGAAACTTGAGGAGCTGGATGCTGAAGGGTTTGTAAAGCCGTCGCTGCCGCAGCGCGAGTTGATAGGTCCGGTTGTTCCAACTGAAGCTTTGGGGTTCGTCAATGTACTCAGACACCAGCCAGGTGCCGAGGGAGCCTTGTGGCGTCTCGACCTCCACTACCGCGCTGGGGACGTCGCGCGTGTCCATCGCGGTAATGTGAGGCAACCCTTTGACCGTCGCCCGGGGTCCAATGCCTTGCGTGGCGGCGGCCGGCAGGGCGGCATCAGCGGCCCGATCCTCAACGCGGGAGTTGCCATAGAACTGCTTCACCTGGATCGTGAACGGCAAGCCCCCGGGCCGGATACTCTTCTCATTAGCCAAGACACCCTGAGGAATGGCGACCACTTTGTCCGCGTCGGGATCGGTGGTGTCAATAATGGCCAGCTCGGCCTCGCGCTCGGTTTCGGAGTAGTTCCTGGTTTCACCGTTGCGCAAGTGGAGGGTGCTTTCGAGGGAGAGCAGGTCAGTCAGCAGTTGGCCGAGCAACAGCAGAATCAACCCGACATGCACCATCCAAAGGCCGATTTTGTTGGCGGTGAAGGCATAGCGCCGAAACTGCGAGGCCACGAGATTGAGCAGCAGCACCCCACCAATAAGGTAGCCGCCAGGGAAGACGGGGATTCTCCATGAAGCCCCTTTTGGCCCCCAATAGATGATGAAGCTACGGAAGAATTCATTCTGAGCCTTGTAAAGCCCAAGGTCAACTTGCGCGAGGGTGCCCCAGAAAACCAGGACCAGGGCCAACGCGAGACAGACGACCGTAAGGCGCAACGACGTGAAGAAGTTGACCAGGCGGTCCAGAGAATAGTCCAGGAACATGCGAATCCAGCGCTTGGCTCTTGCTAGTACTTGACCGACTGGACGAACTTCATAAAGGCGTCCTTCTCCTGCTGGACGACCTGGGCGCTGCCCATCAGTTTGTAGAACCAAGTTTGGCCCGAGCGCGGGATAACGACCGCGAGGAGACGCGCCTGCTGCCCATTCTTGGTGTCCTGGCCGGCGATATCTGTTACCGATGCCTTGCCATCGGCCAAGTCAAGCGCTTGGGTCTGGTTGGCCAGATCCGCCTCGGCCACAGGCCCGAGGCCAAGCTGGGTGCGCCAGCGATTAACATTAGCCAACAAACCGCCGCCGTCGCCGGGTGACATGCTCACGTTGACGGCGGCCTGCGCATCGGCAGCGCCGGTAAGGAGGAATTTGGCCACCAGGAATTGCCCGCCCGGAACCTCCTTCCAACCCGAAGGTACGTCCCACTTCGGTTTGGATTGGCCGGAGGAGACCGCAGTGCTGGCCTGCCCCATCATGCTTGCACCATCAATCGGCGGATGAGATGGCGGAAGTTGAGCCTGGACCGTCGCGGCGGTAAAGCTCACCGAGGTGAGGAACTCAACAAAGGCCTGCTTCTGTCCGGCCACCAAGGCGTCGTCGCCGGTCATCTTGAAGAACCACGCGGTGCCGTCGCGGCGCGTGATAGCAGCGAGAATGCGGGTCTTATCGCCCGACCCGGGATTGGTGCCAGCCTGTTCATACAAGCTGGCCAATTGGCCGGCGATTTGGACCGGCTGCGCCAGCTTGGCCAACTCCTCCTCGGACACGCCTGGCAGACCGACCTGGCCGCGCCAGCGATTCACGTTGTCGAGGTCGCTACCCGCCAGGCCCGGCAGCGGAATGACGCTCACATCCGCCTGCTTGCCGTCCTTGCCGGCGACTTTGAAGGAGGCCGCGCGCATCTCGCCCACGGGGGCTTCCTGCCAATCGGCCGGCCGCTTGTACTGAAGAGCTGGGGCGGCAGCGCCCGAAACGTCAGGATGACCTGGCGGCAGGGCGGCGGCTTGCGTTTGCGCCTGCCCTAACGGCTGTTCCTTGGACACCTTATACTCCTGGACCTGGCCGCGGTCGCATCCGACCAGCACGGCCAGCAAAAGGAGGGGAGCCCATCTGGTGGAAGATAGGCGTCGTTTGCTGAAGGACGATAAGTTCACCTAGATTAACTACAAGTGATTGACATGAAGCGCAAGGGGCTTGTTCAAGGGCTACGCCAACCCGGCCAGGCGCCCAAGACGGTCGGCCTCGCCGGCTACTCTTCCCACCTTGCACCAGACTATCCCGCGGGCCTCGCCGGACACTCGCCGGAGCCTCGCCGTAGCACCTCTTATCGCCGATAAGAGGTGCTACGGCGAGGCTCCGGCGAGTGTCCGGCGAGGGTCTGGCGAGACCACGGAGATGTCAGTGGGCGCGGACGCTGCTTCACCCACTACTCTCGGAATAGGAGGAAGTTGTTGATTATGAGAGGGAAGCGCGTTTTCTCTCATCCGTGGTGTGTCTCAAAGGCACAAAGCTTTCCACTGAACAGCGAAGATCTATTGCCTTTCCATAACCTTCTGTAATTGAGGCATTTGAGCTTACTCCAGCCGCTTGAGCACCGCCACAAAACCACCGCGCGGCGCCATTTTGACCTCGAAGTCTTGGCCGGCCTCCAAGGTGCGCGTTGCGCAATCGAAGCTGCGCGCATCGGCGCCGTCCCCGATGGTCGTCAATTCATAGCGTCCGCGCTTCAGCCAGTCGCCCGGTTGGATGCGCGCCAATCTTGGGCGATTCTCGCCGTTGACGCCCACCAGATACCAGGCCTCGCCCTTGCGCCTCGCAAGACTCACCCACTGGCCGGGGTAGCCATCAACAAAGCGCGTGTCATCCCATGCCACCGGGACCTCTTTCAAAAACTGCTTCGGCACGGGCGGCAGGCTGAGGTAGGATTCCGCCTTGTCGGCAAAGTGGACCCAGCCCGACTCGAACAGGACCGCCAGCGCCAGTTCGTGAACCGAGGTATCCAAGCGCGCATACCGATTATCGGAAAGACCTACCGGGGTGTAGTCCATCGGGCCCACGGCGTTGCGCGTGAAAGGCGTGATGGTGTTCTGCACCGGCGCGCGTTCGGGGAACTTTGGATCAGAGATGTAGCACTCCTCGCCGCGGACTGCCTCCATGGACATCAGGTGCGGATCGGTGCGCTCCCAGCCGCGCGGCAGCGTGCAGCCATGGAAGTCCACCATGATGTGCTTGTCGGCCGAGTCCCGCAGAAGGCCCTGGTAGAGCCCAATCACGTCCTGCTTGTCGCTCTGGAAGAAGTCCACCTTGATGCCTTTCGCACCCCACTCGCGCAGCATGTCCAGTTCGAACTGCCGCACCGGCGCGTAAGTGAGGCAGTCGCGGGGTTTCTCCGTGACGACGTTGTGCGGTCCGCCCGAGTTGTACCACAGTAGCACCCCTACCCCTTTCTGCTTGGCATACCGCAGCACGTCATGGATGGTGCCGTTGTCCATTATCGTCCAGTTGGCGTCAACCAATACGTACTCCCAACCCATCTCGGCTGCCAGATCAACGAACTTCTTTTGCTTGGCGCCGTCCTTCGGGCTGGGATTGTCCGACCACCAGCTCCAGGCCACCCGGCCCGGATGAATCCAGCTCGTGTCCGAGAGGCGTGACGGGGGGTTCACATCGGTGACCAAGGTGGACTCCACGATTGGGGCGAGAGAGCGGCCCAGGATAATCACGCGCCAGGGCATCTCCCACGGCAGAACCGACGAGGGCTGGGCTGAGCCCTGGCCGTTGCCTTCCGCCGGGTCGGGCAGAGCAATCGAATATACCCCGTTCGTCGGCTTGCTGCCGAGCCGCATCCCGCAGAAATTTGTGCCGACGCCCGCCTCGGTGATCAATCCCCAATGCTGGCTATCCTCCGTTCGGAAGAGCAGCGGAAAGGCCCAGCCAACACCCGTGGGCGACGGCGTGTCGGACGCGATCTCATTCTCGTAGTAGGTCTCGTAGGCGGGCGAATATGTGCTGGCTTTGTCGCTGGGCGCGCACCAGACCTTCGCCTTCGGCCGGAGAGCGAATTCCGTCACTTCGGCCTCGAGCGTCTGCTCGCCCGCCAACCCGCCTGGCAGCCGGTACCGGAAGGCGGCCCCATCGTCATAAGCGCGAAAGTCGAGCTCCAGAGGCAGCCCCGCGGCGTTGCGAAAGGCCAGCGAGAGTTGATTCGCACGGTTGTGGCAGTTCTGGCGTTTGCCGTGCAACAACGTATAGGCTTCCTCCACCAGCTTCTGCGGCTGCACGGACACGAACTGCAGACCCTGGACGAAATCCTGCCCCTGCAGCCGGAGCCCAAGCAACGAACGGTCGAGGACCACGGCGCGCACACCTTCGGCTCCATTTTCCACGCGGTAAAAGAGCTTGCTGGCGGCAGGCGTGCTCCCCTGCCCATCGGCAGGGGCCAGCATTACCGTGAGCTTTACTTCCCCATTGGGCGAAATCACCGACCATTCTTGCGACCGGGCAAGAGGTAGTCCTGACAACAGTGCGCCAACAGCCACACAGCACAAGATTCTGACTTGCATCCGGGCACGCTATCAAGTCATGGGTAATCCCGCGACAGGAAAAACAACGGCGCAGGTAATAATGAGAATTGCTTCGCGCCAAGAAGAAGCCCTGGGAGAGGGGAGCGCGTGAAGGTGTGAAACTCTCCGAACGAACTCTGTGGCCATGAAAAAGGCCACCCGGAAAGGCTGATCCGCCACCGGAAGCGAGTTTTGCGTCGTCGCCTGAGAGGGCGGCACGAAGCGTAAACAGCCATGACTGAGGCCGTGTGATAGAGCTACGAAAGTCACAATCGTCTGGTGTCCTCGCGGTAGCAATTGACGGGGGCAACAACCGAACGCTGCACTGGATCTGGCGTT
>Ga0224558_1002068_pt1 | contig 19289 bp, 24 predicted proteins | sample 714S32024metaG_FD_180682 | JGI IMG/M metagenome (GOLD analysis project Ga0224558, IMG submission 180682) | Peat soil microbial communities from Stordalen Mire, Sweden - 717 S3 20-24 | ecosystem: Environmental > Terrestrial > Soil > Wetlands > Peat | place: Sweden: Norrbotten County, Stordalen...
TGTACCACGTCTTTCTGTACGGCGGGGGGTTGAGCGGCGACCCGCTGGTCTTGGCAGCCTTTGAGCTCGGCATGCACCAGGCATTTCTTGTGTCAGCGGCCATCTCTGCGCTCGCCGCGATCATCTCATTTATGCGGCCAAAACACGCACCGGACGACGCTACGGCGGCTACGTGACATACACGCCATGCCCCGCCACCTTATGCTAGTTATAAGCTTGCCGGAGCGCTTTTTATTTCGCCAAAAGAAAGCTAAATCGGCGTCTTTCTAGGGACGCAGCAGTATGTGAGGCAACCTCATGCGGCAAAAGGAAGTCAGCCGATGATGGAAGCACTATGACGAATACCAAGCAACCTAAGTATTGCTTCGCTAGGGCATGCAGCTCACGTATCCGGTTTCCACAGAGACACCAGTACGCCTCCCAACTAGACGAGCACTTCTTCAAAAATATCTCGTAGACTTTCTCGTCTCTGCACCACCGACCATCAAAATTACGTTTTGCTTACGAGTGCTCTTCTTTTTGCGCGCGATTTACGGTACCCACTTAAATATAACGTCCGCATCGCGTGGCGGCGGTGTCTCGCTATCTTTCACCGGATAGCCGAAAATGAGCGGCACCATCAAACGGTACCCTTCCGGCACGTCCAGCTCTGCCAGGGTGTTCTGATTAGAACCCAGCGGCATGCCGAATCCTATCCAACAGCTGCCGATGCCAAGGGACCGGGCGGCGATCAGCATGTTCTCGGCCGCGGCCGCGCAGTCGTACTCATGCGAAGTATGTGTATCCGGCATCGCGAACATAAGGATAAGCACTGGAGCCTTGTAGAAGATGTTAAATTCCGGCATTTTCAGCGCTTTCATAAGGTTCTCTGGCAGCTTACTCTCCGGGCCAGAACTAGTGCCCGCGTCTAGCCACAATTTTTTCGCTCGCTCGGAAAGCCTGTCTATCATCTCCCTGTTCTTGATGACCACGAACCTCCGCGGTTGGTCTCTCGTGGGATACGGCGAATACGGCGCATAGGTGCCCGCTTTGATCAATTCTCGGACAATGTCATCGGGCACGTCATTCGGCTTGTAAGCCCTCACAGACCTCCTTAAATAGATGTTCTCAAAAACGGTGTTCATAGCATCCCTCCGCCGCCTTCATACGTGCGGCAACAATTAAGCTTTTGCTACTTTGGATTCGCCTACTGCCAGCACTGCACGACAGAAAAAGCCAAAAGCCTACAGTACGACAAAAAAACAGTCTGCGGGTGCGTTATCTAAGTTCAAATGTGTGGTGCAGGTACGTTACGATGTGCGTATAGCCATTGAAGATAAACGGGATATCGTCGAAGGTTTTCCATTCATTATCTGGCCGCCGGTGCAACAGGTTCTCCTGTCCTTTTGCTCCACGGAGTTGGAAATGATGCCGCATCCTTTTCGTGGAAGCGTTGCATGTGTCTCCTCGCGCAACAGCAGAGTCTTTGCCGTTGACTTGCCCGGATACGGCGATAACGATATGCTTTGTATGCTGCGCAATCGTGATGCACGAGCTAAACCTTATCGGCAGGATGGTGTATAAGCTGTTGCCGGAAGAGGACGGCGACGGCGATGGGTAAGCACGATGATACGATAACCGCGATGGGCGCTTGCCTAGTCGCAGCTGAGGTTTGCCTCCCCGTTCGATTGATGTGATTCATTCTAAAAAAACAAAAGGAGACTGATTTAAAATGACGACATTTGATAAATATGTAGAAGGAACCGACATAATGAATTACGTTACGAACACAATTGCACAGCTAACCGGAGCGGTTACGGCGCTGGAAAGCGCCACAGGCGGCGCGGCAGGCGGCGCGATAATCAGCGTCACGGTGGAGGTAACATGGGACGGCGGCAGCCAGCAACCGGTCGCAACAGTGCCCGCCAATAGCGCTGTGCTTGCTGCTTTTGTTGTTATAACCGAGACCTGGGACGGTTCGGGGGCGTCGCTTGAGATAGCTTCGAGGGATGCTGCGGTGTGCTCGGAGCTAGACGTCCTTACAGCGGGTGAGGTTTACAGCGGGGATCAGTGCTTTTTCCAAACACAAACGCCGATATATGCATGGGTCACTGCCGGAGCGGGGGCTACGACAGGCAACGCGAACGCGTATTTGATTTACACCGCGATGAGCTGAGCGTTCCAGTGTTTTGAAAACTTGGCTTTTGAAGGAGTAACGCGCGGCAGGTATTCGCTCACCGCGCTGGAGCTGCGTAGCGGCCCCTATGAGTCCCTCACGAAGTATTAAGGGAACGCCACCAACGCCAGCGACCGCGACACGATATACTACGGTGACGGTGAAGGCGAGTTAGCAGAGGTCGCAGGAAGCGCAGCGTGTGCCTTCTGACCTATCCTTATCTCCTAGCCCATCATCTCTTTTTTCGATTTCAAGGCCCTGGGGGCTTCTCTTATTGGTTATGCGTTTTACCTTTGGCTTTTTATGTAGCGTACTTCCGGAAAACAAGGTGCTTTTATCTGGTTATGTGTGCGTGCGTAACGCGGACCAAAAGGACACCAAAAACAGCCGGTAAAAACCGACAAAACATCGGTATTGCACATCTCAACGTCGGGCCTGCAGAACCCAGATAAAATGATTACGGATACGAGAACTAGACAGGAGGTTTCGGCACTACAATCGTTTGTTCATTAGGTAAACTCTCTTTGTTGACGCTGAAGCTCGGGCCATCGATTCTCTCAACGTTCTTTTTTCCCCTCAAAAACTCATCGAGGGGGACAGGCATTGCCTTTGGTAACCACGGCGATGCCTCTGAGAGCCCTGCGTTGTAATGCATCGGTATGATAATTTTCGGATCTAATTTAGTGATAACAGACTGTGCTACATCAGGCCCTATAGTGGCTCCTCCCGCAACTGGTGTGAACAACACATCTGGCGTGCCTATCTCCTTCGCCTGCTCTGCGGTCAGGTCGCGGCCTAGGTCCCCTAGGTGGCACAGCGTGAGGCCGTCAAGCTGTGTAATATAGACGCTGTTCTCCCCTCTTTGGCTGCCGCCTGCGGCGTCGTGCAGGGTTGCCACGCCCTTCACGAGAATGTCTTCGACCTCCATTGCGCCCACAAATCCTTCTAGGACAACTCCACCTTCCTTGAGCACTGGTCGTATGTTGTTGTGGTCCCTGTGGCTGTGGCTGCACAGGACGATGTCAGCGTTTGCCTGTGGCTCAGGTATGCCGATTCCTCCGAAGGGGTCAAACACGATTGTAGCATTTTGCCCCCTCACCTCAAAGCACGCGTGCCCGTGCCATATAATATCCACCACAATTCCTACCTCCTTTCTAAATGCTTCTAGACATACAAACTGGATAGTGCCATTATTAATTTTCCTGAACCTCTGCTATGAATAACTCTTGCGGTGGAAAATAAGAAAGGAACGGTTAGAACCCCTCGAGGTTTATTTACCTATTCCTTTTTTAGAATCGGTATCTAATCGTCCCCTTGAATACAAAAAGTGAGCAGTGCGCTTATTTTATCGGTAAGCTCAAGTGTTTTCTTTCAGTCCCCGTGCAAATATCCGTGCTTCCTCTAGGTCTTTCTCATCTGGTCTTCCCTTATTAGTCCCCCCTATAAGTTTTAACGGCCCCCACGTATTCCATGCCTTACAGGAGAAATTACCTACAATAGAGAATCCTCGCTTCTCCAGTAGTTCTTTGATAGCAACTTGCCGCTCTACTTTCCCGTCACCACTGGTAGTGAAGATAAAAGCGTGTTTTCCTGAGACAGGAAGGAGTGCCTCTGCAAACTGGAGGAGGGTCGTATGAACCTTCCCCCAATAAATCCCTGATCCGAATCCGATCAGGTCATACGCCGAGGTGTCTGGTTGCGCCTGACCGACCGGGACAAGGTCCGCCCCCAGCTCTTCTGCTATCACTTTTGCTACTTTTTCCGTGTTCTTGTGGTGAACTGAAGCATAGACAATTAACGTTTTCATAGTGAATGTCCTTGATGGTGCTTATTGTTAATACTCTCTTTTGCGTTTCTAATTTTGGCGGTTGCAGGTCACAGAACTCTTCTTTTTTAATCTGGCCCTACGGCGCAACTAAACGACAACGCTTAAGCTATCACGCCGCCGTTTTGATTGGTGGTATAATGTGAACCAAAAAGTCCTGGCATTGTTTTTAATTATCGGGATAGCCGCATCGGCATTGGCCGCCGCTGGTCTTCCAACAACGACCACGGTGGCGGCAGCCACGGCAACGCAGAGTTTTTGGGGTCAGGGTTTGACGTGGTGAGCTAGAACATAACCAATCCAACGGTTGTGCCTATGAACGAACAAGAGTATTGTAGAAACTGTGGAGCGGCTAATCCGACTGGAGCCACGTTGTGTGCAAACTGCGGTACGACGTTAAAGCCCAAGCGGCCGTGGTTCGGACCCAAGCGGGTCGGCTACGGGATCCGTCCTCAGACCTGGCAGGGGTGGCTCATCGTCGCCGTCTTCGTCGCCGTCGTGACCGGGATCGCCCTCTGGCTCGGCCGCTGACGGTCCGCAGCGAGGAGATTGATAGTTTGTTCGGCGCGAGCTAAGCGCGAGTTAAGATGAACGCCGCTTGACAAATAGCGCATCTAGAAATGGCATCAGACAACTCTCCTTATTCCTCAAAAAACCAGAAACAAGCCGCCGTAAAGTGGCTAAAAAAGCACATAGTAGGGGTGTGCATAGTTGTTGAAGCAGCACTCATTTTTTTGTTGTTCGACCCCGTTTTGCGGGTAAACCCCGCTTCTACGTGGTGGGGCATTTTTGTGCTTCTTACTGGTTGGGCAATAGTGCTGGTTTTTGTTATCGGGGTCTATATGCTTCTTCAAAAAAGGAATCAACGTGCTCAATGACTACGAATTACATATGAGGTGCGACGTTTGACCGCTTTTTGTCGCGTCGAGGCTATGTGCTTCAGCGCAAAAACAGGAAGGGCAACAATCACAAGAAGTTTTACCGTTTTCACTTTGCACTCACGGAACTCCAGAAATATCTCTCGGTGAGATCCCCCACTACGAGCCATTTTCGGAAATGGGAACCTCGAAAACTGGAAAATATTATTCTGCCGCTACGTTGAATTTGGGGCCCTAACAGTGACCTACCTCATCAACTGCTGGGATCGGAAGGGTGGGACGTTTATTTGGAGATAAGAAGGTGCTTATTGCGCCATCCTTTAATTCAGGCTCGCTTTCGCGCACACTCCCGAACGTGCGCAAAGTTTTATGAAGTCTAATAGGCACATAGAACGCGCTATGAGAGAGATACAAACGTTTTCTGCAATTCATTAAACATCTTTGAGCCAGATTGCGCGTCGGCGTCGCATTAAAGAATATGCGAGGGCTATGGTTTCTTTCAACGACGTCGTATCGGGTATTCTGCACGTCCCATCTGAATGACGTGAGTTTTGCATCAGTTCCTTATTACCGGAAAAACTGTTTGTAAACCTTCTGAAAGATTTTATACTTTCCACCGCAAGCGATGCTATAAATATCTCCCTTCAGTATCTCTCTTCTATCAAGTAACTTGAATTTCGGTTCTAATGGATTGTGGCTGCTATTTGTTCGGCCGATAAGCACTACTTATCCGAGGGATAAAAAATGGATATAGAAACACCGAAGCCGATAACGGGCGCTATGAGCGCAGACGAGTTTCGCGGTAAGAGGGTAAAAGCGGCCAGCCGTGTTGTTGGTGACGATTCATACTTCCCGATTTGCAACCGCTGCGCTCACTATATCCGCGATAGACACGTAAAGACGGCGACGTGCGAAGCATTCCCCGGGGGTATCCCAAAGGCGATATTAACCGGAAAAGTCGACCATCATAAGCCGTATAAGGGTGATCGCGGGTTTCAGTTTAAGGAGATAGAAAAGATATGAAGTCCGAGGATATTAAACGCGAGCGCAGAACGCAGTATAATCCTAATCCATCGCCAGAGTATATCGAGGCGGTTCAAACGCTCGAAGAATTAGACGATTTAGAAAATGTATATGCCGAAGTCATGAGCGTAAAACGGAACCCGGGCGGTAAATTCCCGAACGGCGCTCAACTAGGTAAACTACTCCATAAGCGCCGCGTGCGTGTACCCGGACGCGAAGAAGAAGTAGACGCGGACGACGTGGGCAATATTCTCGGCATATTCGACCACTCAACCACTCATAAGCATCCCGACGGCGAGTATGTGATAACAACGGAACCAAACGGTGCGTCGTTTAAGGATTTATGCGAGATTATTGACTTTTGCCGATATAATAAATTGCGTGTAGATATTGATGCGGATTCAGCATGGCATCCTGGAGTAACCATACGAGCTACAATCAGGCGTGATGACGCGCAACAACGCTAGACGCCTAGGGGTAACGGGGCCCTCGGACGCACACCGACGACGGTTAACGACATGATCTACCATTACAGCCGCGACCTCGGCAGCGGCACACGAGTTTATCCAGTATAACCAAATCCCATAAACATAAGCCAAAATCTCGCCTAAATGCACCAGCGCCCCAGCTCCACCCACACTATAAAGTGACCTCCCTTTTCTGTCTGCTGCTCTCTACGGGCGCAACGTCGGCGTGACAATATGGGTAATGATGGGCGGACCATAGTACGTGTAAAATCGGCCCTGTCTACGTAATCCACATGGCCGCCTTAGGCGAGAAGCACAAAAGAGCACGTAAAACCCCAATCATCGCCTTGAAACGCTTAGGTTTGATGTACCGCGTACGTGTTCCGCTCACTACGGGTTTGGCTTCGTGCTAGCGGCGCTTTAAGAAAAAGCTGGTTGTCCATCACCCCGAAAGAAGAACCCGCTACGCACAACGAGGCACCTGTTAAGCGGCTGTGGCGAGGGCAGTGGAAACAAGAAGGGCGATCAAACCGACGCCAGATCGAGCGTTCGTAGCCATTTTTTTGCCATTTCGACATCGCTGCGTCGTTTTAGCGATATCGTTTGACCGAAGCCTTTTTATGCCCCTCTGACGCGTCTTACGTAAAGGAACGTTTTACCGAGGCAAACCCATGCGCGCATATAACATCGTCCCAGTTTCTGTAGCAGTTCTTCTAATTACCGTGGTATTTGCAGGTGTCGTCACAGTGGGCGCAGTTCCCGCCCCGGTCGCTGCCACCGCATCCTCCACCCGACAGTCAACCCAGCTCTCTCTTTCGGCCAGCACGCTCACTCCCACTGTCAATCAAAAGGTCACCTTCACCGCCACCCTCAAGAGCGGCTCAAAGGCCCTGTCGTCAAAGTCTGTCAAGATCTACCACTACATTGGTAGCAAACGCATCAGCGACACCACCAAGACCACCAGCGCGAGCGGTAAGATCACCCTCACCGGAAGCTTTGGCTCCGTCGGCAGGCGCACCTACTACGCCACCTTCGCCGGCGACAGCTCCTATAAGTCTTCTACCAGCAGCGCGGTCATAGTCACCGTCAAGGCCAAGACCACCGTCAAGGCTCAGTCCACGGTCAAGGCCCAGACCACGGGCACTCAGACCAACACGCCAGCGCCAACTATCTATTACGTCCCTCAGGCAGGATCAACGTGGGTCAACCAGGGAACGGCAGGTGCCAGCTATAACGCGTACGTCAGCAACCCTGGCTCATCTCAGACCCAGTCAAACGGCTACTCGTATTGGGGTGACGACACGACCAGTGATTTTATCGGCATCCCTGCGGGCAGCGCAACCAACAACCAGAACGTCGTTTCGTGGGAGATAGGATTTCATTTCGCAGGACCGGTACCAGGCGAGCGCTTCCAGAAAATTTGGGACAAAGCGTATGGCGGATTCATGCTTGAAATTGACACCAACTACGGCGCTAACCACTGTGAGCTTACCCTGTACCGCGCTACGACCGGCGGCAGCGGCGCGCGGTGGTACATACCCACTACTACTCCACTCCGCGCAGGCCACAATTACTACATTCAAATTTCGTGGGACACCAGCGCGGGCCCGGGACACGAATCCTATCCGACGATCTGGATCGGTGAGGACGGAAAAGCTCCGGTGCTTCAAACGAGCTGGGACGAGAGCGGCGGCGCTCTTAGCGGAACCGGATCGTGGTACAACGACGCAGTGGGCTCTGCGAACATAGGAAACACGGCTTCAGACGTTGGCCACAATACGTCAGTGAAGCTTGATCCGCTCAACGGCGGCATCTTTGTGTATCGGCAATTCAACTCAATCGTTAACTTTAGCAACGGTGGAAACTGGAACACCGATAAACTGCGCTGGACCTAGGGCGGTTGTGGCAGAGACCCCCGACTGCGTGAGGGCGCTTCTCGAAAAGGCGAACGAGTACCCCGAACGCATTATTTTACTTCCACCAAAAGGGCGGCACCATTAGCTAACGTGTGTGCCGCGTATGCGGTAGCACTGCAACGGTGCTCGCGCCGACTATACCAAAACTACACCAAAACTACACCGCAACGCGGAAGCTAACACGCTGTTGAGCGAGGCCATCGCCGCTTGCCTTAAATTGCCCGCGCCATCGTCCAATAAAATTATAAACATATTTTTATTTTAATTACTAAATTTATCTTGTTAGCTTTCTCGCAGCTACGATTTTGTTGGTAAATCCTTTTTCTAATCTATGCGCTTGTTTGCTGAAATAGGAATATCACGCGTAATTTCTATAACATCGCCCGCGTGCCACTGCTTCGCTTAGTTTTATGTGGGATGATTTACAATACATGAGACGTGGTGCTGAGGCCGTCTAAATCGGCCGTAAGGCCGTCTAAATCGGTCTTATCGATAAAAGTTCATATAGAAGAGCGAAAAAATTAGAAAGCGAAACAAAAGTATGTGGAGACGGTCAAGCGCCAACGGCGGGAACCTTGAAGCGCGTAGCGACCGCCAGCACGCGGTACACTGTTACTGACACCCGGTATAAAAAATGTCGGGTCCTGTTTACTGCGTGTGGTCCTAGTCGTTTTTCCGTCTCTTAAGGAGACGAAATGGAAACAACACGTAGCAAACTAGCATTACTGCGAGATGACGGCGGTGATAAAGACGTTGATATTCACCCCGGACTTACGCACGATCCCGGCGCTATGGCAAAAGACTTAGTCGCAGCGATCGGGATGGCCATTTCTAGCGTGAGGTATGGCTCTTGCCGACGAGCGGGCGTTCGCGCTGTTCGCTCGCATGATGCAGCAGATGAGAGGAACTATGAGAGATAAAGAGGCGCGAGAGCGGTTTATGGTGCTCAGGGCCCAGAACAACTCCTACGCGGCGATCGAGCGTGAGCTCGGCGTGACGAAAAAGACGCTCATCGCGTGGGGCAGGGAGTGCAGGGAAGAGATTGAGAACTTGGAGGCGATCGAGTACGAAGCCTTGCAGGAGGAGTACGCCCTCACCGCGCAGGCGAGAGTCGAGCTCTTCGGTGAGGAGCTGCGGCGCGTGAGGAATGAGCTCGCAACGCGCGATCTTAGCGAGCTGTCGACGCCGAAGCTGTATGACCTCTTGGTTAAGCTGAGCGCTCAACTGAAGGCGGAGGTCATGCCACCGCTCGTGCGCAGCGACGACGAGGTGCAACGGCGTCTCGCTGTGCGCGAGCTGTTGGACCGGATAAGCGCCGTGGGTGATAAGACGCGCGGATCCGGCCCGAAGGTCGGCACCGGAGACGGCGAAGTCAAGGCACGCGACCTCGTGAATCTGCAGCTCGAAGCGTACCGCGCGTACGTGGCAGGCGAGATAGACGACACGACCGCCATTCGGCGAGTCGGGATGCTCGCCCCCCTTCTGAAGGCCATTGACGAGGCCGAGCTGCAGGAGCGGCTCGAGCGCATCGAGCGCGTCCTTGGTACTGACGGGGTCTAGGGACCGATATGGCAGCACGAAGCGCAAAGCGCCTCCAGCGCGCGCTGAACACGGCCTCTGGGCGTGAGAAGGGGCTTTTGGTGGCAAACGCGAAGGCGCACCTCGAAGTGCACTTGACCAATCTCATCACGTTAGACGAGGTGCAGAGTCTGCGACGGAGCATTGTCTCTAAGGAAGAAAGCCGCAGCTACAACAAGATGCTTGATGCAGAACGCGTGATGAGCTTCCACATCTCGAATACGAAGGTGTTATACCTGCAGCTGCGCGAGCGGCTCGCGCATCTCGGCGGCCTGTTCTTGCTCTTTAAACAGCACGTCTTCGTCGAGGAATACTTGAACTTGCTGAGCAGCACGATGAAGGACAAGCAGATGCTGCTGGGGCATTCGAGTCTTAATGTCACATCCGTCTACCTACAATTCAAAGAGGGCGATTTGAAGGCCGTATATGACGCGGTGCCGTTTTAAGCAAGCCATTCTCGCGAGGCAGATTAGGTCTTTGCCGCCACTCTTTAGCGACTGAGACTGCAGAAAGGAACTATGCCATTGCACAGGCGCTGATCGTCTGCGGAACTCTCGCATTCGTTGCGATCGTTATCGCGACGTTGGCCGTTCGACGATTCGGAGATTAAAGTATGACCGAATGGTTTCGGCGCTGCCATGCGATGGCTGTACTTGAATGGATAACGAGCGCAGTTATATTTATGTTAGATGAACCTATTACACTGTATTAGATTGAAATAAGGTGATATAAGTTGAATAATCAGAAAAATGAACAGACGAGCTGCATAGACGTGCGCTATGTGCGTGACAATATGGGAGCACCTAAAACGCTGACTGGAGCGGTGTGTGTGGCGCTCAACAAGAATATAGGGAGAAAAGAGCGCAAGGTTGACCTTATCTTCATGCCGCAGGAGAAAGGTTCGTTTTCGGTGAGGAGCACTACTGAACTAATGAACATTCTCGAGAGCTGGAAGGTGTCGTTCGAAGAGCGAAAGCGCGTTTTTGACTTCGTTGCTGAGCGGTTGCGTATGCTCGCTGGTGAGGGTACAGTTGCGTAGTATCGTGGCTGTTTATGACCGAAGCAGGAGGCGCGGGTAGCTGAAAAATTATACGTTCTAGGGGATATTTAGGGCCATGTCAGCGCGAGCTTGATAAGTTATACACTCATCGACAACGGATGACGATTTTATCGGTATTTTAAGCCCCTAATCCGAGCGAACGGGGCCCGTGCAGCGTTCCTTTTGCTGGCCGCTTGAACTACCATCTGGGCTGGGCAGTAAATGCAACGGAATCTCATAACGTTGAACTTCGCTCTTCGTGATAACTGTCTTCGAATACTTCTAGCACCGAGATCGCAAGCTTTTCTGCGTCGTGCGTGCACATCACCTGCTCCAACACCTCAATGATTTGGCGGAGAGGTGGCTCTTCCGCGTCTGGGCGTCTGCGTGGCCGTGCTAAAATCGATGTGACAAACGTAGTCAGCGTTTGAGCAAGCTGTTCTTTCAACTCGAGCGCAAACGTCCGCAGGTACGACCCGTCAAGCCGTTCGGCCCGGCCGAGGCAGTAGCTGCACGCCGCTCCGTACACTACTACGTGCCTGAGCTGAGCGTCTCGCCGGGCCCGTTCGACGCTCCCTAGCAGCCCTTCGAGTGGCATTGTGTGAATATAAGCAGCAAAGAGGTTGTGGATAGCCTGTTTCTTGTCGCCTGTTTCAGTTTGGGGACGAATTGCTCGCACACAAAGGTGTTGTATGCGGAAGGGATAACCCAACTGCAAGAACGTACTGAAAGTAAAAAAAGCTCATGTCGAAAAAATGACGAAGCGCAACGCCCTAATGCTGAACAATGATTAGCAGTTCAAGTTGGTTCCGTACTCGCTAAACTGCGAAACTATTTCATTGCCGGCTTGCCACTTTGCTTCAACTTTAGATTTAATGCATCCCTCTTTTTCTTCGCGATGCTGGGTTGCACATAATAAAAGTTGAATAATGATTCTATCACGTCTAAGTTCCACTCAGCTTCTTCGGGCTCTACGGGCACGATTTCTCCTACCGCAATGCCTTCTTGAGCATGGGCTGCGAAGTTACCTATATTGCGAACGGCATCGATGTTCTCGGCTATGCTGGAAGGCAGTTTTCCCTTAGCAATAATCATATCTGTTTCAGCCGCCAGATTATCTGATTTAAAACCTTGGTCATGGAGTATGTGTTGAAGGCACCTGCGGCTCAGCGCAGCGGAAGCTTTTGCGCTGTCTGCGATAACGAGACAAGCTTCGGCGTAATCTTCTTTAATATCGTCAGGCACTTCAGGCGGACAAGGAGGTCGCGCACTGCCCTTGGGTCTCACCATTGACAACTTTGGCTCGCGCATCGTCATATTATAAACTCCACCACTTAGCGCTGGTAAATTTGGTGTAACTTCTCCCAATAGTCTGTTTCCCTGCTCCAAGCACAAAATCAGCTTCTTGCAGGTTGGACATCTTAAAATTGCGAGATTCCAGAAACCTTCGACATCCACGCCAATCCCTAGGCGTTCAGTCTCGGGGAAGAAAGCTACCGTACAGTGCGGACACTTCATAGCTACAACCTCCGAATGTAATACCTTAAGTTTTTTGGAGGTGACCAACTTTGACAACGACAGGGCTTTGCACTTGACTTGCGCTTAGTTGCGGAAGACGAATCATAACGACTAAATGGCAGCGCCGACTTTGCACGTACTATGTTAGCCGCCGATTATTACCCAGATCTTCATCCTGACGTTACAATCCAAAACCACGAGCTGTTGGAAGTCCATCGCAGCAAAATCTCGCTCCACCACGCCAAGGTAGGATACGACTACCCGGTAATACGCCTTCCTTATACGTTTTCAAAGCTTGCAGGGCTGCCGACGCAAATCTACCAAACAGTGCACAACGGAGCACTTGCGTTCCTTATCGTAGTATCTTCTTCTAACAAGAGTGAACTAGAAAGCCAAGAGAAATCAGAAGGCTTCGCCATTAGGTCTAGATACTCGTATTTACACGGCGAAGGTCGTGTGTTCGAATCGTCTCGAGCCAATCTGTTTTTGTAAATTTGTGAAGTCTGTACCCTCACTTAAAAAAATGATTTAGCTCTTAATTTCAGATTTGAACCATGAGCAACCTATTCAATATTGCACTGCAGGGGCATAATTTTTGAGATGCACCTGTTGAGATAAAGGAGTTCGCGCAGAAGTTTGGCCGTATTCAGGTAGCCTACAAAATCCAGCTACCAAGAAAGAGCAACTCGAACAGTGACTGACTGCGATGGGGGAACTAACTACGAAAAAGAGATTAGTAGAGAAAGTTCTAAAAGAACACGGATGGCGGTCAAGAGGTTCACGCGGCTCACGAATGGCTAAAAAGATCACTCAAAGACCATCTAACCAATAATGCATGCGAGGTGAGAAACAAATGAGCGAACCCAAAATCTGCCCTGGTTGCCCGACCGGAGGAAGAATAACTGGTGATGAACCTATAATGGACCCAGGAACAGGCGTCCCTCTCAAACGTGTTATTACGCCGTGTTCAAAGTCCCGCTACCACCCTTCAATAAAAAACCCTGAGAGATACGAATACTGCTTGAAGCAGTTCAGAGGAACGCAAAAAGAGTAAACAAGGCATAAGCGCCGGTCCTGCTGTCTCTAGTTCTGAATCGGTTTTGTGTCCTATAGGCGCTAGAAGCACTGGCCAGTCGAACAGCCGGCCTTGATCGCCTTTGAGCTAACCGATGTCGCTCCTCTCTATGAAACGATAGATGGCGTGGTACAGACGAAACAGGCAGCTACGACGCTCTCAATGTATGCCGTCGTCGAGATTGCTTTTCCAAAAAAGCGCACATCTTTTTGCTGTTTAGGCACTGGATAGGCCGGGACAGTACGTACTCCATTCCGCTACCATCGAAAATCGTCGGTGAGCCCGCTAGCGTGGTACCACGGTGCGCGCAGAAGTTCACCTGTGTTGAGAAGGGGGCAGCGCAACGTCGACAAAAACGAGTTCAAGTGTTGCGTCACTTGGACGACTTTTGACAATCATTCGCGTTTGAAAACTAGGTTGGGTTCCAATTGATTCCAGCCCTCATCTATCGACAGAGGCATGTGTAAATGACTCAGATGTCTGCTATTGTGTTTATGAAACAGGGCTTTGGTCTCGGCTCTCGTCAACCCTAGTCGCTCTATGTAGCCGTTTGCGATGTTCACAATGCCACTTGTCAGGAGGCTTTTGTGTGGCTCAAAAGGAGGCGCGTTGTAACGTTCTCGTTCGCGTGTTGTGCCCTCTTGCGGACCGTTTATGTCTATATAGCAAACTTCAAGATGCGTAGCCAGCGCCTTTCTCAGTTTTTCTGCGTCTTTCTCGGCTTCTTCTTCCAGCAGCAGGGCCAGACCTAGACGAGCGTCCCGGAAACGTGCGAAGTTCCCCTCTTTGATGCCCTCCAATCCTTGCCTTTCGTATACGTTGCGTCGAATCGTGTGTAATACGCTATGCAGCTGCTCGGGCGTCTCTTTTCCATGTTTCGCTATTTGTGCAGTTCTGATCTGCTCAAAGCGCTTTCTGTCCGCTTCGGAAAATTCCTCAAGTTCGCGTTTGATCGCCCGTTGGTGCTCACCATCCCCAGCTTGTGTCATGCGTACTTCTCTTCTATCTCCAGAACGAGACTTTAAGATAGGTGTTTTGCTGCTTAGGCACACAGTTTTTCTCTTTGGCTCGTATTTCAGTGTCATACCGCAGTTTGGGCAAACAGACAGGCCACAACTGAAACTTCTCCCAACGATTTCCAGACGCAAAAGGAGAACCGACTAGCGGTCATTCCGTTGGCATCATCCACCTTATTGCCCTTGTCGATGCTGCAATTCGAGGTTTCCAAGGCTTAGCTTAAAACATATGCTTCACTATAACAGCGCCCGGTGAATGCAAAAACAGACAGGCTGTCCCGTTCGCTGGGGACACGAGACGCCGTTTTTATCGGACTAGGCTCAATGATAGGGGCGGGCATCTTCGCCGCGCTTGCACCGGCCGCGGCGGCTGCTCAAGCCGGTTTGCTTTTCGGTCTTGCTATAGCCGCTTGCGTCGCGTTCTTCAATGCCAGCTCATCAGCGCAACTGGCGCGACTCTATCCGGCGTCGGGCGGGACCTACGTCTATGCCAAAGAAAGGCTCAGCGACTTCTGGGCGCGGGCAGCAGGCTGGGCCTTCATCGTCGGCAAGCTCGCCAGCTGCGCCGCGGTTGCGCTCACGTTTGGGTACTACCTCTTTCCGGCCTATGCACGATTCTTGGCCGCTGGGGCGGTCATTGCCTTTATGGCGCTCAACTCCTTCGGGATCAAAAAGACTGCCAGCGTGACAAAGGTCATCGTCTCCATCGTCGTGCTTTCGCTCGTCGCCATTGTCGCCTTGATACTGCAGGGGCATCCGAATCTTGCGAACTTGCAACCGCTGTCTGGCTCGAGCGGGCTCTACGGCATATTGCAGTCGGCAGGAATTTGGTTCTTCGCGTTTGCCGGTTACTCACGGATTGCGACGCTTGGCGAAGAAGTGAGAAATCCCGAAACGGCTATCCCGCGGGCAATCTTGCTCGGCTTAACCCTGACGTTCCTGATCTACGCCGCGGTCGTCGTATCGACACTCCTGGTCGTAGGGCCCGCCACGCTCGCGCAAACGAACGCGCCGCTGGTGACGGCAGTACACGAAGCTGGCTTTGCCCAGTGGCAGTGGCTCGTGACGCTCGGCGCAGTGTTTGCGACGCTCGGCGTACTGCTCACCCTGATGACGGGCGTGAGCCGCACATTATTCGCGATGGCAGCGGACCACACCATGCCGTCCTATCTCGCACGAGTGCACCCCACGTACAAAGTGCCGTATCTAGCTGAAGTAACGGTGGGACTAATCTTAGTGGGCGTTGTCTTGTTCGTTGACGTTCGTTCGGCGATTGGGTTTAGCGCGTTTACCGTGTTACTGTATTACGCGATTACCAACGCATCTGCGTACACCCTGAAACCTGACGAGAGACTGTTTGGCAGGAAACTCGCAACACTGGGACTATTGAGCTGTCTCGTGCTTGCATTCACGCTGCCTCTTGCCTCGGTCATTGTGGGCAGTCTCGTGATGCTCTTAGGTTTCGCGGTTTATGGGTTCACAGATGAGAGAGAAGCGCATAAACACTCGGCTCCGGTTCGACCTGATCATCAGGTAACCGCCTATGCGGCACAAATTCACGCTCAAAAAGCGGTGCTCATTTATCGCTTGTCGCAACTGCAGCCTTTACAACTGCGAATAGGCGATAGTTCTGTGCAGAGCCTTATGTTTGATGTCAGTCGAAAAGGTCTACGGGGGGCGCTTTTCAGAGTAAGCTGTAAATTCAAATTAAGCTTATAACCAGAATCTGATTTTCAAGTAATAAAATCTATTAAGTAATTAAGAAAAAAATGCTTTAGATTGAAAAGTCGGGGGAATGGCGTTAATTTTGAATAAAGATATGCTTAAAAGCTGGAATGATGGGCCAGTAAAACAATCCATCCTTGATTTTCTAAAATCGTCCATAGAACAAGGTCCGAACTATGTTAAACCTGCAGATCGCATCGCAACGTTCGATAACGATGGGACGCTGTGGGTAGAGCGGCCGATGCCGGCCTTTCTTGATTTCCTGTTCAGAGTCTTTGCCACAACAGCTCAGAAGAATCCTTCTTTGGTGAGTGCGCAGCCTTACAAGGCTATTCTCGAAAGAGACGAAACGTTTTTTCAAAAGGCAATTGAACAAGACCATAAGGCTATTATGGCTCTTGAAGGTGCTTTTGCACGGGAGTGGTCTGGAAAAACTCCAGATGAGTTTGAAGCTGAAGTGAAAGAGTTTTTTGCTACTGTAAAACAGGAGAAATTCGCAGCTAATTTCACCAAACTGGTGTACAAGCCTATATTAGAGCTTTTCGACGTGCTGAAGAAGTACGAATACCGGGTGTTTGTGTGCTCTGGCGGCGGTCGTGATTTCATGCGTGTGATCTCTGAGGAAACATGGGGCATCTTCAAGGAAAACGTCATAGGGACCGCTTCCCAGTATGAATACAATAAGGGCACGTTAACGAGGGTTGACAAAGCTCTTGGAGGAATTGCGCTAGGTCCCGGAAAAGTCGAGCACATATTCGCCCAAACTGGACGTTTGCCTGTTTTTGCAGCGGGGAATGGTGACGTAGATATAGAAATGCTGGAATCTGCCAAATTCAGATTATTCATACACCACGACGATGAGGAACGCGAATACGCGTATGAAAATGGAGCAGAAAAACTATTCGCCATTGCTCAGGAAAAAGATTACACCATCGTAAGTATGAAAAACGACTGGAACGAGATTTTCAGATGAACGACGAACCCGACTTAACTGCTATCGATATATTGCTCAATCCTGAAGGTGGTCAAAAGCGCTGCGGAAATTAACAGAAGAATGGCGGTCTAGTTATTCTTTACAGCCTCGCTGACGCAAGCAGAGCCACCAAATTGCGGACGTTTTGCTGTTCGGCGACAAATCGCGGCGGAATGCTGCGTTGAATGAACCCCGAGATTCCAAGCAATGCTTCCATTTCAGGAGAAAGCGCGTTCATTGGTCGTCCTCTCCTATCTGGTTTCTTTTGGCTGATCAGTATCGCTTTGTCTAAAAGTCTGCTGTCTCCGGCACCTGCTACCACGACGAGATCGCGTAAGGAATTTCGGCGCTTCACGTGTGCGTTGTGACTGTACCGCTGAAGGCTTTCTGTGAGCTCAGCTTCTGATAACTTGTTAAACTCTATGACGTTGTCCACGTCGAAATATCCGATGATGTACAGAGCTTCGTTGTATTTGGCAGTTGCAAATGGCTGCAAGCCGGCGTAGAATACGAGCAGATCTCCTTTAACGAGCTTCAGCAGGTAATAGCGCTTCAGTGTCGGATCGCCGTAGGTGCAGGTGAGAAACTCGGGGTCTTCGTGCATTGGCGCGTTCTTGATGCTCGACGGAACGTAAGCTGAAAGGCGCTTTCCCTTTCTCCCAATTCTGTCGTTATACGTCGCGCCGCCAGGTGCGGGAAAGCTCTCGGGAATTGGGACGAACTCGAACGATCCATCGTCAAATATGGGACTAAGCGTCCCTCCGCACCCCTTATCGATACCGACACGCAACAATAGTGCCTTCATTGCAGCCATACAGGTGAGGCGTCTCAATAAGTCTTGCCATAGGTGATCCTCTGAAAACCGCGGTTGCTCACTGAAACGTGTGCCCTAGACAACCAAGTCGACCATCAAAAAGAAACAGTAATGAGGAGCAATGTCGTGCAACTACTCAGCGTTAAAACCAGGGGATTCAGAAATGAGCAACCAACAACCAGAGCCGAGGAGGATATACGAGTCTATCGCCGTGCCGTTCGTGTGGCTCGTTTTTCTAGCGCTATGGCTATTCTATTATGCAAGCAGCTTCAGCATTCTGCAAAACATAGGTGTCGTTCTGATATCGTTCGCCGTTGCGGGGGTAATAGAGGTCCTCGTGTGGGTTCCGTGGGCCATGCACCACGCGGACCAGCGTTAGTACTAGCGCGAAGAACTGACGAAGGCAGCACGAGCGGGGCTCTGCCGCACTAGTGTACGAATGACCGCCAGGCGTTGTTCGCCGTGCAGCGAAACAACCAGAGGAGGGCGTGAAGCGGTGAGATGCATTGCTTTGTTGCGCGGAATCAACGTCAGCGATCGAAAAACCGCAACTATGACGGATGTAAAAAGGGTTTTTGAATCGCTGAGTTTTGAAAATGTGACAACGTACGCTCAGAGTGGCAACGTCATTTTTGAGTGCAGGCGTGCGGAAAAGGCAAAAGTTGCCGCGTGCGTGGAAGAAAAGTTACACGAAACCTTTGGGTTTTCGACAAACGTACTCATCAGAACGCAGCGTGAACTCGAGACTATCACCGAGAATAATCCGCTTATCGATAGCGCAGGCGTAAGGCCCGACAAGCTGTATGTCACCTTTTTATCAGACACGCCCGACGAAACGGTCACGTCAGCCCTAGATATAAAACTCGACCAAGGTGAGAAGTTCGTAATTGTTGACACAGAAGTGTATCTCTATTGCCCGAATGGGTATGCCAGGACAAAGCTGAACAACGCGATGTTCGAAACGAAGCTGAAAACGGCAGCAACCACGAGGAATTGGAAAACGATAAACAAATTGCTCGTCATTTCAAAATTAAGCTAGTGTGGCACACTGGGCAATCAAGTTGGGAATTGCGGATCCTGTGACGCGGCGCCGCGACAGGTCGTGTGCTGCGATGTTGGTATCGAGTTCCAAGGGCTTTTACGCCGCCCCGGCCGTTGCTTCGACTTCGAGCATGTACGCGCGCAAGCGTATCTGCCCGCTTCGATCTGCGGGTGACAGTTCGATGCAGCGCTGTACGACCTCGTTAAGAAAGGCGTCGCGCTTCTGCGCAGGAATCTGGTCGGTGT
>Ga0224558_1002069_pt1 | contig 19286 bp, 14 predicted proteins | sample 714S32024metaG_FD_180682 | JGI IMG/M metagenome (GOLD analysis project Ga0224558, IMG submission 180682) | Peat soil microbial communities from Stordalen Mire, Sweden - 717 S3 20-24 | ecosystem: Environmental > Terrestrial > Soil > Wetlands > Peat | place: Sweden: Norrbotten County, Stordalen...
AACCAATCAGCTCCGCCTGGCCCAGTCTCGTCCATCTTGGTTTTCGTTCTAAAAGCTCCTTCTTCGATTCCGTATCCTTCGCTCAAACGAGCCAATGAAAAATCACCAGGAGATTCCGCAAGAACCCTATTTCAAAGACAAGTCTGACGCGGAGATCTCGGCGCTGTTAATTGAGAACGCAAAAAATCAGGCCGGGATTCAAATTCTCAAGAAGATGGATACGGCTGACGACCAAGTCATTTTTCAGGTTCACCTTGATGGAATGCCGGATAAATCCTACTCATTATTGACACTGAGGAAGCTGGACGGCGAATGGAAGGTTTCCAGTGCGGAGGAGCGGTCGGATCAAAACTGAGGCCTTCAATTGAAAACAAGAAGGCAATATGAGCATACTGGCATCTGTGCGACCCATCAGCGCGGCGATCGCGTGCGGCGGTCTCGTAATATCCCTTTGCGTCCCGTTGACGAGGGCCTGCACGATTTTCGTGCTCACCGACACCAACCGTGTGCTGTTCTGCAATAACGAAGATTGGTCGAGCCCCAAGAGTCGGATTTGGTTTGTTCCCGTTGGAGACGGGCATCTTGGGTGTGCCTATGTCGGATTCGATGACGGTCGGCCCCAAGGCGGACTGAATACTGAACGTCTCGCCTTCGATTGGGTGGCGGGATACACGGAGAAATGGGAACCAGATGCCCGCATGGAGAGTGTCCAGGGAAATCCGAGTGAACGAATGCTCGAAACCTGCGGCACTGTCGAAGATGCGATTGCTTTCTTTCGAAAGTATCAAGAGTTCGGTTTCTCCAGTGCGAAGATGCTTGTGGCGGATAAGACGGGGGCCTCGGTGATCATCGGGGCAAGAGATGGGCAGTTGCAGATTGAAAGATCAAACGAATGCCGGGGCTTCGGTTATGGAGGTCGAATACTCGACAGGATGCTGGCGAAGCCCCCCGAGCCTAGCGTAGCCAACGGTGTCAATATTTTGAAGGCCTGTTTGTTTCCGCGGGACGGTCAGTACGCAACCAAGTATTCCACCATCTATGACCTGAAGTCCGGTGCCATTTCCCTATTCCGCTTATGGGAGCAGTCGGAGGAAGTCAAACTTAACTTGGCTGCTGAACTCAAGAAGGGAGCGCACTACTACGACATCCCGCAAATCAGCCAGCAACTCACCCAGGCGCCTATGCCGCTTCTCAATAGCATGAAGCGTTCGTCATTCACCAAGCTTCAGCCGATTCCCGACCAGGAACCCGATGTCACAAAACACCTTCGCACCATCTTTCAGGATGCACGCGGTGGCACCATCCGCCCCAACGATTACACTGCCGAGCTTTGGAGGGAGCTTTCTCCTAAACAACAAGAGTTTCGAACCGATCTAAAACGTCTCGGCGGCTTGGTCTCGATGACCCTTATCGCTCGCTGGGACGAAAACGGCCGCCGGAACTATCGTTACCGATCCGATTTTGCCAACGCTGCGGTGCTTCAGCACTTCATCCTGGATACGCAGAATCGGGTTGCCCTCATCCAATCGGACAGCATTGAACTCAAACCTGTGACTGCTGACTCGTCTGGGTTCTCTGCACCGCCGCCGAAGGTTTACAACCGTCAGGTCGCTTCTATCACCGAAGGCAATCGGGAAGGGCTGCGGCTCGATGAGCGCTCCGGCGACGGTCTCGCTTGGTGGCCAGACCCGAACTTCACCAACGGCATCATCGAGTTCGATGTGCGGGGCAAAGACGTGTTTCAGAAAAGCTTCGTCGGCGTCGCGTTCCACGGGCTGGATGAAAAGACTTACGACGCCGTCTATTTCCGCCCGTTCAACTTTCGCGCGACCGATCCGGACCGGCGGCGTCACGCCGTGCAGTACGTCGCACTACCGACTTATGACTGGCAGAAGCTTCGAAGCGAGCATCCTGATAAGTACGAAAAGCCTGTTACATCGGCACCTGCGCCAGATCAGTGGTTTCACGTGCGGATCGTGGTGACCCATCCCAAGGTGACAGTATTCGTCAACGACATAACGGAGCCGTGCCTGATCGTGGAACAGCTAAGCGATCGCAAGAGCGGCTGGGTCGGTTTCTGGGTGGGCAATGGCTCAGGAGGAGATTTTGCCAACCTCAAAATCACCGCCTCGACACATTCGGTCGAGAGAACAATTCCATGAGAGCTTCCTGCTGCGAGAGCGCAGCACCATGGCCCGGATTGACGTGACGGCCCTGCGTCGCAACAGCCGACCCTGGCAACCAGCAGCGGGCCGCATGGCCGTCACGACGCACGGCGTCTTTTCCACAAATCTCTTCGTTGGGCAGGACGTCGAGATTACAGGCGTGGCGGGACCGCCGAGAATTGCGACGGCCGAAGGCATGTTCGATTACCGAGCCTACCTCAGACAGCAGGGAATCTATTACATTTGCCATGAACAGTTGGTGATCGTTGGGCAATTATTGGCTCAACCGGAAAAACTGTTGTGTGCCGGAGATGGCATTGGTCACTGTGTTGTGCCCGTTGACCACGACCGGTGCGGGAGAATTCGTGGTCCAGATTACCGGTGAACCAAGATTCGTAGTGGATTGCACGGTTAAGCTAGTGGTGTTAGTCGACCACGTTAAAACAACGTGGGCTCCGGAAAGCGTGATGGTCAAACCCCCAGCCGGAACCGTGCCATTGATGGTCATGTTATCAAGCGCGAACTTACCACCCGTAATGTAAACCTCCGTGATGTCATTGTAATTGAAGGTGACGAGGGTTGGGGCTGCACCGTTGACCGGATAGGCGTTGCTGTATACCAGGTTGCTGCCATCATAACCCTTGACGATGATGTTGTTGCCATTGACGGAGGTGATGTAAGCGGAGGTCAAATTGAATGTTCCGCTAGCAACGCTAAACGACGCGTCCGCGCCATAGCCGTTGAAGGCCACATTGGGTGAGGAGACGGTCCCGCTAAGGTATCCGTCGCCAAGGTATGCGCTTTTGGCAACCCAGACATTGGTCCAGTTGAAGCCCGCATAGCCGTTGGTAATCGGCGTATAAGACGACGTGGTCAAATCGTCGAATGTTATGAGTTGCCCCGCGAACGCAATTGCCCCAGAAGCCATGAGCGTCAATGCCAGTTTAAACATCAGTTTTAGTTTCATATGGATTTGGTTCCCTGTTGGGAAGTGCCGATCAAGTCCGATTCTCATCCGCAAGTCATTGTTCGCCTGTTACTTAGCATACTCCAGGAAAAGTGCAAGGCACAGGATCGATTTTGAACCTTCAGAACTCAAGGATACCGAGTTGTTGTATGAAGTGGCCGTCCTCGATCACCAGACGGTCCAGGAAGCGCCGGAGGCATCGGCGGCATGAATTTTGCTGGTCCAGGTCATCACGACGCCCAGGAGATGGCACGCCGTGCGAGATTTCCACGCCCACCAGAGCCACCAGAAAGCGTTTTTACAGGGGTCACGATTAAGGGATCAGGGCCTCAGAATCATCAGGGCAGGGCAAAGCGGCCGAACTGTAGGCCACGCAGATGATCAGCTCATGGCTAAGAGAGGAGAGGGTGAGGAGTTTATTGGGCATAGCCGATTGCAGGTGGCGGCAGCAAAGCTCCTTAAAGGCCAACCGTCAACTTAATCAGGAGCTTGCACTGAACGAGCCAGTTATCATATATTCGAGTCAAGTATGGCATATGACGAACAGCATACGCACAAAGAGACGGAAAGATCTTGGCTGGGTATCTATCAACCAACCGTGCCAGAATCATAGTTAGTCCACAAATATTAGCCTAATGACCTATCGCTTGATAGATTAAAACAAGACCATAATTATGAAAGCCCAAATCGACATTAAGAGTGTTCTGTGTGGAGTTGCTATCGGCGTTCTCGCCGTCTTTGCAGTGGGAGCGGCAACATCCTCAAATGAAATCGGCAGGTTCCAGGTTTCAGCAGGACAAGGTTGTAGTGTCATCGTTGATACAAGAACCGGTCAAGCTTGGGCGTATTGTCCCGCGAGTACCGCAGCATACAGAATGGACGGAAACTTCTGGGATTCGAAGTGAGCGATTTGAGTAATGACGCCTGTTCACCCAGATGATAAACCACTGCTCATAACTAAAGCTGAGAGTTAACGGCCCTGCTTTATCCACCCTCCCACCGACCCCTGCAGCCCTCAATTAAGAGAGCTACAGGAGCCGATGAAGAGGGTGGTGAGTTTATTAAAAGTGCCTCCTTTCATCTCGACAGGCCATTTTTTCCCTTGCGCAGTCGATGCTTTCCTTCCATCCAGGTCGCCGTTGGATCTGAATGATTGTGTCAGCACGCATGAAGTTGGCTATGGCATCGGCGAGGCGGCACTCTTCAACCACGGCGGCTGGTTCCTGAGGGATATCATTTGGGTATCCAGCCATTGGTTCGCGGACTGGCCGGGCGCCTATTTCCATGTCCCCGCGCCGTCCCTTTTCACGAGCAGCCTGTATTACCTGTTGCTGCTGAGCGTTTGCACCGGGTGGATTCTCCAACCCGAGCTGCGCGCCTGGAAGATCGCCGCACCGTTGCGGACCTGCTTTTTCTGTCGCCGACCCCCTCGGCGGTCTGCTAACCTCGCCGCATTCGATGAAGCGACCACTCGTGCCAGTGGCGTTGCTCTATGTCGGCGGAATCTTGATTGCGGGCGTCATCCCGGTTCCGCCGTTGTACCTTTTGATCGGCTCGCTCGCCCTGGCAGTGCTGACTCTGGCCCTGCCGCGTGCCCGGTTGGTTGGGTTGGGCACGCTGATTGTCCTGACGGGATGGACCAATCACACCCTCCGCACTGCCATCATCTCCCCGCACGATCTGCGCCGGATCATCGGCGGGCAGCCTGAGATCGTCACGCTACGTGGGGTTCTGTGCGAGACGCCGACCCAGCGCGTCTATGAACGCAACCAGCAGGAGTCGTGGCGCACCATGGCCCGGATTGACGTGACGGCCCTGCGTCGCAACCGCCGACCCTGGCAACCAGCAGCGGGCCGCATGGCCGTCACAACGCACGGCGTCTTTTCCACAAATCTCTTCGTTGGGCAGGACGTCGAGATTACTGGCGTGGCGGGACCGCCGAGAATTGCGACGGCCGAAGGCATGTTCGATTATCGGGCCTACCTTAAACAACAGGGAATCTATTATCAATTGCAGGCCGCCTCGGAGCAGGATTGGCGAATGATCGGTTCCCCGTCGAAGCAGCCAGCGGCGGACCGCTTTCGCGAGTGGGCGCGCCAGGCGCTGGCATCGGGCTTGCCAGCCGAAGATGAGTCGCTGCGCCTGGAATGGGCGCTCACCCTCGGCTGGAAAACCGCCCTCACCGAGGAGGTCTCCGAACCCTTCGTTCAGGCTGCGACCTACCACATCTTCGCCGTGGACGGGCTGCGCATGGCGATCATCTTCGGCATCTTCTTTTACCTGTTTCGCGCACTGGGCCTGTCTCGCGCCATGTGCGGGCTTGTGCTCCTTCCCCTCATTTGGTTCTACACGGGGCTGACCGGTTGGCCAGCCTCGGCGATTCGCGCCACGGTCATGCTCAGCGTGGTCATTATCGGTTGGGCCTTGCGACGCCCGAGCGACTTGATCAATTCTCTCTTTGCGGCGGCGCTCATCATCCTCATCTGGGAACCGCGCCAGCTCTTCCAGGCCGGCTTTCAACTCTCGTTCTTCGTCGTCCTGTGCATCATCCTGATCCTCCCCGCCTTGCGCGACCTGGGCCGCCGCCTGACTGCGCCCGACCCTTTGCTGCCCGAAGAATTGCGCCCGCGCTGGCGCAAGACTTTGCGGTTGCCGGCGAAGTTCCTGGGAGACCTTTCGCTCACCTCCTTTGCGGCATGGATCGGCTCCCTGCCGCTGGTGGCCTATTACTTCCACATCGTGACTCCAGTCAGCACGCCGGCCAATGTGCTCGCCGTGCCGCTTTGCGCGCTGGTCTTGATCAGCAACCTGGCCAGCCTCTTGCTGGCAGCCTGGTTTCCCATCGCCGCGGAACTCTTCAACCACGCCGGCTGGTTCTTGATGGAATGCATCCGCGTCAGCAGCCATTGGTTTGCGCAGTGGCCGGGCGCTTATTTCTATGTGCCGGAACCAGCCCTGTTCACGACCGGCCTGTATTATGCGATTCTGCTGGGTGTCCTGACGGGTTGGGTATTCCAACCCAAACTGCGCGCCTGGAAGGCTGCCGCCCTCGTAATCGGCGTGTCTATTTGGGGCTGGCAGCTTTGGCAGACGCGCTCCATAACACGCCTGACCGTCTTGCCCGTCAATGGCGGCATGGCGATCCACTTCGATGCACCGGGCACAGCAAACGATCTGCTGGTTGACTGCGGCGCGAGCAACTCTGTCCAGTCAATCACTAAACCGTTTCTTCGCGCTCAAGGCGTCAATCACCTCCCCGCCCTCGTCCTCACCCACGGCGACTTGCGCCACGTTGGCGGAGCAGAACTGGCCGCCAACCTCTTCTCCGTCGAGAAGCTCTGTGTCAGCCCCGTCCGCTTCCGCTCTCCCGTATATCGCCAGATTCTCAAGCACTACAGCTCCAGGCCCGAGAAGCTGCGCACCGTCAGCCGCAACGACCGCTTGGGCTTCTGGACGGTGCTGCATCCCGACCCAGGCGACCGCTTCCCTCAGGCGGACGACAACCCGCTCGTCCTGTCGGCCGTCATCGGCGGCCAACGGATTCTGCTGCTTTCCGATTTAGGGCGCCCCGGGCAGGGTGCCCTTCTACAACGAACTCCCGACCTCCGCGCCGACATCGTAATCACCGGTCTGCCCTTTCAGCCTGAAGCTCTCGGCGAAGCCCTGCTGGACGCCATCCAACCGCGCCTCATCATTGTGGCCGATTCAGACTTCCCGGCTGCGGAACGAGCCAGCCCCGGGCTCCATGAACGTCTCGCTCAGCGGCGCGTCCCGGTGATCTACACCCGGACCGCCGGAGCTGCCACCATCGAGTGGCGAAAGCACGGCTGGGAATTGCGTACGATGAGCGGAATCAGAATCTCCAACCTCCACCCAACTCTGCCATCAGCGCCGTCCTCTGAAAAGCCGGGCGAGGCCGGGCCCACCCCCGAAGAACAATAAGCCCGTTGGCCCACATTTAAACCCATTATGGTATTGACAGCGGCTTGAGAATATGCGTCAATCGCAATAGCTTTAAATAATGAACGAAACTCGAAGCCTTTGGTTTCAGGTATTTATCGTGCAGAACCTATGAAAAACGAGAAAAGATCCCCATATACTCAAGTCGGTCGTGCCTTCACGCTTATCGAACTGCTCGTGGTCATTGCCATCATCGCGATCCTGGCGGCGCTGCTCCTGCCGGCGTTGGCGTCGGCCAGGGACAAGGCAATGCGGACAATCTGTACCAACAATCAAAAACAGATGACCTTGGCCATGAACATGTATGCCCACGACACCATGGATTACCTGGCGTTCCCCAACTGGGACGGCGGCGCGGTCATTGGGCCGGGCTGGCTCTATGGCCTCAAGGGGACACTGCCGGACCCGACTGTGGCGCCGTACCTGAACGCCCCGACCACGGCTTGGAACCAGGGGCTGTGGTTCCAGTATATGCCCAATGGCAAATCCTATCTCTGCCCGGTGGATATCAGGAGCAAGACTTATACGTCACCCGTGTCTGCTAACGGGCGGCAAAACAAGCTGTCAAGTTATGTAATGAATGGGGCGGCGTGTGGCTATCCGAGCGCTGATGTTGTTCGGAGCTGTAAAATAACCGCCCCCTGGAGTCCCATGTGCTATTTGCTGTGGGAACCCGATGAAAACTGCGTAGCCCCAGGCAACCCGGGTGCCTTTGAGTACAATGATGGGGCCAATTTTCCTTCGGTCCCTCCAGTGGGTGGTGAAGGAATTGGACGATTGCATAGCAAAAAGGGCGGCAACATCATGGCGCTAGCCGGGCACGTGATATTCATCACGGTCAAGCAATTCGCCGACGATTCCAATACCCCCCTCGGCCGAGGACCAGGCACTGGTGGCAAGACCTACCTCTGGTGGAGTACCTATAGCAGCAACGGCCACTGAGCCATCCACGCGTTGGCTCTGCTCGCTGTCTGAGGTTTGCCGACGAGCCAAGCCGCCACCTGCGTCAACGCCGTCCAACGAGAAGACTGGACTGTTTACGAGATGAAAGTGCCCCTGCCCCGCCCGTCTCGAGTTGGCGGGCGAGCACAAGGCGGAGGTCGCGGTGGCGCAGCTTAGTAATGCCCCACAGGATAAAGAACAGGTCGGCGAAGACATCCAGCACGCAGAGCATGGAAGGTAACACTAACACGAACAAAACCGTGAGCGACGGGGCCAGCCCCGGTTTCTTCAGCGTCAGCGCCAGCCACATGCCGAACCAGATGACTGCGTAGCAGTCCGCATACATGCGCAGACAGCAAAAGCCGCTCGCAACAAACCCCATAACGGCGGTCCCCATCTCTGGGGTGTTCCAGGCTCGCGTGGCGACGACTTGAACCATGACCGGGACGAACAGCAGGGCGAGCAGCCAGACGATGGGCCAAAGAAAATTCTTCCTCAATGCGAGTATCTGGCCGCCAAGGATGTCCCGGCTCGTCAGCGGGGTGCACAGCAACATCTCCAGGGCGCCATTGCGCCGGGCCTCAACGAAAAAGCGGCACGCCTGTAACGCCAGCAGCCATTTCAGAAGGAAGCCGAAGGGCCGCACACCGTACCAGCCCAGCACAAATGCACTCGTCTCACGGGGCGCTGATAGAGTAACCAGCAGAACAACCCCGCCCCACGCCCACACAATCACCCAGGAAATCGTCCGCAGGTCGGGCCCGCAGCTCATCAACCAAAGCACCGGATTCACCGGCAGCAATTCCTCCCGTGCCCGCGCACGCTCAGCGGGCCGTTTCCTTGTCTGCTGCGGCCATTGGGTCAACAATCCCCCTCGTTCGCCAGCCCCCCTGCGTTCCTGCCAGCAGTGCGGCAGCGCGCCGCTGGCCAGCGCCAATAAGCACCACCCGAATAATTGCGAGGCCAGCAACGCCCACCAATACCTTGCGGGCTGCCACAGATACATTGGTTCCAGGGCCTTTCCGAATGCGTAATACGGGCTGATCCACGCCAGGCACTCCCAGCCCGCTGGAACCCCCATGGCTAGCCCGGCCTTAACCAGGACAGGCAAACCGCCGGCAACGAGAATGACCATGCCCAGCGTGCCACCCATAACCCGCTGCGAATCGCGCCCAATGGCTGAAACGAGAATCCCGGTCGCCAGCGAGAAGAACAGCGCGTTGAACAGCGCCAGGGTCATCCTCCAGAATTCTCCCCCCGTTAAGCCCCCCAGCAGCAGCGACAGCCCGGTAATGGGCAGCACAGCGAGCAACCCGTAAATGGCGTTCAGCGACATGGCCATGAATTTCCCCAGCACGACATCGTACCCCTTCAAGTCGGTGAGGAACAGGAATCCCAGCGTGCCGTCACGCTTCTCCTCGCTGAGGCAATCCGCCGTAAGCAACGCGCCGGCGAGCAGGCACAGGCCGAAAGCAAAACCGGTGAGGGTGGTGTAGAAGGGTTTGCCGACGCCGCCGGGCCCTCGCATTAGCATTACTGGGAAGAGCGAGAAACAGCCCACGACCAGGGCGACCACCACCGTCCAGGTGCGCATGCGATACGTGCTCTTGCGCCGCGCCGCCACTCGCAATTCGCGATCCACGATCGGGAGAAAGGTCATGACCCCCTCAACAACCGCTTCCAGAACGCGGGTCGCGCTTCATATCGCCGGGTCGCGGCGTCGCGGAACTCCGTGAGCAACCTGGTTCTCGCCCAAAAGCCAAAACCTAGGTCCACCGCCAGACCCACCCCGAGCCATGCGCTGAGGAAGAACTTATGCAGCGGCTCATCCCCCGCCTGCTGCGGCCAGGTGAGTGAAATGACGAGTGTGCCTAGGGCCAAAACCACCCACGGCAATACCAGGATGCGTCCGAGGTTGCTGGCTGCGGCGCGGGTGTGATTCTTGGCCGTCAACGCCTTCCACATCCCGACCCAGTAGAGAGCCGCCAAATCGGCGACCAGCATCACCATGCCCGCAGTCCAGGACAACCCCCAAAAGGAGCGGTCCTCCGGGTTCTCCAGCAACATCTCATCGGACGTGGCAGCCATCAAAAACAGGAAGAACACCAACAGCGTCACTGCCGTGGGCCCCAGGAACTGGCGTTTCAGCGCCAGCAGTTGGCCACGCAGAACATCCTGTACCGTCAACGGAGTCGAGAGCAGCAGCTCCAGCGCGCCCTGCCTCCTGTCCTCGGCCAACTGGCGGCCGGCTTCCAGCGCAAACCACACCTTGAGGAGCAGGTTCAATAACAAACCCGTGAGGACGTAAGTGCCCTGGTCAAGCCAATCACGACGCGACCTCGCCAGACCCCAGGTCCACCCGCACGCCACTAGCCCCAGCACGGCCCAGACATAGGCCGGCCCCAACCGTGCCCGCGCCGCCAGCCAGAAATAGGCGCTCCGGTCCAGCAGCCTCTCGCGGAACGCGGCCCGCTCCGCGAAATCGCCGTAGCTCCACCACTGCCAGCGTTCGCGCCAGCGCAACGCTTGCGCGCCCGCCGGCCGCTCCTGCCATGCCCGTGGCGCAATCACACTTGCCAGCAAAAGAAAGATCCAGCCCAGGCCGTGGATGACCCCCACCGACCACCAAAACTCGTGTGCATGGGAAGTGTAGGAGATGTCGAACGCACCATAGTAGCTGAAACCGACGCTCGTCAGCAACCATCCCATCCTCACTTGCGGCACCCGGCCCACCATAAACCGCCACGCCCCGCAAGCCGGCAAGACGGCCGTAAAGAGCAGCACGAGCAGGAGTGTCAGGGCCATCGCCTTGCGCGGTGAGCGGCTCACGGCGGACGCCCACATCCCGAGCGTGAGGGAAAAGAAGAGGGTGTTGACCACCACCACAGCCATGCGCCCGAATTCCCCGGGTGTCACCCCTCCCAATAACAGCGGCAGGGCCAGGATCGGCACCACGGCCAGCACAGCGTAAAAGCCATTCAGGGAACTGGCCACCAGTTTGCCGAATACCACATCGTAGCCCTTCAGGTCCGTCAGGAACAGCAGGCCCAGCGTCCCTTCCCGCTTCTCTTCGCTTAGGCAATCCGCCGTGAACCACACGCCGCTGAGCAGGCAGTAGAAGACGGCGCTGCCGGTCAATATCCAGAACAAGCCCATGGCGATTTCATTCGGCGGCCGCCCTGAAAACATGAGGAAATACCATGTCCCAATTACCAGGATCCCCAGCGCCGCGCCGCTCCGCACCCAGAAGGTGCCGGGCCGCCGCGCCGCGACGCGCAATTCCCGTGCGACAATGGGCAGGAAGGTCATCGGTGTGCCTTAGTAAACCTGAGCCCGCTCCAGAGGAAAGGCCCGCCTTTTAAGCCGGAGGAACAGCCGGTCCCAGCAGACAACTGCGAGGATGCCCTGGCAAATTGCCGCCCGCCCGGAGGGGCGCATCTCCCATGAGAAGTTCAGGCCCGTGCTCGCATCATTCAGCCACCACCACATCGCCCTGAGCGCCTCAGGCAAAACCATCGGCAGCACCAGCGCCACCGCGATCGTGGACAGGAACGCGGTGAGGAAATTATGGCAACGCAAGGAAAAATAAAGCCCGAACACTGGCACCGTCAGGAAGGTCACCATAAAGAACAGGAACGTTCCTGCGTTTCCCCCGTTGGGTAGGAAAGTCGAGCAGTAGGCCCAAACGGCCAGAAGCAGGCCGGCCGCCGGAACGAATTGGCTCCATAGCCCGCCCAGCCGCCCTGAAATAATCTGGTTTTCACCCAGCGGGGAAACCAGAAGCAGTTCCAATACCCCCGTTTCCCGCTCACGCCGGAAGCTGCCCGCCGCGCTCATGGCCATGCTGCCAGCTAGAAGCCAAGCCATGATCGTGTGCAGTTCATTAGCGCCCTCAAAGAAGTGCCGGTCAGTCAATACCGCGCTGTAGATCGAGATCAGCACCGCAAACCACCCCCAGGTCACCAGCCTCCCGCTCCAGGTGCGCTGTTCCAGCCAGCCGATGGGATTCCGCTCCAGCTTCCGGCGCATCCAGCGGCGAAAGAAAGACATCCACAGAACCGGCGTGCAGAAAGTGTGTTGCCACCAAAGCTGCCGTAGGGACGGAGGCTCCTCCTGCCAGGAGCGGCGGGTTTTGGCCCCGGCGACGAGCACCGCGACCGTCAACACCAGGAGCGAAAGACCGGTTGTTTGTCCCATCACCCAAGCCAGTTTGGCAACAGGAGTCCACCGAATGAAACTGGACCACTCCCCATCTGCATTCGTAAGCAACACAAACCCGACCGTTCCCGCGTGCTCCCAGCCCATCTGGGACTGAAAAGACCCCAACTTTGCCGCTCGAAGAGTCTGCACCATAATCCAACCAGCCCCCGTGGTTAAAACGAAGAAGAAGGCGAAGCTCAGAATGGCGGCCAAAAGAAACGCCCGCAGCCAGGCCTTGCTCCATGCCGATGCTAACAACCCAGCCGCCAGCGCCCAGCAAATGGCGTTGGCATTCACGACCACCGACAGCACCGCTTCGACCCAACTCACCCCGCCCAACAGAAACGGGATCGTCAACACCGGCAGCACCGCCAGCCCTAAGGTCGCTGCCCGCAGCCCATGCGCCAGTCCTTTGGCCACGACAACGTCGGTCCCTTTTAAGGGCGTCAGGAAAAGCAGTCCCAAGGTCCCTTCGCGCCGCTCGCGGCTGATGCAGTCCGCTGTCAGCATCGGCACCAGCAACCAAATCGCACCGAAGAGTGCGCGATGGAGCGCTCCGAACAACTGGCGCCCAAACTGTGGCTCGAACCCCTGCTGCAATCCGAACAGCATGCTCGCCACCAACGGCGTCGTCACCCCCAGCACCCGCAGGTAGTACGTGAACGGCTGCCGCGCCGATGCGCGCAACTCGCGTGCAATGACGGGGAGAACGGTCATAGTCCGGACCTTCTCCAGAGCGGCGGAGCCGCAACGAAGATTGCTTTCGAGGCAAGCAGACTTTGGCCGGGAGTGGCACACCCTTGGGCAAACGGAATAGCTCCGTCAGGAGCGGCATGTTTATAGCCGCAAGGCCTGCTGAAATAGTTTTCCAGCTCCGTTAGGAGCGGCATGGATAGGAGCAGGTTCATGACGGGGTCCAATGTCGCGCCTTCCGAATGGCGGCGAGGGCGTCTCGCCCTGTAGCTGAGATAGATTGCCGCAAGTCGAAGCGCATGGGCTCATCCGTCGCCAACTCGCCCAGCAAGCGCTGCCGGGCCAGGGAAATCAGCACGGCATAAAAGAGCAGGCTCACAAGCTGAGGCAGGCACAGCGTGATCCAATTGGTCGCTGCCCCCCAACCGACCCACCCCCTCGCCAAAACATTCAGCATGAGAGAGCAAAGGACACCGGTCAAAACGGGCACGGCTTTGACCAGGCCAACAGTCCAAACAATCGCGCGGCCCTGCCCTCCTGCCTTCAGACCAAACCACATGCCCACCCAACAGAGTGCTCCTACTCCGAGGAAAACATCCACGCAGGTAATCACTGAAGATATTGCGAAGGGAAGCCTGAACGAATTGGGTGGTCCAATAGCAACTTTGCCTGTTCTCCAGACGGCGAGTCCAATCACCACTGCCGGTGTGACCATGACCAGCATCGGCCACCGGAGCAGCCGCTTCAATACCGCCCACTGCGTGGATATCACCTCCTTTGCGCCCAAAGGCGTGGTCAGGAGCAGTTCGAGTTCGCCCGCGCGCCGTGCCTCGATAAAGAACCGGCTCGCTGCCCAGGCAAACAAGGCGCTTTCGATTGCTAAGAGAACCAGCCCTAAAGGCCACATCAGCCCCATATAACCGCCCACGCCCACAAAACGAAACAGAAGCGGGTATAGCGCATACTGAAGGGGGCCGACCAATGCCCCTGCCCAAAGGATCGCCCGCGTCCCGCCTCGGCGCTGGAGCAGCCAAGCGATAGGGTTCGCGTCGTCATCCAAGAACCATGACGGAATCGGCGCCACTTCCGTCTCGCCCTCGCCAGCGGGTCCCTGCGCGGGAGGAGTCCACGAACACGACAACCACGGACCATCCGGCTCAGTCCGGCCTTCGGCGGCAGGTCCCCGCACGGGGACTGTGGCCTCTCTCCCCTCTTCCCGCCACGACCTCTGCAGTCGAAAGCCCGCGCTGACCACCAGCGCCCACGCCGTCGCATGCACCAGAATTAACGAGACCCAAAACTGTTCTGGCGAGGCCTTGTAGCTGGCGTCCCTGGCGCTGACCAGGGTGTCGAGCGGGCTTAGTAACCCGATGGTAGGGCTGGGCGGCCAAAGCGTTGCCCAAGCAAGGTCCAGCAGACTGGGGACCAGCACGATGCCCGCCAGGAGCATGAGTGCCGTGCGTGCAGTCTTGAGCCGTTCACGACCACATGCTGAGGCCCACAACCCCGCGGCCAAGGCCAGAAAGAGCGTGTCGGGCAAGACCAACCCTTTCCGGAAGGCCTCTCCCCCCGTTACGCCCCCGGCCAAAACCGGAATCATCAGCATCGGCAGGAACGCCAACAGGGCACAAAGGCTGGACAGACCCGCGGACCCCAGCTTCCCCACCAGCACGTCGAAAGCCCTCACCCGGGTGAGCAATAGTAAACCCAGCGTTCCTTCGCGCCTTTCCCAACTGATCACATCAGCCGTTAACAGGCAGGCGGCGCAACTCCCCAAAAAAGCGGCGCTCACAAACGCATTCAAGAGACTCCGGCCCATTCCACCCGGAGCGCCCAGCGGCCACGCCCACATCAACTGGGGCAGCAAAACCAGCGCTCCCACCAGCCCCACCGCGAAACGCGACCAGTACGTCGCTCGGCTTCGCGCCCGAATGCGCAGTTCCCGCTCGAGGATGGGCAAGATGGTCATGCGTTCAGCCCCATCCCCACCGTCTGGATCGCCTTGAATTCCACAAAGAGCGTCTTGTTAATCTCTGCCGCCGATACTCTGCGGTTGACAGTGAAGAGCACCAGCCAAACACTTATCATCCCCATCGCAGCGAACCATCGCGTCCAGTAGGTGCCCGGACGCCGCGCCGCCACCCGCAGTTCGCGTTCCACGATAGGCAGAAAGGTCATGGGAACCCCAATCGGCAATTGGCAATTGGCGATCAGCCTGAACCCTCTCGGCCGCCTTGGCGCCAATCACGCATCACGCATCACGCATCACGCATCACGCATCACGCATCACGCATCACGTTTCACTGCGTCTCTCCCCTGGTCACGCGCATGAATACTTCCTCCAGCCCAATCTCGTCTTCGCGCAACTCAACGAGTTTCGCGCCGCCATGCACCAGGATGTCCGCCACAATGCTATGCTCCATGTCGGGATCCGCCAAGGTGACCTTAATCTCCCCATCGGCGACCGCTACCTCCGCAATCTCCTTTCGCGCCTTCAGCAGGTCAATGGCCTGGGTTTCATCGCTCGAAACGCGCACCCAGATGACCCGGCCTTGGGACATCTGGTCACGCACCCCCTGCACCGGGCCGCTGTAAATCAGCCGCCCCTTCTCAATTATGGCCACCCGGTTGCATAAGGTCTGGAGCTCGCTCAGGATGTGCGAGGAAATGATGATCGTCTTGCCCAGGCGCTGAAGCTCCTGCAGGATGGCCATCATCTCGATGCGCGCCCGGGGATCAAGACCGCTGGCCGGTTCGTCCAGCAGCAGCAGTTGCGGGTCGTGAATCAATACCCGCGCCAGGCCGAGCCGCTGCTGCATGCCTCGGCTCAGCGCGCCGATGAGCGACCCTTTCTTCTCCGTCAGCCCCACCAGTTCCAGCACGTCGTTCACCGTCTTCTCCCGCTGCGCCGTCGGAATCTTGTAGCACGCCCCGAAGAAATCCAGGTACTCCGTCACCTCCATATCCTTATAGACGCCGAAGAAATCCGGCATGTAACCAATCACGTGCCGCACTGCGTCAGCCTCCAGCACCACGTCCCGGCCCAGAATCTTCGCCGTGCCTGCCGATGGCGCCAGGAAGGTCGCGAGGATGCGCAGCGTGGTAGTCTTGCCGGCGCCATTCGAGCCAATAAAACCAAACAGGTCGCCTTTATTGACCGTAAGGTCCAGTTTGTAAACGGCCGCGATGCTGCCGTACATGCGCGTCAGGCCGAACGTTTGAACAGCCGGAATTGGTGGTTCGTTCATACTTTAGACTCCTGACTTCGGACTTTGGATCGGCACCGCCACCCGCCACAGCGTATTCTGCTGACTCCGCCGCGGAGAGAACCGGCGCAAAGTCTTTACCGGCGAGTAGTCCGCAGCCCAGGCCAGCAGCACCGCGTTGCCATGCGCCGCCACGGATGACAAATCCAATCCCGGCGGCGCGATAAAACGGGACATCGAATCCTGCTGACCGCCCAGGTACGAAAGGAACGAAGCGGCCACGCTGGCGCCAGCCAGATCATCAATTCGTCCGCTCTCCTCCCCGGCGAAGGTCCTCTGCCGCGCCCGTACGGCGCCATGAAAACCTGCGCCCTGTTGGGCAACGAACGTCCTTAAGAGTGTCCCCTGCTCTCTGGCAACCATGAAGGTCTTGGTTGCCCGAGGCGCGAGTTCACCGAGAGTCATGATACGGTCTTCGATAACAATGCGAGCATTTATCAGTTTGTGCTCTGTCCGGTTATCAACTGTTACCTGCCATTGGCCGCCCTGCGGAACGATCGACAAGCTCAGGGGCACGGGCGCCGGCTGCCACCAATCGCTTACGAACATTTGGCTGGTCCAGACCGGCACGAAGATCTCCGCCTTGAACGACCCGTCGCCTTGCTGCATGAAGGACGCCTTTTCGCCCGGCTGCACGGCGCTCATAGTGCCGGCAAACTCGCTCCGCAACGTCGCGAACTCCTCCTGCCCTTCCAGGGCGTATCGTTGGTTCGAAGGCGAATAGACCGACGCGTAGGTCTGCCCGCGCAACTCGGCCTCGTCCCCCTTCAGCAGCACATCCACCAGGTGCAGCTCGTTCCATTCCGATTCCCCTGCGCGCAACTTGTAGCCAATCACATAAATCAGCAGCGAGAACATCACCACGTAGCAGGGAAACGTAATCCAGGTGAGCATCGGCCGGTTGATCCGCTTGAGCCAGTACTGATCTAGCGGGCCGATCACGACCAAATACACGATCAGCAACAGCAGCAGCCACGTCACTGGCAGTTTGTGCACCTGCCGCGTGTCAATCATCGCCCCGAAAATGCCGTCGCTGCTCCAGCCGCCCTGCTGACGGTAACCAGCCGAGATGTACCAGTCCCCCGGCACCTCGGCTAGCTTGGCCCAGAAAGTCGGCAGATTCTTCCACGACCGGAAGGGCTCGCGTTCGGGGCTGAACATCAACAGCGTGACCCGCCCGCGTCCGCGGTTCGCAGTGACGATCAGGGGCTTGTCACCCGCCGCCACAACTACCTGCCCGTCCCTCGCGTCACCCACAGCGACCTGCATAGCCGCCGACTCGAAGGTTGGGTCAACCGGCAGATCTCTGAAAGGTTCGGCGGCACTTACGCCAGTTTGCCCTGAGGTCTCGGCCGGCTCACTGGGTGTGGCAACTCCCGGCCTCTTGAGGCCATAGCGCCGGACGGCCCCCGCCCCATAAGCCGCCAATTCGGATTGGGACAGCCCCACCCGATTTGTCGGCCAGGTCGCGCCCCGAAGCCAATCGTCGAACTCCGAATGCACCTGCAACGTCTGCATGTCCTTGAGCTCGCAGGGCAGCACTGCCCGCAACCACGGCGTCGCGCCAATGTCCGAAATCTGCTCCACGCCTACCACCAGGTGGCCCCCGCCATGGAGCCAGGCCAGCAGGGCGTTGACCTGGCCCACCTTGAGATCCAGGGCCTTCTCTGAATTCAGATATAAGCAATTCATCCCCTCCAGCACCACCGGGTTGTCCGGGAATATCGAGGGCAGCAGCCGCGCCGCCGCCGGCTGCAATGCCGCGTCCTGTGGCAGAATTGGCCGGAAAGTCGGTGTCCCAGCCGGCGTCCGTACCAGCGCGCCCATCAGCGGCGTGCTGGAGGCGATCTGCCGCCGGGTCTGCACGCCTATCTGCTCGGCTCGCACTTTGCCGCGCTCATCCAGCAACCGCACGTCCCAGGTGCCAAAACTGCGGGTGGATGCAAATACCGGAATCACGAACCGCTTCAGCGTTCCGGTCGGCAGCTCCACCACCGCCTGCCGCGTCTGGTCCTGGTTGAATTTCCCGGCATCCACCTGCACCGTACCCACGAATGACGGCCCGTCGTTCTTGATTTCGCACACTACCGGAAACCAGCTCGCCTGCGGCACAATGCCGTCGTAGCCGAGAAAAACATCGAACTGCAACGCCGCCCATGACCTGAGCGCACCCCCGCCCAACCCCAGCAGCCACAGGACAACGAGCAAACCCCTCCACTTCGCAACTCTCCGTTGTGACCGGAGCCTTGATTCAGAATACCCTGCCATGGATTGATCGGGACAAATTCGAGACGGCTACTCTATAAGCAGACCCCATCCGTTTGGCAATGTTCAATTCGTTGAGCGCTCAACGCGTATCACACGTTAGACCGACCGCCTGAGGCATCGTCACGCAGCCGGCACAACCGTTCTCCCGCCCACAGGCATCCAGAGGGCCTGTTGCCAACACCGACAGCTCGGAGGGACGAGCTCTGCGAGTCCCAACTTAGGCCGATTGAAGTGGTAAAATGATGGAGCCTCAGAGTGTTGGGCTTCCATCACTCCATCACTCCATCACTCCAACACCTGGCATAGCCGATTGCCAAATGAGCTCCGCTGCACCTTTGCCAGGCTAAACCGTCAGTATCCCGCCCTGGCTGGCGTTGCTGACCAGTTTCTGGTAGCGGGCCAGCCAACCGGTCAGCTCACGCTTCACGGGCTGCCAGGTCTGCTTGCGCTGAGCCAGCTCCGCTTCCGGAACCACTATGTCAATTCGGCGGTTGGGGAAGTCAATCCGCACGCGGTCACCATTACGGAGCAGGCCGATCGGCCCGCCTTCCTCCGCTTCCGGTGAGACGTGCCCAATGCAGGCGCCCGCGGTGCCGCCGCTGAAACGGCCATCGGTGACCAGGGCGACCTTGTCTCCCAGCCCCATGCCGACGATGTAACTGGTCGGCGAGAGCATTTCCTGCATCCCCGGACCACCGCGCGGTCCCTCGTTTCGGATGACGACCACGTCGCCCGCCTTGACCTTTGCTGCCAGGATGCCTTCGCAAGCTTCGTCCTGGCTCTCAAAAATCACACAGGGGCCCTCAAAGACAAAGCCCGGGCCGC
>Ga0224558_1002071_pt1 | contig 19276 bp, 21 predicted proteins | sample 714S32024metaG_FD_180682 | JGI IMG/M metagenome (GOLD analysis project Ga0224558, IMG submission 180682) | Peat soil microbial communities from Stordalen Mire, Sweden - 717 S3 20-24 | ecosystem: Environmental > Terrestrial > Soil > Wetlands > Peat | place: Sweden: Norrbotten County, Stordalen...
CGAGTCCATAGGCTTGCGTGCTACCCCAAACAAACCGCTGCGTCCACTGTTTCTCAATACCTCTCATTTATTTGTCGCAAAGCGTTTATTCATAAAGCCTTATGTCGAATTCCCTAACACCCTCTAATACATTACATCAGCGTGTCCCGTGGAGGAAATTTGCCGGGCTCAACCCGGGTTTCCGAGCGGCGGAGCGTGATGTAATGCGGCGGCAACATGTGGAGAGCATTATGATGAGGTGTGGCAAACGTTTGCCTCCTGAAAAAGCCGGAGGCTTTACTTTGATTGAATTGCTGGTGGTCATCGCGATCATCGGCATTCTGGCGTCGCTGCTCCTTCCTTCCCTGGCCACGTCGAAAGAACAGGCGCAACGGACAAAATGCACTTCCAACCTGAAGCAGGTGGGGTTGTTCTTTCAAATGTACACCAGCGATAATCACGATTCCTTCCCCTGCGCGCCGGCGGGTTGGCCGACGATGCCTTGCGTTGATCTTCTCAGATTGCAGCATCCTTACATCAGCACCAACAACCGGACTTTTTTCCGCTGCCCCGCGGAGCAGGGAATTGGCTTCAATTACGAGTTGTACGCTAAAAGGGGATTTGACACGAACGTTCTGCCGTTTCCCTGTTCCTATTACTATTTTGCTTCTTTCTACCAAAATAACATAGGCGTATCCAACGCGCCGGCGCCCTATAAAATCAGCCAGGTGCGGTATCCAACCCGGAAGGCCCTTGAGCCTTGTTTCGCCAGCGCCAACGATGCTCTTTTCGACGCCGACCTGGACCCTCCAATGAACGGCGCACACGGGCCTGGATTCAACCTGCTTTTCGTGGACCTTCACGCCCAGTTCATTGGATGGCGCCAATTGAATCCGTGCCCCGCCAACCCCACCCGGCCATACAATTTCGATAATGACCCCCTGGCTGAACAAGATACGAAACAATGAATCATACAATCCCCTGCCCGCACTGCAACATGACCGCCATCCTGAAGCAACCAACATGAACTCCAAACCAAACCACATTGAAAACTGGCCCGAACTCGCCTCGCAAGCCAACTGGTCCGTCTCGGCATTGGCAAAGAAATGCGGCGTCTCCGTGCGCACGTTGGAAACACATTTCTTGGAGAAATTCGGCAAATGCCCAAGAACCTGGATGGCCGAAAAACGGCAACGCCTGGCGATTGAATTGCTGGAGGCGGGTTGCAATGGTAAGGAAATAGCGGCCAAGCTGGGCTACGCTCATGCGAGCACCTTTTGCAACAAATTCCCGGGTTTGAGGAAAAAAGCCATGCAAACGGCTCAAGCAGGCCGATTTTGCGCAAACTCCTAATAAATATGCGCAAATTCCTAATTCTTTTTGATTGCAACCCGCTGTATTTGGGCTACTGTGCCAGCAAGTTCAAACTAATGGAATGCGCATTTTGGAGATCAAGAAATCGTGGCGTTGCTTGGCGATGGTGTCGGAATCATCGCATGAATGCGCAAGAATCGGTAGCCAAAGTTATTCTTCCGGGATTTCCGGGTGATTTTTATCTGGTTTAAAATGAACACGCTACGAGCGAAAGCAGGGCAAAAGCCCGGGAAAACCGGGGGCCTTGTCGTTCGACTAGGGGGCGAGATGGAGCGCAAGCCCCTCCCCCGGCTCGTTAATTTGTCGGCGAGTCCTTTCTCAATGGAGGTAGCCGAAATGTCGCGTTCTGGCCTGACATTTAAGGATAGTGGCGCATTTTGCCTGGTAATTCTGCTTTTCAAACGATTCTTGGATGCTAACATGTCAAGACTGAAACTGGATTTAAGAATGTTTGGCAAGCAACTTCTGATAAAGGCAGCAGTGTCAAAGAGTTGGCAGGTCAGGTTTGTCTTGTGTGATGGCGCATCACTTGTTAAGTCAACCTCATGAATTCGGTGAATTTTGATCGTCGGGTGATGACGGAGTACGAGCGATACCGCTCAAATCGGTTTGTGATCGGCTGGAGACAGGGTCTTGAAAATCCATGAATTCAACTTTTATGAAGGAGAATAGGGTGAATGTCGACATGCTAGGAAACAACACTATTGCTCTGCTTATCCGCGTTGCACTGCTCAGGGGACGGAAGGAAAAACTGTGGAGCCGTTTCACTTTCATGTGTTTTACGATTTTGTGCATGTCAAGTTTTCTGCTCCCATCGGTTGTGAATGCAAAAACCCTAAAATGTCGTGTGGTGCTGGATTATTTTCGGGTTCCTCCTCTTCCTAAATCAGGTACTGAACCGGAAAACAGCTTTGAGGCTAACATAATGATGGATACCAACACCGACCAATGGAGCATAAACTACCTCAAAGGAACCAGCAATCGCAAATTTGTCGGAACTTATCCTGATTACATCTTAAACTTTTTGTATATGGCTGATAATAGCACAGCTTGCTTTGTCTCGAATGCAAAGGAAGGATATCCAATCGACCTGGACGGCGACGAGCGGCTTTTTTGGTTCGCATATTGTGCTAAGAATTACATTCGCAAAAATGAAGGCCAGCCTGTAATCGTTCCGTTTTCAGAACCTCGGACTTTCTGCTATGTCGATGGTTGCGTGATGCATGCGCACTGGCGCTTTGACGCAGATGTTTGCCCGGACGAAGCGACATTTGTATATAGTCTCGGTGTATTTGAAAAGGGTATCAAAGTGCTTTCGTTTGAACCTCCTGGCAATTTTATTGAGGCAAGAGAAAGGCAATTCAAAGGTTTCAAGGATACTCACAAAGATGGGGATGTTGTTGCAGAGTTTAAAGTCTCCGAGTGGCAACAGGTCGGTGATATTAACATTCCCCACTTGTGGGAACTTGACTTTTGGTTGTGGAAAACACCACCGTCCCCTCATGGCATGCGATGTCTTGGAAGGACGGACGTTGCGGCGTTGACGGAGGACGCTGTGCAATTGCCGCAACTGCCAAAAGTCAAGAAAATTAATGACTACCGTGCCCGCGATGTGTTTCCACAGATGAACTATATCAGCTATACAATTTCCAATGGGATTCTTCCCAAAGTGACTGATTTTGTAGAAATATCCACGAATCACCCTGTCCCTCATTTCGTGGGTTCGGGAGGAGCGGCCCAATTAACTCAGCATTTTCTAAGGCCGCGCTTGATCTTCACCGGTTTGTTGGCATTTCTTGCCGTTGGTCCTCCTCTTTTATTTCTATTCCGAAGGAAAAAGAAAATTACATGATAAAACATAAACATAAGCAAACATCAATAGAAAGGCACAAAAATGAAGAATAGTATCTCTTGTAACCTTGCACTCCTGTCAACTCTTGTCTCCTTAGCGCTGGTAATTCCATTTCGCGCTGTCTCCGATACGCCAGGCGATGGCTATGCATGCACAAATAATGCAAGCCAATCACAGGCAGGAGGTTGTTCCTGCACTCCGTCCAGGTCGGGGACAAATAATCCATCTTGTAATTGTCAGATCAATTGGGTAACGTACAGTGGCTGCACCTACTGCACTGGAGCTGCGTCTAGTTCCAGTTGTACAAATACAGACCCTGGTGCTCAATGCAGTCGAGTTCAGTACACAATACCTTGCGAGATTCAGGGGACCCATTGTTCACAAGGTATAGAGTCGTCCTCAGCGGACAGTCCGCTGATGCAGTATTGTAATCAATTTTCCGTTCCTGGCTGTCCTATTCGTTACGCGTCAGGGTTGGTAGTGTATCCTACAGGGCTGATAATGTATTCCAATATACTATAACCGTGGGAATTGCCACGCTTGGCGGGCTTTCTTTTTGAGGCCCGCTAAGTTTGATTATATGAGAGTTTATCGAGTGTCAATGAATTTTTGCGGTGGAGTTCTGCTTCTAACTGGCGCACTTAAATTTCTGGATGTCATTAAAGATTCTCCGTATCTTCAGGAAGGCGACGTTTTGCTGCCATTTCTTACGAACAAAGAATTGATGTTAATGGCTGGAAGTTTAGAAATTGTTGTGGCGATGTACGTATGGATATCCAATTCTTTGCAAAGGCGCAGTTTTGCTTTGCTTTGGTTTGTTATTACGATCTCTGTCTATAAATGGGGTCGAACCTATATGCATGCGACCGTTCCGTGCAGTTGCCTTGGAGTTCTTGGAAGGGCTTTGAAGCTCAGTTCTGGCTGGATCAACTTTCTTACGTGGCTAACATTATTTGTACTGGCAGCTCCTGCGGTGGCTTGCTTGGTACATCTTGGAGTCTGCTCGGATCGCGGTTCGTTGTCAGTTAAAGTTCCGCCGCGGGTTTCGCTGTGAGAATGGTTTTTGAATCTATTTCGGCCCGGTCCAGTGTCGGTGGAATATCTGTCCGCGGGGTTTTGTTCACTTTTTTCAATATGCTCCGGGGAATCCATCACAGAAAGCAGGGGAAGGCGCTGTGAGGGCGCTCAGGGCATGCGACCTGCAGCCCCGATTATCAAGTGAATGGACGCGATGGGTGGGCAGGAAGGATTTATTGGAGCGGCTCAACAAGGAAGTAAAGTGCCACAATGCAGGAAGCTTTGTTTTCATCCGCAAATGGAATTGAGCACCATGCGAAGCGAATGAGCCCGTTAGCGAAACCACGTCGAACATTAAATGATCAGCCATGGCGTGTGCCGACGGCTTGTGTGGCGTTGGCTGGAATCAGTTTCGCCGTTTTCGGTCAGACGGTGACGCACGAGTTTGTTGATTTCGACGACGGTGATTATGTGTATAGTAATTCGGTCGTTTCGCGGGGGCTGACGCGCCAAGGGTTCGTTTGGGCATTTACCCAGACTCATTCAGCCAACTGGCATCCTTTGACCTGGCTTTCCCATATGCTTGATTGTCAACTGTATGGATTGAATCCTGCAGGACATCATTTGACCAATGTTTTACTCCACAGCGCGACGGTGATCGCGCTCTTCCTGGTTCTTTGGCAGATGACCAGCGCTTTTTGGCGCAGTGCCTTTATTGCGGCTGTTTTTGCCATCCATCCGTTGCGGGTTGAATCGGTGGCTTGGGTGGCCGAGCGAAAGGATGTGCTCAGCGGGCTGTTTTTTATGCTGACCATCGGAGCTTATGTGCGCTATGCGCGCCGTCCGTCGTCGCCTGTGTGTTACGGTTTGGTGGCGTTTTTGTTTTCCTTGGGCCTGATGTGCAAACCGATGCTGGTCACGCTACCGGTGGTGCTGTTGTTGCTGGACTACTGGCCGTTGCGACGGTCGGCATCGGCGGGAAGATTGGTGGCGGAAAAACTGCCCTTGCTGGCTCTTTCGGCAGGCCTTTGCGTCGTCACGCTTTTGGCCCAAGACAAAGCAATGGCGTCGATGGCGTCAATCTCGGTGCCATTACGCATTGCGAATGCGTTGGCAACCTGCATGGTTTATCTTAGACAGATGGTCTGGCCAGTGGGACTGGCGGTATTTTATCCCTATCCGTACAGCGGTCTCCCGGCCTGGGAAGTGGCGGAATCGCTGGCCGGGGCGTTGTTAGCGGGCTTTTCAGTAGTTGCATGGACATGGCGGGGGAATCGTCCGTGGCTGTTGGTGGGATGGCTGTGGTATCTAGTAATGCTGCTCCCGGTGTTGGGACTCATCCAGGTGGGCCAGCAGGCCCATTCGGATCGATACACGTACTTGCCACAGATCGGGATTTACATTGCCTTGACATGGCTGATAGCGGAGTGGCGGGTGAGCCGCACAGCTCGTGGATGCGTGATGGCCGGCGTGCTCACAGTGTTGACGGTCTGCGCTTGCAAGCAGGTTGGGTATTGGAGGAACAGCGAAATCTTGTGGAGCCACACGCTCGCCTGCACGACAGGCAACAGTACGGCGCACTACAACCTCGGTAGCACTTTCCAGCAAAAGGGCAGAGTGGACGAAGCAACCGCACAGTACGAAAAGGCCTTGCAAATAAACCCCTACAGTGATCGAACTCACTACAACCTCGGCAACATTCTTTCCGAAAGAGGCAGAGTGGATGAGGCAATTGCTCATTACGAAATCGCATTGCAAAGCAATCCAAACTACGCGGAAGCCCATGTCAACCTTGGCATCGCTCTTTGCCGGACTGGCCGCGTGGACGAAGGCATCATCCAGTATCGTGAGGCGCTGAAAATTAACCCCGCATTCGCGATAGCACACAACAACCTTGGCAACGCTCTCTTGGAAAAGGGCATGGTGAACGACGCTATCACCGAGTACCAAAAGGCGATCGAAGCCGATCCTCTGTATGCCCTAGTGCGTTGCAACCTCGGCAACATTTTCCTGGAAAAGGGCAGGGTGGACGAAGCAATCGCACAGTACCAAAAGGCCTTGCAAATTGATCCCGCATATGCGAATGTCCAGCATTGGCTTGGTATCGCTTTTGGCCAAAAGGGAAGGGAGCGGGAAGCGATTTCCCATCTCCAAAGTGCATTGCAAATCGAGCCATCTAATATGCAAATCCAGAATGATTTGGCTTGGCACCTAGCCACATGTCCAGAGGCATCGTTGCGCAACGGTAAAAAATCGCTGGAGCTGGCCCGACAGGCTAACGACCTTGCCGGCGGAGGAAACCCGATTATACTCCAAATCCTCGCGGCCGCCTGCGCCGAGGTTGGACAGTTCAACGACGCCAAGCGCAACGTCCAAAAGGCAATTGAATTGGCGCCAGCGACCGGACGGCAGGATTTGTTGGAGCAGCTCAATAACGAACTGAAATTCTACGAAGCAGGGCGGTCCTTGAATAAATAACTGAAACTGATCATACCGCGAGAACAATGATCGAGCCAACAAAAAACTCCCCTCACGAGCTGTTTGAAGCCGAGTTTTGAAGCCAATCCCTTAACGCCTTGCCATCAGCACCCGTAACCTCATGGGGGCCACATTTCGACATTTTATTTCGGTGAAAAGGCGCCTGCTTCTTGCGCTGCTGACGGCATTCGCGTGTGCTTTATGCTTGTTTGGTGAGCACTTGGAGTTATCGGCGGGCAATTTCCTGGGCTCGAGCTGTCGTGAGGCGGAAGCTGTCTTGCGTGACCCGGAAACACAATGGATGGCTCTTTTGTGTGCCGGAGCCTATTTGGTGACCTTTTCTGTCATCAGGAATCGGAGGCTTTGCTGCGGCACGGCGTCGGCGATCGGTGTTGGTTTCTGGCGTGCAGTTTTTCTCGTCATTTCAGCGCTGGTGTATTTTCTTACTTATCGGAGCGCGTCGCTATCTATGCAGACAGTCATGCTGCTGGGCGGGGCGGCCATCGGGAGCGGTGCGTGGGTGAATCTTTTTTGGCGCGATGACCCGGTTGCAAGCAGGCGGTCACTTTCGCGGTTCTTGATGATAACGGTTGTCGCGCTGGCGATTGCTTGCTTCTGGAACTGCGGGAGTGGTCCAGTTTTTTCTTACAAACACAATACCCGTTGGGTGGGGCCGTGGTTTAGTCCAAACCTTTATGGTCTGCTTATGGCGTCGGGGATCGTGTTGGCGACGGGGTTGGCTGTTGGACGATCAAGGCGGTGGGCCAGTTCCGGCCTCACGGAGGTTCGGAGACGGCTCGGCGGCAGCCTCGCCCTACCGATGCTTCTGCTGCTGGCAGGAGGTGGCATGGCGGTCGGGTTGTGGAAGAGCTACAGCCGGGGAGCGTGGGTGGGGGCGGGTGTCGGGGGCGTTTATCTTTCGGTTCAGTGGTTGAGGCGTTGCTGGAACCAATCTGAGGAGCCATTTTTATCTGGAGACAGGAAAGAGTGCGCCGGGTCGGGGGACCCGGCCTACAGTATTCCTGAAGGCGGCGCTTATGGCGCTGTAAATGGTCGCATACGGACATGCATGAACGTGGCTGTCCTGGTCTGCGCGGTGGGGGCGCTGTTGTTCTGGCAATATCAGCACACGGAGAGCGTAACGGGACGGCGGGCTATTTCCGCGTCCAACCAGAATGACCTTTCCTGGCGCAATCGCGTGGCGGCTTGGGAAGGGGACTTGCAAATGATGGCGGAAAAGCCCGTCTTCGGCTTTGGCTGGAACCAACCGGAGCCTTTTTATGGCAAGTATTATACACCCAGCAGATTGGATGAAACGGGGGCGATCGAAATGAATGATTATCTCATGCTGGGAGCGACGCTGGGGATTCCGGCGCTTTTTTGTTTTGGGATGTACCTTTGGTTATCATTCACGGAGACGGCTCTCCGGGAGGCTCGCCCTGCCACGGACCTGGATGGGCGGCAGTTGGATTGGCTCAAGGCGGTTTGCCGGGCTGGGGCGCTGGTGTTGGCGGTGGGGTTTTGGTTTGATGGGGGGCTGTTCAAGCTGGCCACGTCGGCGGCGTTTTGGATTTTGTTGGAACTGGGCAGGGAGTAGCCCGCAGAATACGCAGAATGACGCAGATGAAAAACGCAAAGAGAGGGCACGGTTGCCAAGGCTATGGCGGACCACGAAAGGCTGAAGTTTTTACAGAAGTTAACTAAGGAAACAAAGGTAACAAAGATTAATGATTTATGCAGACTCTTCGTTTCCTTCGTTTCCTTCTGTCCAAGCAGTTCTGGCTGTTTTTTGCTTTCCTATTTCTTGGCTCGTTGGTTTGGGCGCATTCGCGGGACCCGTTTCGGCGGACGGAATTTTCCGTCAAAACGGCGGCGGGCACGAGGGTGCATGGGATCACGGTTGTTCCCAGAGGTGAGTTTGGGCGGCGCGGCAGCACCGCCCTACCAACGGTCGTATATGCGCACGGATCGGGCGGGACTTGGATGACGGATGGGAATGATCTGCGGCAGTTCGCGGAACTTGGCATGGCGGCGGTGGGTTTCGATTATGATCAGACGAATTCCGGCGCGTTTGAGGGGGAGTTTGCGGCTGTCTTGGATTATGTGCGGCGGCAAAGCTGGGCTGCGTCAGAAACGAGAACAGAAGGGAACGAAGGAAACAAAGAGGCTTCGTTCACTTCGCGTCCTTCTGTGAACATGGCTTGGGTGGGCTTCAGCCTTGGGGCGCAAAACACCCTGGCTTACCTGCTCAAACATCCCGAAAACCGGCCACAGGTTTACGTGCGGCTGGCCGGAGGATGGATTCCTGAACTGGACAATTCATCAATCTCAAATCTCAAATCTCGAATCTCGGATTTGCTGCTGGTTCATGGGGAAAATGACAGCATTTTTCCGGTGGAGGATGCGCGGCGGCTGGCGGGGTTGTTGGGGACGAACGGAACGGACGTGACGTTGCATATCATGGCTGGTTGCGACCATGGTTTTGGTGCAGATCAACCGGTGGTTTTCAGGCTCGTCGCGGAGTATTGCAAAGGCAAATTGACGCCGGGGCATCCGCTGCCGGAGTTTCCGCGATTGCATCGGTATCCGTTTTTGCTCTGCATCTTGCCCGCGTTTGTCTGGCTTGGGGTCTGGGGTTATTGGAAACGCAACGGTAGGGCGACGCTCCCGCGGAGCCATGGATCGGAACGGCTCGGCGGGAGCCTCGCCCTACCGAAATTGACGAAGTTTGAGGTTGGGTTGCGGGTGGCGGCGGTGGTTTTGGGGACGCTGGCGGTGGCGGATACGGCGCTGCATCTGGTCCCGCCCCGGATGCGGGTTTCGCCGCGCACCATCGAAATCGCGCGGAAGCATTTGCTGGCGCCAAAGTGGCATGAGGATTTTGAGACTCTGGCCGCGCTGCCGGTCTGGGAAGGGCAACGGCTCCAAACGCTGTTGACTCACGTCGAATTGGCCCATTACACGATGTTCGAACTGGTGAATTGGAAGGTTGACGATGCGCTCTATCGCCAGTATGTGCTCTCGCCGGTGATCGGTGAGGGCGGGCATGAACTGGATTGGCGGCGGGAACTTTGGGAGAATTTCTATCCGCGCGTCCGGCATGAGAATACCACCTCCGATGCCGCCGCAATCGTGGCGCGGTTCTTGCGCCAACGTGTTACGATAGCCCCCGGCTATCCCAAACAGCCCGGAGTGGAGTCCTCATGGAGAGGTCATATCGTGAACGGGGAGGATTTCGAGGTTCTTTACACGGCGGCCCTGCGTTCGGCGGGCGTGCCGGCGCGATTGGGCGGCTCGCGCCAGGCGGAGTTCTGGACGGGCCAAGCGTGGCAGCCCGCCCCGCGCCCGCTGGCGGCATCGTGGTAAGGCGGCGCTTCTCCCTGGGTGGAAAACAAAATGCCGAGCGCATCCCACCTTTGTCGGGCTTTCCTGTGTTCGAAAGCGGCGCTATCGCGCAGACGGAACAAACTGTTGGGCTACACCGCAAAGCGGTGCCGCACTGCAAAACCTGTCGGCGCAACGGGAGCGTGCCCTCAACGCGAAGCGTCTTGGAGTGCGGCGAGAAGCGCCGCTTTGGCCCCGAATACAAGACAAGCCCGACAAAGCTGATCTGCGCCCCAAAATGCAACTATTTGTGCTTTTAGGTTGACGGGTCGGCGGGGGTGTGCCAGGGTGGGGCATTGCGCGGCGGCGCGCCTGTTCTTTGGCATGGGTTTGCGGGCCGTTTTCCCTTGCTTTGCCGCATTGCGGCCCGTTGACGCCTGTTTACATAAATTGCGGTAAATTGCACCTATTTGCACCTTGAATTGACGGCTGTAAGGGTTTCCCGGACTGGGAGAACGAAGAGTTCGCTGGTTGCGGAAATTACGGTAAATTACGGTAAATTACGCCTGTTTACGGTTAAAAACGCGGCCGTTGGGTCAATCTTTTTGGAGCCGGTCAATTCTGGCCTTGATTTCGGCGTCCATTTTGATCAGCGGGGGCCATTCGCGTTTGAAGCCTTCGCCGGGCAGCTTCCGGGTGGCGTCCAGGCCCAGTTTGGAACCGACGGCGAGTTCCGTGGTGGCGTGATCGAGCACGTCGGCCGGGCCGCGCGTGAAAAGCGCGTCGCGCAGCGGGTCGGTCGTGGCGCAGAGACGGAAGAGCACCTGGCTTGTGTTGTGGACATCGACGTCGTCATCGACAACGATGATGTATTTGGTGAACATCATCTGGCCCATTCCCCAGAGGCCGTGCATGATTTTGAAGGCCTGCATGGGATAGGTTTTCTTGATGCTGACAAAGAGCAGGTTGTGGAAGACACCTTCGGCGGGCAGGGCCAGATCGACCAGTTCCGGGAAGTTCATTTTCAGGATCGGCAGGAACAGTTTCACGCTGGCTGTGCCGATGTAGAAGTCTTCCATGGGCGGCGCGCCGACGATGGTCGCCGGGTAAATGGCATTGCGCCGGTGGGTGATGGCGGTGACGTGGAAGGCGGGGTAGAGATCGGCCAGTGAGTAGTAGCCGGTGTGATCGCCGAACGGGCCTTCAGTGCGCAAAGTTTCCCGGGGATCGACGTAGCCTTCAATGACGAAATCGGCATCGGCCGGCACTTGCAGATCATTGGTCACGCAGGGGACCAGTTCGACGGCCTTCTTTCGCAAATAGCCCGCGAGCACGAATTCATCCAAACCATCGGGTAGCGGCGCCGTCGCGCAAAAGGTAAACACCGGGTCGCCGCCCAGAAAGACGCTGACGGGCATTTTCTGGCCGGATTGGAAGTAACCTTTGCCGTGGCGCGCGCCGACTTTATGGAGTTGCCAGTGCATTCCGGTGGTCTGGCCGTCGAAGACCTGCATCCGGTACATGCCGACGTTGCGCGCGCCGGTGTCGGGGTCCTTGGTGACGACGCACGGGAGGGTGATGAAACGGCCGGCATCCAGAGGCCAGCATTTGAGGATGGGCAAAGAGAGCAGGGTGGGGCAGGGGCTTGGGGCGGCGGAGGCAAGGCCGTCCTGGCGATGGATGATTTCCTGGCACGGCCCGCGGTTGACCTGCTTTGGCTTGGCATGGCGCAAATCCAGGGCGGTGCCGAGCAGTTTGAGAGCCTGCGAGAAACTGGCTGGCGGCTTGGCCTGGATGAGCGAACCCAATTGCGCCCCCGCCTCCTCCACGGAGTCCACGCCCAGGCTCAGGGCCATCCGGCGATGGGAACCCAGCGTATTGATCGCCAGCGGAAAGGGCGAAATCTGGCCGTTGACCGTCGGCTGTTCGATCAACAAAGCCTTCCCGCCAGCGGGTGATTTCATTTCGCGATCGGCCAGCTCCGTGATCTCCAATTCCGTGGCGACAGGCTCGCGGATTCGCTTGACTTCGCCGGCCTTTTCCAGCGTTTGAACGAACTGGGCGAAGCTCTCGAAAGCCATACTATTTGCTTCCCGGCTTCATCGGCGGCAGGGCGGCAAGGTCGGCGGGCAGATGATCCGGTTGGAAGGTTTCCACGTTGAGGCGCAGCAAACTGAACATGGGCGCGCCCAAATCCACCGCGCCGTTCGAGCGGTCCACGATCATGGCCACTCCCAGCACGTCACCGTCATGGGCGCGGACGATGTTGATGGTTTCCTGGACGCGCCCGCCTTTGGTCACCACGTCTTCGACCACGAGGAATTTCTCGCGGGGAGCGATGCGGAACCCGCGGCGCAAGACCAGTTTGCCCTCTTCTTTTTCCGTGAAGATAAAGCGCGCCCGCAACTGCCGGGCCACTTCCTGGCCAATCACCAGTCCGCCCATGGCGGGCGAAATGACCGTTGTGGCGCCCAGCGAACGCACCTTGTCCGCCAGAGCGCCGCCCAGTTGTTCCACGTCGGGCATGTTCTGCAACGCGAGGGCGCATTGAAAATACTGGCGGCTGTGCAAGCCGCTGCGGAGAACGAAATGCCCTTCGAGCAACGCGCCCGTCCGGTGGAAAATTCGCAAGGTTTCTTCGCTTGTCATCCCGGCACAGTACGCATTTCGGGGCGTTCCTTCAAAGCTAATTCAATGGTATCTGATCTTCGGCTTGACTTGCCCAAGGCAGTGTGGCTGCGTTGAGGCCGTTACCGGCTGTTTAGAATGAACGCCACCACAATCCTCGTCCAGTGCCCGAAATGCGGACAGAAAATCCGCATTGTCGCCACCAACGACCAGGTTCACATAACCTGTCCCAAGTGCCGGGCGCTGTGGGATTGGAACAAAGGCGGAACGACCGGCGGAGCCTTCCGCGAAAAGATGCGCGGACGGACGCGCGATTTCTGGCGCGCGGCAGTTCTGCAACCGCGAATATCCTTCGCCGGCGCGGCGGCGGCGCTAGTGGCGGGCTTGGCGCTGGGCGCATACTTGGGAATCCATGAGCGGACGGATGCGTCGAGGAAACCGCCGGCGGGCGATTTCACCGCCGTTTTGCCTGCGGTCCAGCGAGGCACACCCTCCGGCTCAAACCGTCCGGCCGTACCGACGAAGAGTCTGCCAATTGAGAGACTGCTGCCGTCCAACGGCGTGGATTTCGGCCAGGAAACAGGGCCCGACACAAATCGCTAAGCGGAACAGTTCATTTATTCGTTCACGACAACCCCAGTTCCTCCGCCAGCATCCGAGGCGAAATGATTTTGACGCCTTGAATCGTCTTGCCCCAAAACTTCCCAAAATCCCGTTCGTCGCCCGTGAGCAAATGTGTCGCGCGACCGGCGATGGCTCCACTGAGGATTGGCACGTCTTTCAAGGGCAGTTTTTGAGGCGATAACCGGCCAGCGACTCCTCGTTGTTGCGGCGGAATTCGGCCAGCCGCTTTTCGGAGTAGAGTTCCACTGGGAAAGTGACACCGGGGCGGAGCAGGATGCCTTCGTCGGTTTCCTCGGCGACCACTTGAGCATTGCGCTCAACACCCAGCCGACGCCGCATCTCCTTGGGCAACGTCAAGGTGCCCCGATCATTGATGTTGATGACTTTTGTCATGGATTCAGTATTTCATACTTTCAGCTTATATGCAAGCCAATTGGCGGTTGCTGCCAATTGGCGGTTGCTTGGAAGAATTCAAACGAAAACCGCGCGGCGGTGTCCAATGGTCCATGAAACGGTTATTGTCGAAGCAACGCTGGGCGCGATTCTGGCGCGAATACCAATCTCTGGCCATCACCATCCTCATCCTGACGGTCGTCCGTTCCGCCATCGCGGATTGGAATGATGTTCCGACGGGTTCCATGAACCCGACGATCGTCGAGGGGGACCGGGTGTTTGTCAACAAGCTGGCGTACGATTTGAAGGTTCCTTTCACCACCTGGCACGTCGCTCAATGGAGCAATCCCAGGCGCGGCGACATAGTGGTGTTCTTTTCGCCCGTGGACGGCACGCGGCTGGTCAAAAGGTGCGTCGGCCTGCCAGGGGACCGCATCGAAATGGTCAACGACCGTCTGTTCCTCAACGGGCGCGCCGCGCAATACGACGCCGTGCCGGCCGGCGTCGGGAGCGACCTTCCACCTACGACTCACGGCCCGCGCGTCTTCGCCAGGGAGCAACCGGCGCAAGGCCGCAGCCACGCGGTGACGCTTTTGCCGCGGCTGCCCGCGCTCCGCTCGTTTGGCCCGGTGACGGTTCCTGACGGGGCCTATTTTATGATGGGGGACAATCGAGATGACAGTTACGATTCGCGCTATTGGGGGGCGGTGGAGCGTGATCACATAGTCGGACGCGCCACGGCGGTCGTCCTGTCTTTCGACCGTCAACATTATTACGCGCCGCGCTGGAAGCGGTTTTTCCGCGACTTGCTTTGACCCGACAGGGCAGGGGGGGCGTTGCCTCCTTACTTCAATTGGCTGGCGACACGCTCGCCCAAACCGACGGCGTCGGCGACCGGGCCGCGCGCCCGGGCGCGCAGGACACTTGACTGCAAAAATGAGACGGCGCGCAAATCAATCTCCGCGCCCGCCAGACTGGCATAAGCGCCCACGGGCGTCTGGCATCCGCCGCCCAAAGCCCGAAGGAAAGCGCGCTCGGCTGTCACGCATTGGAAAGTGGCCTCGTCGTCCAGTTCATGACAAATCCTGGCGATGCGCTCGTCGTTCTCGCGGACTTCCAAGCCAATCGCCGCCTGGCCGACGCACGGCAGCATAAGGTCCGGGTCCAGCATCAATGCCAGCAAACCCGGGGGGGCGTCGCCGCCCATCAAGCGGCCCTCGGCCGTCACGCGGAAATCCAGCCGGCCCAGCCCGGCGGCGGCGAGGATGGTGGCGTCCATGTCCGGCAGTTCGGCCAGTTTGCGCAGGCGGGTGCCGACGTTGCCGCGGATTTCAATGATTTTGAATTCGGGCCGCGCGGCCAGCAGTTGGGCTTTGCGCCGCGTGCTGCTGGTGGCGACAGTGAAACCGGCGGGGAAGGCGGCCAGTTCAAGGCCGGGCGCCAGCGGGCTTTTGTAGATCAGAACGTCCCGCACGTCGGCGCGTTTGCCGGCGACGGCGCCCAGCTTCAGCCCGGCCGGCAATTCCGTCGGAAGGTCTTTCAAGCTGTGGACAGCCAGGTCGGCGCGGCGCTTCAACAGGGCGCTTTCCAGTTCCTTGGTGAAGAGACCCTTGGGCAGAGTGGGGTCCACGCGGGACATCGCGGCGGACTGTAATTTGTCACCGCTGGTTTTGATGATCTTCAACTCGAAAGCCAGCTTGGGAAACGTCCGGCGGCACTGGGCCAGGACCATGTTGGCTTGAGCCAGCGCCAGCGGGCTGCCGCGCGTCGCAATGAGGATGGTTTTGGCGGTCATGCGTTTGCGGGCAGGTTGGCGTTGGCCCGGACTTGCCCTTCCGGAGAGGCGAGGTTCAATGAGCGCGCCTTTTCCCGGATGATGGCCTCGCAGCGGACGATTTCCTTCTGGCGTTGGCGCAGGGAATCGGCGGCCATTTCCTGCAAGTCGTCGATGTTGTAGAGATAGACGTTTTCGAGAAAGTTGACCGCGGGGTCAATGTCGCGGGGCACCGCAATGTCAACCAAAAGAATCGGGCGGTTCTTCCGCGGCTTCATCAGTGCCTCAAGTCGCGAACGGTCCAGGATGTAGTGCGGGGCGGATGTGCTGCTGATGAGAATGTCGATCCCGGAAAACTCCCCCGCCCAATCCTCGAAACGCACGGCACGGCCCCCCAATTCACGGGCCAGTTCCGCCGCGCGCTCATAAGAACGATTGCAGAAAACGATGCTGCCAGCGCCCCGGCTGACCAGAGCGCGGGCGGTTTTCTCGCCTGTATCTCCGGCGCCGACGACCATTATCGGATGGTCGCGCAAAGAACTGAAGAGCTTCTCCGCCAGTTCGACTGCGATGGAGCCAACCGAGACGCTGCCGCGCTGGATGTTGGTTTCCGTGCGGATTTGCTTGGCAACGTTGAACGCCTTTTGAAACGCCTTGTTGAGCCGCCTGCCGGTGTGTTTATGTTCCAGGGCCGTTTCGTAGGCCTTCTTCAGTTGGCCGAGTATTTCCGTCTCTCCCAGAACCATCGAATCCAAACCGGAGGCGACCCTGAAGAGATGTTCCAGGGTTTCCACCCCGGTGTGGGAGTAGATTTCATCACCCAGGGGCTGGTGATACTGGTGGTGGTCAAGTAAAAATCGGCGGAGATGTTCCGCGCCCTGCCGTTCGGGCAGATCGGTCGCGGCGTAGATTTCGACGCGGTTGCAGGTCGAAATGATGACCGCTTCCTGGACCGCGCCCGTATCGCGCAACTTTTGCAAAGCGGCCGGAATGTCGGCCTCGGCAAAAGCGAACCGCTCCCGCACGGTAACGGGCGACGAGCGATGGCTCAAGCCGAGGACGATCAGAGGCATGTTAAAATTTGTGCGCGGGCGACAGGAGGTTCACGCCCCAAAACGTCAGCAGGACAAACGCGAATGTGCCCACCGCGCCCCAGGCAAAACGGCGGCCGGATTGGCCAAAGCGGCCGTGCATCACCAGCAGCGCCAGATACAGGCACCAGACCAGCCCGGACCATATCACCTTCGGGTCCGAAGCTGGATGCGCCTCCGGCCGCGGGCGCGGCAGGAACGGAATGAACGCCAGCCCAGCCGTCAACAAGATGAATCCAGCCCATAACAGGCGGCTGGTGATTCGCTCCAGACGGTCGATCGGCGGGATGAGCGCGAAGACGGCGCGCAGCTTGTGAAACTTCAAGTCGTGTTCCTGTGTCAGATACATCACCGCCGCGACCGAACTCAGCCCGAAGGCCCCGTAGGAGAGCAGCGTCAGCGCCGCGTGCAGGCTGATGAGTTCGTTGCCGGCCGGCGGGCGGCTGGCGGCGGTCGTGTCCAATCCCGGCATCAGCGCGAAGACTCCGATGGCGAAGATGACCGGCGCGGCAAAGGCTCCAAGCTGGCGCAATCGCGGCCAGAGTCCCAGGACCAGATAAACCCCGACGATGGTCCAATCGACAAAGGTCACGGCCTCGTAGAGATTGTTGACAGGGCACCGGTCCAAGGTCAGCCCCCGCATGAACATCGCCTTGAGATGCAAGGCGAATCCGGCCAGAAGCAGGGCGTAATTGATGAAATCATGCCTGCGAAAGCCTTTGCGCCAGAGAAAAAGAGAATAAACGGCGCTCAGACCGTAAACGATCACGGCCAGCAAAAAGTAATGGCGATCCGTCAGCCAGGACACGGCCCTAAGTTAAACCCCCGCCGCCTGGCCGCAAGGCGGAATTGCGGGGCTGTTTGTTTTTACGCAGATGCGCCATAAAGAGTGAAATGCGGCCCAGTCCCGGGGGCGGGCGCTTTGGGCCTTGAACTTTGCGGCGTGAACGCCAATAGTCTGCCCTGCGCGCCCATGAGAACAGGCCGGTTGAAAAAAATAATCTTCGTTACAGGCACGGACACCGGGGTCGGGAAAACCGTCTTGACCGCCCTGCTGGTGGCGTTTCTCCGGCGGCGGGGGCGCGCCGCTTTGGCGATGAAACCCTTCTGCTCCGGTTCCCGCCGCGACGCCCGATTGCTGCGCGGCCTGCAAAAGGGATGCTTGACGCTGGATGAAGTCAACCCTTTTTATTTTGACAAGCCGCTGGCGCCGGGCGCCGCGGCAAGAAACGTTCCTTTGGGGGCCGTTTTGGGGAAAATCAGCGATTTGGCGCGTCGATGCGAGATTTTGGTTGTGGAGGGCGTTGGGGGCCTTTTTGCGCCCTTGGGCGGGAATTATGCGGTAAGGGACTTGATCCGAAGCCTGGACTGCAAAGTAATCGTCGTCAGCGCAAACCGGCTGGGAACGATCAATCATACATTGCTGACCGTGGAAGCGTTGCAAGTAGCTGGTCAAAAGGATGTTACGATAGTCGTGATGGGCGTAAAGAAACCCGACATTTCGGCTGAAAGCAACGCGCGGATGATCCGGAAAATGGCCCCGCGGACGCCTGTTTTTGAGGTTCCCTACCTGGGTTTTGGGGCGTCAAATGGGGGTGGGGTGAAAAATAATGTGATTTTTTTGAAAAAAACTCTTGCGCGGCTCCTTTGACATGATATTGTCACATTGTTCTCTCGCAGAACGAGAGAGGTTGCCAACAAAACCGGTTGACATCCACCTTCAGTCGGATTAGGCTGATTGAAGATTAACGAAGGTATCTGAGATGCCGAGTTGAAGAAAGAAGATTCGGCGCTCAGGTTTTTTGTCCCCTTTATGGGGGCGAAAAAGGGCTGAAAGGCCCGAAAGTTCATTGAAAATTGAATTGTGCGAATAGTGAGAGCCCCTTCAAGTTTCGCCGGTTAGCGGTGGGATTTGGAGAGTTTTAATAATTGCAAAATCAGTCCGGCTAACCCCCGGACAAGATTCAAGCTAACGTTTTTAACGGAGAGTTTGATTCTGGCTCAGAACGAACGCTGGCGGCGTGGATAAGACATGCAAGTCGAGCGCTGATCAAGGGGTAGCAATATCTCTTGGTTGGAGCGGCGCAAGGGTGCGTAACACGTGGGTAATCTGCCGTGAAGTTGGGGATAACTTGCTGAAAGGCGAGCTAATACCGAATGTGGCCCAGGAGAGGCATCTCTCCCTGGCTAAAGTTGGGGACCGCAAGGCCTGACGCTTCATGATGAACCCGCGGCCTATCAGCTAGTTGGCGGGGTAACGGCCCACCAAGGCTAAGACGGGTAGCTGGTCTGAGAGGACGACCAGCCACACTGGAACTGAGAAACGGTCCAGACACCTACGGGTGGCAGCAGTCGAGAATTTTTCACAATGGGGGAAACCCTGATGGAGCGACGCCGCGTGGGGGATGAATGGCTTCGGCCCGTAAACCCCTGTCATTTGCGAACAAACCTCTCCACCTAACACGTGGAGAGTTGATAGTAGCGGAAGAGGAAGGGACGGCTAACTCTGTGCCAGCAGCCGCGGTAATACAGAGGTCCCAAGCGTTGTTCGGATTCACTGGGCGTAAAGGGTGCGTAGGTGGTCGGATAAGTCTGATGTGAAATCTCGGAGCTCAACTCCGAAACGGCATTGGATACTATTCGGCTGGAGGGTCGGAGGGGGGACTGGAATTCTCGGTGTAGCAGTGAAATGCGTAGATATCGAGAGGAACACCAGTGGCGAAGGCGAGTCCCTGGACGACT
>Ga0224558_1002072_pt1 | contig 19275 bp, 20 predicted proteins | sample 714S32024metaG_FD_180682 | JGI IMG/M metagenome (GOLD analysis project Ga0224558, IMG submission 180682) | Peat soil microbial communities from Stordalen Mire, Sweden - 717 S3 20-24 | ecosystem: Environmental > Terrestrial > Soil > Wetlands > Peat | place: Sweden: Norrbotten County, Stordalen...
CGCGAATCTCCTCGCGCTCGCGCGCGGTCAGTACTGCACCTGCCATGCTGGAACTCCCAACGGTTTGCTGCTCGGGTGGACCCGGTCATCATGACCGGTCCGTTGCAGCGACCGTTGGGATTCGCCCCTGCTCGTGCGATCTTGCTCCAGTTCGACCAGGCAAAGGAAGAATGCAAGGACCCTTCGCTGCTTGGGGCGTGGATACCGATCCTTCAGCAGTACGGGCCAGCCCTCATACAGCAATGCGAGTCAGCTGAAGCGTTGGCATTGAGTCTGGTCACCGAGTGGTTGGAGCAGTACATGCTCGCTGCTCGCGATGATCGAAAAGAGAAAGCTCAACAAATCGCCTCCTTCTTCGCGAGCTACGAAGAGCATCGGTCACATTCGCTCGGCATCGATCGGGAAAGTGCGAGGCAACAGGGCGTTGTGATCGATGATCTCGAAAGTGATCAGGACCTCCAAGATGCAGTGTTGAGCGTCCACCATGCCACCATGCACACGTTGGCAGGACCTGCGTTAAAGATCGTAGAGAACCACCTGGGCAGGACTTACGCCAAGGTGGCACAACAAATAGCTCTGCAGATGCCGATGGGTCCGGGCATGCTGGTCGGACCTCCCGGAGGGCAAGTTCCAGGCATTCAGCCGGGGGCTCCCGCCTAGCAAAAGGACGTGACCCAAGGAGCAATCGAGTCCCTGGGCCGGACGAGCAGGCTTTGTCCTCACCGAACCGGCAGGACGTGCAGTAGAAGCCGCCGTTGTCGGTCTCACCGGCATCGTCGGGGCCGATCAGTCCGCTGGATGCCCAGACCCTTTCCCCATGTGCGTCTTGGCGAAGTCGGCCATCTACGTCCGGAGGAGCACGTCGTGCAACTCGGGCTGCCCCCGGTCATTGATCACGATCCGGACGGCCGTGACGTGGATCCCGGAGACGGTGGTTCACAGCTCTGGAGTTGCCACCGTACGGCCGGTCAGGATGAGGTCGCAGATGTACCATTCGTTCTCAGCGTGCAAAGCTGAGGACGTTGGGGGCTGCACTCCGAACGGCTTCGCCGTCGTCAAGATCACGTGAGTCCGCGTTGGACTCTGGCCAATGTCGTCGAGTACCGACGCAAACCCTCGACATCCGGATAGCAACTTGCGTGATCTATGGGGTCCCCCGCTGGCCGAAGCGAGCCGGTTCTCGACTTTTTCGACAACTGAGTACGAATAGAACTCTTATCAACATGTATCCGCGCCGTAAAACAGCTTGGGTAAGTGCTTCCCGCTCTACGGTTACGACCTCGACTAAGACTGACAAGGTATAGAGGGATCGAAAACACCGAGACGATTTCATCCCGAGACATGAGCGTCTCTCTGTTTAAGAAGTCGTCCCGTGCGTGACGAGCAGGATTTGTCGAAGGTAGTCGGCCCAGCGCGAATACCCCATTCTGAGCTGCAAGTCGAGGCGAGAGTGATGGTTTAGGTTGCCAGAGACGAAGTTTCCCTAACTGAACCTTTGAGATTTGAAATCCAAGGGCCTCCTCATCACTAACGACAGGATCCGACCGTGGCGTTGCAATAGCCAACAACCTCCCGTCGACACCATCCATCGATTCGACGGCGAAGAAGGTAGCGATCAGAGGCTCCCTCGTGAAGTCAACCAATCTCGTGGGAATCCAGTTGTGCTGCATCAGCGCTAGCCATTCAAGGTCGTTCAACGGTGGAGAAGTGGTTGCCGTAATCCATCGCTTCGCGTCGACGAGCAATTCAGCTTCTGCCCGGTTTAGATCAACATCCCGCATGGCAGTCGGGGTTTCTGTTAGGCGAGCCAACGAGGAGCGAACCCCCCATCGATAATCTGCCTGTCCTCTCCAGTAGACATCGCACTCCGACTTGTCAGCGATTTGATTCACTTCATTAATGAACTCGAGTACCTCGCTCGCATCAGTCGGAACAGCTTCGTGCATCGCAAAATGGTCCGCCGCCGTGGTTAACACAGACTCCGCCCTCCTTCGGCACTCGTAGGCCAGGTACGCGATGAACAGTACACACCAACGAAAGCCTGGTCACCCTGCGACCATGACTCAGCTACGGAGGCTGAGGCAACAGTTCACAACGTCAACTGAGGTCGAACCTTCGGCACCCTGTCCGGCTTGCCGTGTAAACCCACGGACCCGGAAGTTCGGACAATTCCTCAAACTTTCTCCACTGTGTAACGATTATTTCCAACTGGTCCCACTTTCGGAGACCGCGCCGCCCATCGAGGGTAATAACTCGAGCTGAATGTTCAACTATCGCCTGCTTCTCCGCGGGTCGGCTTCGGATGTGTCGATCTCTCGTAATCACAGTCAAGCCTTGCCCCGTTACGACTCCTAGCCAGTCGACGTCCTTGTCACTTGGCTTGACCGTACAGGCCGGCCGATTCAAGCCGTCAGCGCCCAACCCCCCGGGATCTCCCGGAAAAGTCACGTCGGACCTGACCGTTGCCAAGACTTTCGCAACACCCAGCAGGTCTGCATCGATGTAGAAGCGCAGACCCATCGAGGCTCCCGCCTATGCGGCGAGAGAAGTGACGCGCTCGTATCCCAATGCAGCAACCACGTATCCGAGTTTGAGATCGAAGTCCTTCGCCACAGACTCCACGGAATCGCCGGCCATAACCAACTCTGCAAGAGTTTCTGTTGGTATCCCTTCGACGTTGGGTGTTCCGTACCGAACCTCGGGGTCTATCACGACAGGCGATTCGCGCCCGTTCGGATGAACGCGAATCACGAAGCCGACTTCGCTGTCATCGAACTCAACTCGCTCCAAGAAGCTCTCAGAGGGGTGGGTCAGAAGCGTTTGCCCGGACGAAACTTCGTATGCCGCCCAGAGCTCCGGAGGAAGCTCTGATTCCTGTTGAGCATGGATGAGAAGTCGCTGTCCGGGGCCAACCCACGGACGTGCACTTGCGAGTGGGTAGGCGATCTCCAGCGAGTCCCGGAGAATGGAGACGAAGTCCCGGATCTTAGAGAGCGGGACTTCGTGGGTGCGGCGATACTCGCGAAGGAATCGCGCTTCTACGAATTCACCCCATGTCACTTCCTTGCTGCCGGTCGGTTCCCGGCGTAGGACAGGGGCATACGTCTTGGATCCCTGCCTCCGACCCTCAAGCCACCAGTGCAACGTTGACTGGCTTACATTCAGGAACTCGGCTGCGAGCGCTTCGTCGTAGAGGGGCCGCTCCAGGATGGTGTCGTTCGTCACCCCCTCATCATGCAATACGGGAGCGACGCTTACATCGATGGCTGACGGCCATTCAGCAGCCGACTCCTGAGCTCGATGTTCTCAGGCGTCGAGTCCTGCGACATTCTTGTGAAATGGAGCGGGGGCGACATACCTCAGCTGCTCAGGTTGAGTGGGGTAGCGACCGATATCAACCCCCAAGGCCCAGTTCATGCACCTCAGAATCGCCGTCAGACAGCTTGGCGGGTTGGAAGGACAGCCTCGTCGTCGTCCTGTAGAACCACGACCTCGGACGCTGCTCGCCTCGGGGAGCAGAGCGAACCGTAAAGTTCGAGGGTGGCGGCCTCGAGGTCCCCGGCGGGATCACCATCGACGGCGAGGAGGGCGTGAAGCTCGTTCCAGATCTGCTGGCGGGCAGTGTCGTCACCGGCCGCTCGGAGGAGGATCCGCCACAGGCCTTGGTCGTAGCGGTTGGCCAGTTGGCCCTGACGGGCCGCCCAACCAGCCAGTCGAGGATCACCGTCGTCCAGAGCGAGCTCGCCGAGGGCCAAGGACGCGTCGGTGATGGCGTCCCCGACGACGTAGGACAGACCTCCGGCCGACGTCCATGGGTCGGGATCGGCACCGAACGGAGCGCCTCGGACGAGCCCCAGCGCCGTCCGCAATCCCGCCGGCTCTCCAATGGAGGTTGCCGATTGGAACCGCTTCCAGTCGGTCGTGACCCGCTCGGCCAGCGAGAACCGCTGGGTGGCCTTGTCGTAAGCGAGGAGGTCGGGATCGCCGGTGATGGCGTCCAGCGAGCGTCGAGTGAGGAGTACCAGGTTGCGGACGTACCCGTCGCTCAGCGCCCTGTCCGGGGAGATGTCGGTGAGCCACTCGCCCCGGGTGGAGGTTCCGCCGTGAGCAGCCAGGTAGACGAGGAGCTCGACGACTCTGCGAGCCTTGGTCCCCGCTGTTGGCGAGACGGCCGCCACGAGATCCAGTGAATCGCCGTCGCCGACGGAGATCGTCAGTTCTCCCAGAAGACCGATCATGACCTCCCCTACGGGCGCCGATTCGCTTGGCCGACGCAGCTCGTTCGCCTCACTGCCGTGGTGGGCCATGGCGTCCGGGTCCTCCTCGGCTAATTCGAAGAGGGTCTGCACCTCTTCGAGCGACTCGTCGGAGACGCGCGAGGGTCGGACCGGGTCCAGCGTGTGGTCCTCCAGGGACGGATGCTCTGGGTCCAGCAGAAGTTCCGTGCCGTCCGGTGCGATGGGTCCTGCGGTGACCAGGTGGACGTTCTTCCTGGCGCGGGCGGCATCGAGGAGCTGATCCGTGGTGGTCTGGGGGCCCACAAGGACGATGGCCTGGTCATCGGGTCGCAGAAGCACTGCCACCTCGTCCAGATCGTCGACGACGACACCCCCGTCGAGCCGATCGACCAGGCCGTAGCCGAAGCCGACCGCGACGACTGCTGTTCCCAGTGGGGAGGTCGTTCCGGCCAGCTCGGTAGCCATGGCAGACAGGATGCCCTCCACCCGGTCTGCGTGGACGCTGATGTGGATCGAGCGGTAGCGGTTCACGTTGACCAGCACCGCCCCAACAGTGCTGTGGCCCACGGTGGCAAGGACCAGGGGGACGGGAGAGGAGTTGGCGGCCTCGTCGACCACGCTTGGATCGGTGTTGAGCGGCAGGTGCCAGACGCCCGCTCGGTCGGGCCGACGGGCGAACGGGGCCAGCGGTTCGGGACTATCACTGGTCACCAGCACATCGAGCCCATCGTCAACGAGCTCGACGCCCACCACGTCCGGTGGTGCCACACCCGCGACGTCGGCGGCGTGGCCGAGCAGCTCGGCCAGGTGGCAGACCCAGAACACTTGGCCAGCCCGGGCGTAGTGGCGCAGCTGCAACTCGAGATCCGCGAGTGGGCTCTTCGGTTCCGGCCGGGGGATGTGACCACCGAAGGACCGCCGCCCGATCTGTCGGCGCCGCCGGCGGTCCAACGCGGTGACCAGACCGATGGCGGTGAGCCCGAGGAGGCCGGCACCCACGGCGATCGGTCCGACGTCGCTTCCGGGCGGATGCGGAGCGGGTGGACGCGCCTTGGCAACGGTGTTCGGCCGGTCAGCGTGCTTGGGAGTTGCGTGTCCGGAATGGTGGAGAGCCAGAGGTGGCCGGGACGATGTGGTTCCGTCGTGCTCCGTGGGATTCGAACTGTGCGCGGGCACAGACCGAAAGTCCGAGGATGGTTGGTTCGTGCTGGGTCGATGCGCGAGAGCGGCGTTGGTCCTCCGAGGAAGGGAACCACTGCTGACTGAACCACTGCCGCTGGAACCTTTGCTGTTGGAAGCACCGCTGATGGACCCAGGCGTTCCGGCCGCCGGCGAGGTCACAACGGGAGCTGGTGACGTAGCGGTAGGCACAGCTGCAGGCGATGGGACCGAAGGGGAGGGCATCGAGGGAGACGTGGCCGGCACCACGAGCGGTGCCTGGGTGGCACCAGGAATGGTGAGCGACCACCCCGGATAGATCCAGTGGGCATCGGTGAGGGCGCCACCTCCCGGCTGGGACATGCCGGCATTGGCATGGAAGATGACCTGCCACTGCTCGCCGTCTCCGTAGTACTGGACGGCGATACTCCACAGCGTGTCGCCGGGCACGACGGTATGGGTGACGGTGGCCGGAAGCGCAGTTGATTGAGCGGCCGAGATTGGAGTGGTGGGTAGCGAGGGGACGACCCCCGAGGTGGTCTGGGAAAGCAGTTGCACCACGGGGGCTGGGCTGGCCGGCGGTCCGGTACGGACTGTGTAGGCACCGCGAAGCTGACCGAGGATCAGGACGGCAGTGATGAGGGCCGCCATCGCACTCGAGCCGAAGAAGTGGAAGCGGCGACCGGGTCGGCGACCGCGGAGCTGGAGGACGAGGTTGGTGGCCACGGAGAAGACGAAGTAGCCCCAGGCCAACCAGGCCAAGGTGGCGAACAGACGTGGCCAGAACGAGTCCGGGATCGAGGCCCCGAAGGCGTGGGCCGCCTGGATACCGCTCGGGACGTGGTGCGGGAGTGGCCACCCGACGAGGGCAGAGAGCGCGATCGGGATGCCCACCAGCCCGATGATCAGGACGCCGAGCGCTCCGAAGCCTCCGGCGACTTGGCGGGCGGTCGGTCGGGTTGCGGCAGTGGGATTGGCTGCTATGGCATTGGATCGAGTGGGCACGGTCATCCTCCTGTGGTGATGCCACTCACGTCGGTCGCCGACTCGGTGACCGACAGGGCCAGGCTCCCCACACCGATGAGGCCGAGGAGCTGGGTGGGCAGGCGGTAGCTGATCTGGGCGTAGACGGTGTTGCCGACCACCCAGGCGGTGCCGGGCTGGCCGGCCGAGCTCATGTAGTTCTCGGCTGCGGCGACGGCAACCGTGGGATCGACGGCGATGGTTCCGGCGTGGAGCTCGCCTACGTCCAGCGACCCGGCCCCGGCCCGGGCCGCCTGTTCGGCCTCGGAGGCGGCCTGCTGTTTGGCGTCGAGGTAGTGGCCCCCGTCGGCCACCAGTCCGGCCAGGGCCAGGAACATGGTCATGAAGACGGCGGTCATGGCCAGGAACTGTCCGTCGTCGGAGCGTCGGTGCAGCCGCGCTCGCCACATCCCGATCAGAGCCACCCTCATGTAACACCACCGACCGTCCGGAACTCGTCAATGTGCGCCACGGCAGTGGCCGTCAGGGTCTTCGATCCGGGCACGCCGGGGACGGACACATCGGCGAGGCTGGTCACACAGGTCACGCTCACCGACACGGTGCCTCCGGCCACGAAGTTGGACGTGTCCGTCGTGATCTGGGGAGTAGGACAGGTGAGCCCGGCCCCGGCCAGGGTGCTGGTCACCGCCGAGGTCGCCTGGGTCTGGGCATCGGCTCCGTTGGCCTGGACGACGGCCGCCTGGACTCCGGCCCGCGCCGCCGACTCCACGTCGCCCTGGGCCGAATCGATCCGGCCGAGGGCCACCATGAGCACGATGATGATGAGCAGCACCGGGGCGACGATGACCAGCTCGGCGATGGCCTGGCCTTCGTCTCCCCGGATCCGGCGACCCTGGTCACCCACTGGTTCGGTACTCCTGGCGAGGGGCATTGCTGGTGGCCGACACGGTGAGGTCGAGCCATGGGATGAGGGCCTGGGCCCGACCGGTGACCGTCACCTGAGCCACGTCCCCCGGAAGTGTGCTGGTGGAAACCTGTGGATTCGTCAACGTGCCGGGACCGGTGGTGGCAATAAACCTCTGGGCCGCCTGGGTTCCGGCCATGGGCGTCGAGCCGTAGCCGGAGGCCACCTGGCTACCCTGCTCGGCTGCCGCCCGAGCCAGGTGGCTGGCGTGGGACCACAGCGCGTACTGAACCCCACCGATCACCAGCAGGAAGAAGACGGGCAGACAGACCACGAACTCCGCCAACCCGGTGTCACACCTCTGGCGGTCCCACCATCGGCGTATACCCGGCCAACGAGGCGGTGCGCCACGCGAGCGGGATGGCCCCTGAGGCGAGTCGGTGACCGAGTCCACTGACAGGGCCGACAGGGATTCATGGCGCCGTGCACTTGAGACCACAGCGTCTGAGAACACCGCGTCCGGAACGGCCGTGTGGGGATCCATCCGTGCCTTGCTCAGGGAGTCTGGATGTTGTTGGCGGTGGTGGTCAGCTTGGTCACCACGATGCCCACGATGGCGATTGCGGCCACGATCACCAAGGCGGTCACGACCACCCAGGAGGCGATCTCGCCGCGCTCGTCACCCAGGACCGGGGTCAGCCGAGCAGAGACGTAGGTGCGAAGCATGGTGACCACAACCACGACGGTCTCTGCAACCGATCGGGCCCTTTCCCTCAGCTGGCTGGCGATTGCTCTCATGCGCATGGTGCTCTCCTCGTGTAGTTGAAGTTGTGGGCTGGTTGGTTGGTGGGTCAGTGGACTCGGATTGCTGTTCGATGTACTCACTGCTCGAATCGGCCTGCAGCGGGGGATCACAGGTGGGCCCCGGTGAACGAAGCCAGGGCGGGATAGAAGATGAGGAGGCCGTAGCCGGCCATGAGCAGCACGCCGGGGAGCAGCATCTTCTGGGTCACCGCCTGGGCCGAGTCCTCCAGAGCGGACGTCTCCTTCAGGCGGAGCGAGTGGGCCTTCGCCTCCAGGGAGTCGCGGATGCGGGCTCCGTCGCCGGCCTGGGACATGGACCGGGCCAGATCGGTGAGGTCGGGAATGTCGAAGCGGACGGCCAGTCGCTCGAGGCCCTCCCATGGCTGCTTCCGGTAGGCCTGGGCCCAGAGGAGGCTCTGGGCGATCTCACGCATCGCCCAATCGGTGGACGACACGGTGGACGCCACTTCCAGCGCGCTCGACCACCCCATGGCCCCCGCCATGGCCATCGACACCAGGGAGGCGTAGGTGGAAAGCGAGTGGCAGAAGTGCCGGCGCCGGCGTGTGGCGGCCTGGTGAAGATCGACGAACGGGGTGGCAACGCCCAGCGCCCCGAGCACCAGGACCCCGAGGGCGGGGAGCTCGACCCCGGGATGCACCCCGACCGCTCCGGCGGCGGCGCAGGCCACCGGGCCGAGCAGGGCGAGCCCGATGCCATAGCCTGCGACCTTGACGGCGAAGGTCTCGGTCGGCGTGCCGGTGATGGCCAGGTCGGGAAGGACGATGTCGGCGAGTTTCGGGACCTTCCGGACGTTGACCTCGAGCAGGTGCCCACAGAGTCGCCGGGCCCCGCCGACCCCCTGGGTGAGGACGTCCGTCGGTGCGGTCACGTGCTCTCCGGAGAGACGGGCGAGTGCTGCACGCAGCGTGAGCGGCGGAGGGAAGAGCCCCCAGACGACAGCAGCAAGGCCCACGCCGACGCCGAGTCCCATGAGGATGATGACGACCATCGAGACCTCCTACTTCCGTCCGGCCCGGACAGGCCCGGCGCCGCTTCTGAATGCGTCATGTCTGAACGCGGCGGCCGTAGCCGGTGCTTCTGAGCGATCGGTCGGCGCCGTGTTTCCCTCGGGCTTGCCGAACAGCCGTGGCATGGGCTGGGGACGCGACAGCCGGTTCATGGCAGCGAAGCCGGCGGCGAACAGACCGGCCACGGCCAGAAGAACGATTTGGCCGACCGGGGTGCCGAACGGCTTGAAGTAGCCGTGACCGATGAGCAGCACGCCGAACGTGAAGACCAGGGTCACCGCGATCACCAGGCGCATGTCCCGCCGGGGCTTGGCCCGGGCGATCTCGATGCGCTGCCAGAGGGCGATCTGGTCCCTGGTGTTGGCTGCCGCCGTAGCCAGAAGACTCTGCAGGTCGGATCCTCCGAACCGGCTGGCCAGGATGAGCGGGGCTGTGGCCTCGTCGACGGCGGCATCGCCCAGCTCGTCGGCAAAGGTGTAGAGCGCAGCATCGAGGGCCACGCCGCCCTTGATGCGGACGACGAGGGCAGCCACGTTGTCCCGGATCGACGGTGGTGCCGTATGCACCGTCGACTCGATGGCGGCCAGGAGCCCGCGATGGGCGGCGATGCTGTCCCGGAGCGCCTCGATCCAGGTGGCCAACGCTTCCAGGCGACCGGTGACCCGACGGCTGGTGTTGGGCTGGAGGGCCGAGCGCAGGGTCCACCCCACGGCCCCACCGATGGCCGCGCCCACTGGCCAGCGGGTGACCAGCCCGACGATGAGGGCGAGCGTGACCGCGCAGATGGCGGCCTGCCGGTTGGCCGGGTCCAGCCGCTTCATGACCGCCATGCGCCCGACCGGGGCTCCGGTCGGCCAGAGGCCCGAGACAACGAGCGCGATGCCCACCCCGATGCCGGCCCCGACCAGGACGACGACCGGGGTCATCGACCGAACCCGTGGATGGGTGCCACATATCCGACGTCTGCAAGGCGTTCCCGCAGGCCCGGCGGCATGCCCAGGTGCAGCACGGCCGGTCCCCCGCCATCGGGCTCGGCGAAGATCTCGGTCGAGATCACATGGGGGCCGTCGGCGTCCTCCACCACCCGCACCGAGGACACGTACCGCCGGGCCAGGCCCGAGGCGTCGGGCCGTTTGCGCACGAAAATCACCAGGTCCAACGCCTGGGCGGTGAGCTGGGCGGCCGCGTTGTCGGACAGGTGCTTGGGCGACTGGGAGGCGTAGGTCTTGATCTTGCCGAAGGTGCCCTCGGTCGAGTCGGCGTGGATGGTGCACATCGATCCGGCCTTGCCCGCCGTCATGGCGTTGAGCATGGGCACGATCTCGTCCCCCAGCACTTCGCCCACGATGACCCGGTCGGCGTCGTGGCGGTTGGCCCGTTGCACCAGGTACTCCATGGACACCGCCCCCTGGCCCTCGGTGTTGGCCTCCCTCGTCTCCCACCCCACACAGTCCGGGTGGCGATGGGGCAGTTCGTGAAGTCCGAGCTCGTAGGACAGCTCGATGGTGACGATCCGGTCGGCCGGGTCGGCCTCGGCGGCGAGGGCCCGCAGCAGGGTGGTCTTGCCGGCGTCGGTGCCACCGGAAACGATCAGGTTGAGCCTGGCCCGCACCGCGGCAGCCAGGAACCGACCCAGCTCGTCGGTGATCGAGTCGGCCAGGTCAGACAGCACTGGGTCGACCAGGCGATGGCGGCGGATGGAGACGCAGGGCCGGTCGGACACCTCGATCATGGCCGAGAGCCGGTGCCCGCCGGCCAGGTGAAGGTCGACGATGGGCTTGGCACTGTCGATCCGGCGCTCACCTCCCGTGTGGTGGGCCCGGGCGGCCCGCTGCACCAGCTCGATGAGCTCCTCGTCGGAGTCGGCGATCGGGTCGACCTGTTCTTTGATCCCGTCGGCTCGCTTGACCCACACCCTGTCGGCGCCGTTGATGTTGATGTTCTCGATGTCGTCCTCGTCGAGCAGCAGCTGCAATCGACCGAGGCCGAGCTGGCTGGCCACCAGCCGCCGGACGATCTGCTCCTCTTCCTCGACCGTCGGGGTGGTGACCGCCCCTTCCACCATGGACCGGGCCGCCTCGTCGATGGCTTCCCGTGCCAGCTTCTCGACGAACGAGCGGCGCTCGCCTTCGCTCATGCCGGCAGCCCCGTAGCGGACGATGCCGTCGGCCACGCGCTCGGCGGCGAATTGCTCGAGCTCTCGACGGTCGGAATCGTTCATCGGCCCGCCTCCCCCATCGACGCGGGGCCGGCCCCCGCCAGCTGGCCCTCCATGGCTGTTCGATCGAGTGCCCCCTCCGGTTGGTCGATGTCGACAGGATCATTTGGCAGGAAGGCACCGATTGGGTCCGCGCCGGCCTGCTCCTCGGGAACCCCCGGCGAGTTGCCCTCAACCGGGGACCCGACCGGCGAGATCGCGTCGATGCCGAGCGCCCGGACGGTGTCGTCCGCCCACCGGAGCAACCGGGTCCGTTCCAGCCTCTTCACCGATCGCCGGTTCGCCAACGCAGCTGCCGCTCCCGGGTCCTCGGGCATGGGCGGGAGCACCTCGACCTGCAGGGTGCGTCCGATGTCGGCCGCCGAGAACTGCGCAGCTCCCGCGGGCACGACGAGGAGGCTGAGCCCCCGCAACTCGGCGGCCAGCCCGGGCAGCGCCTCCCGCAGATGGACGATGGCCTCGAGCGTCGACTGACAGAGCACGACCAACGCATCGGCCCGGGCCAGCACGTCCCGCACGCCGCCGGCGAGGTTGGGCAGCAGGCGGCCCACATCGATCACCACATCCGCGTCGAGGGCACTGAGCGCACCGGCGACGATCGGCCAGGCCTTCTCGTTGGCGACGGCCTGGTGCATGCCTCCCAGACCGAACAGGACCGGAAGACCCCCGGGTAGGTGATCGACGTGGTCCCAGACGTCCTCGGGGACGAGGGTCCGCCGTGCTGCGGCGAAGAGGGAGGAGAGGCCTCCGGTGGGGGCCATGGCGTAGCGGGGAGCGAGGTCGCCGCCGAAGGGATCGGCCTCGACCAGGAGGACCTGGCGACCCTCCGGCCAGCTGGCGGCCAGGGCGGTGGCCGCCGTGGTGACCCCCGGCGAGCCCTTGACGGAAGCGAGGGCGATGAGGGTCATCGGGAACCTCCCGACGGTGTCCCCTCGCTGACCAGGGAGAGGCCGATCTGATCTGCGGCCGCATAGGAGGTGACCTGGGCTGCCTCCGCGCCCGGGATCTCCAAGGAGACCGACGCCACGTACTGGGTCTGGTTGCCCGGCGCGGGGCCCACGGCGAAGACGGTGGCCGAGGGGACCAGCGTGTTCCCGATGGTTCCCCCGATGGTCGATCCCTGGCCGACCTGGGGAACGGCGACCACCTGGACGACGTCGCCAGCCACCAGGGCCACCGAGGGCATCTGGTCACCCTTCAACAAGACGCCCACCACCTGTTCGCCCGAAGCGAGCTGCGGGGTGGCGGCCAGCATCTGTCTGACCAGCACCTGGCCGGGGTAGACGGGGGTGTCGAGTTGCTGGCCGACCACCACTGCGGATCCGGTGGCCGCCATGGCCGTGATGTCGCCCGAGGCCGGAATCGACGCGACGGCGAGGTCGCTGGTCGTGAGCACGGTTCCGGCGGGCAGGCTCTTGGCCGCCACCAGGATCGACACTTTCTTGGCCGACGACTGGAACACCGCGCCTGCCACAGCCGCGCAGACCAGCACCAGGGCGACTCCGAGGCCGATCTGCCACGGACGGCGCTGGTGAGTGGTGGACGAGATCCGCAGACCGCCGGCACGGCTCTCGCCGGTAGGTGGCGGAGCCGTGAAGGCTGATCGGGTCGGGGCGGTGGTGATGGCCATGGAGACTCCCGTTCTTCAGTTGTTCACGGACTCGATCTGGGCCACCTTGAGGGAAGTCACTCCCCGGGTGGTGAGGCTGGGCAGGGCGCCGGCCGAACCGTTGGGACCCGCCCAGGCGATCGTCCAGGTGATGGTGGCCGTGATCGGGAAGGCCGCGTCGTTCGGGTTGCCGTCGGGGGAGGGTTGGCCGGCCGAGGTGGTCGTGTAGGTGTGCGTACAGGTGGTCGTCTGGTCGGCGACGGGGAGCGCAGGGTCGTAGGGAGTTCCGGGACCGTTGCAGGTGACCGTCGATCCATCCCCGGTGTCCCAGGTGACATACGAAGGCGTGGCCCTGGCAGTGGCCGAAATGCATCCGCCTGCGTTGCAGGCCTGGGCCGTGGTGGACAGCGGATGCCACATCGAGGACGTGACCCAGAGCCACTCGGCCAGGTTCACGTAGCCCGTGGTCGACGGGCTGAGGGTCAGGGTGGGGGTCGGGAGCTGCAACTCACTGGCCGCCTGGGCACCGGCGACGGCAGGATCGGGCGGCGGGACGGTCGGTGCCGCCTGACCGGTGGCCAACCACACAACGCCGGTGGCCTGACTGGCTCCACCTCCAGTGGCACAGGTGTTGAAGTACCAGGCACCGGGTTGGGTCGCACCGGCTGGCGGAGGACCGCCGTCCTGGCCGGGGAACTCGGACGAATAGGGCACGTAGTTCGGACACGTCGGTACGGAGACCGTGATCGCACCGCCGCCACCGGCCGTTGCGCCTCCACCTCCGGCTCCCGAGCCCGTTCCCGTGGTGCCGGACACCCCGGAGCCACAGCTGACGGTGCTGCCGTTATCCGTGCAGGTGCCAGTGGTTCCCCCCGCGAACGCGTCCGTCGTCGGATTGGAAATCCACAGAGCGGTGAGGACGACGACCGCCGCGGTTGCCTTCAATGTCCTCCTCACGGACACTTCGCAACAGACGACGTCTTGAAGGAGGCGATCTTCCACGAGCCCCCGATCAACTGAAGCATCCACGACCCCTCGCCACCCCCAGCGCCGCCATCCAACGTGGCTGGGCCTGGCTTGCCGCCCGCGGTGGTTGTACCGGTGTCGAAGATGCAGCCGGTTACCGTCGCCGTTGTCGGCGTGAGGGCCGACACCTTCGGGGTACCGAGATCGAAGGATGTCGGGCCGTTGAGCTGACCCATCTTCACGCCGACGAGGAACGTCTGCTCGGACTTCAGGGCCGGATCGACGAAGTAGCTGGTCAGATCCGGCCACAGCGTGGACGCCGTCTGGCCAGCCACGAGATTGGCCCGGTCCTGCTGCCACGGCGCCTGCAGGTAGCCGTAGAGGGTCTGCTGGGCCGACTGCCAGGCATTGAGGACGGCCGCCTGGTCCCCCGTGGTGGATCCACCGGTGGTCGTGGTTGTCGGGCCGGCGGCAGATGTCGTGGGACTCGGACGCACCGTTGAGGTCGGTGACGAAGATCCCGACCCGCAGGCGGTCAGTCCCATGGCCGCCATGCCCAACGCACACCCGACGGTCCAGTTCCGAACCCTGCCCTCCTGTCCATGGCTACCCATCCGGTTCACCCCTCCTCTCGTCCTAGGACGCAGTTCCCGCAGCCGACAGAGCTCTGCACGTCACGCAGTCGGGGATACGCATCCGAACGCAGCATGAGCGTCCAACGTCACCCTGAACGTCACCCTCCCTGGTCAGGGGCCTGAGCTGGACCCACACACGGCCACCCTTCCGGGGTCCACCGGAGACACTCGACGCCATCGGTTCCCGGTGAGGGTGACGTTGCTGAGTACGGAGAGCCGGCGCCGGCTCGTTGGCGCCGGTCGGGTTTCCGAGATTCAGTGGCCCTTTTCCAGCGCCCGCCGGAGTGCCCAGCTGACGAACTGGGAGGCACTCCATCCTCGACGCTCGGCCTCCGATCGAACTTCCTCCCGGAGCACTCGATCGAGCCAGTAGGTGGCACGGACGTGCCGGGCCTCCCACGACTGACCGTCGGACTCCGGTTCCTCGGCGCCTTTCGGGCTCGAGGTGCCACGCGCTTGTTGAACCACCAGCGTTCCCCTTTGTCCGACTCGACCTGTCTTCGCCAACTTCTGCCCTCGTCAGCAACACATCGGTCATCGTAATGGGTACACGTACCGTATGCAACATACCGTATACCGCATACGGTCCGTGGTCGCGCTCTCACCGAGCGTGGAGAGGCGAAATGGCGAGTTCGACCGACGCCTTTGACGCGTATGCCGATGTCGGCGTTTCGATCAGGGTGACGTTCCTGCGGAGCGAGGGTGACGTTCGGCCCTTCGGTAGTTACGAAGGTGTCCCTAGCGGGTGACGTTGCGGGTGACGGCCACCCGGATCATGGGGGTTGCCGGAGCACGAGGCCCCGGCGAATGACCGTGGGAGACACGATGCCCAGAACATCGTCAGCTGGAGACGGAAGACCGGACAATTCGACTTGCCCAAAGGCAGGGCGAGGAACACCGAGGCCAGTCAAACAAGCTCGTGAGGACCCCCTTCGATTGGTCCGAGGAACCGGCGGCCGGGATGAATGCGTTCAGACTTCACCCGACGTTCAGGTGGTCCTCGTCACGGAAGGTGGTCTTGAGCTGCCACTGGTGGCATCGCCCGTGAAGATTGCTCGACTCCTAGAGAATGTCTCGGAAATGGCCGCCGGCGTTGACCGCGATGGACTGTTGCAGAACCCCGGGTTAGCCGGCCGGCGACCTCGTCCGGTTCGGACCGATCAGGTGCTTAGTCGAGTGCGAGTCATAGTTCAGCGAGGCACGAGCACCAAAGGTCAAGCGTCGTGAACGGAGCTGGATCTGCCAACCGACGGTGGGACCGTAACCGGGGAGGTCGTCAGCCCAGAGGCTCGAGCCGAGCAGATCCGTATGGTTCGTATGACGCTCGAAACTGCGCCCAATGGTTCGCCCGGTTCGAGGAACGCTCCGAACAGCCCAAAGGTCGACCAAACCGGAGTGAGGTTCGTCGGCTGCAGAAGGAGCTCGAGGCTTTGCGTCGTTTGGTGACCGGTGAGCAGATCCCGTAGGAGAAGGAGAAGGAGGTTGACAATGCACGTCACGAGCGAGAAGTGCTCACTATCGAGCCTGGGCAATCCGCGTGCTGGCCGGGACAGGACGAAGTGACCCTAGTCAGAGAAACAAACTCCGAGCCCACCTCTGGCGATCTCATCTCGATTCCAGAAGCGGCCCGCCGCCTCGGGCTTCATGCCGAGACCGTGTACCGCCTTTGTCGCAGGGGAGAGTTCAGCCCGGCAATCCAGATCGGGAGACGGTGGCGCGTCTCGGTGCCACGACTCGAGAGGTATCTCCACGGCGGCGATCAGAGCCCTTGAGCTCCTTCGATTCACTGCCCGACTGAACTTACGTCTGGTCCAGCAGATCTTGAGCCAAATGTCTCGCCAAGGAGGGCGGCCGCCACTCGGTCTCGCTCCGCTCCTCCCCAAAGCCGGTAAGAGCCGTTCGGTGTACCTCGGGCCGGCCTAGCCCGGCAGAAGAGATCCCATCACAACGGCCGCCTTCGCCGCGCCGGCCGGCAGGGCGTGTGAGTACCGGTCGAGGGTCATCTTCGTACTGGCGTGGCCCATTAGCGCCGACACGGTGGTAACGGGGGTTCCGGCTGCGATCTGCTCGCTCCCAAACGCGTGGCGGATGTCGTGGAATCGGACGCCCTCCACCTTCGCTGCCTTTCGCAACTTCGTAAATCGGTCCGTGATGATGGACGGCCGAACCGGCCGGCCGGCGTTCGCGTTGTCGGACAGGAGGTAGGGGTCTTCGACCAGTGGCGATTGGGCCTCGGCGGACAGGGCCGTCTGCCATCCCTGGTGCCGGCGCAGGAGGGCCGCTGATCGACCATCGATGCTCACGTACCGGCCACGTCCCGTTTTGGTTCCCTTCTCGATGACCTTCTCGCCGACCTCGCTCAGCGACCGCTCGATCTGGATGGTGGCGACCTCGAGTAGCGCCTCGGCATCGTCAATGGGAATCAGCGCAAACTCGACATCGGACCACCGGAGGGCGCACAACTCCCCTCGGCGACCGCCGGTGATCCACGCGAGGGCGACGGCGGCAGCCATCATGGGATCGGTCATTTCGGCGGTCGAGATCAGTTGACCGACCTGCTCCCGGTTCGGCGTCACGAGCTTGCGAGTGCTGGCCGGACTCGGTGGGCTCGCCTTCCGTGCCGGCGAGTCGGGAATCCAATCCCACTTGACCCCCTGCGTCAGTGCCGCCGAGAGGATGGCGTGGTGGTGGTGGACCGACAGCGCCGACAGGCCCTCGGCCTGCCACCCGGCATAGGCCCGGTCGAGATCGTGGGCCGTGAGATCAGCTAGCGGTACGTCGCCGAACTTGGGGCGGATCCTCGTCTTGACCTTGCGCTCGTATTCGGCGACCGTCTTGGGGGAGCGGCCGCGGGTCCGCTGGAACCCGAGCCATTCGGTGAGCAAGTCGCCCACCGTCCGCACACGAGGATCGGGCGTCGCCGGCTCTGGCGCCTGGAATTCCAACTTGCGGAGTGCCTTGCGTGCCGCCGCCTCGGTGCCCCGGAATGTCCGTTGTACCTGCTTGCCATCGACCATGACACGCAGGCGCCAGATGTCGGGAGCGCGTTTGGATATAGATCCACTGCCGTATGATTGCCGGGTGCTCATGCTGCTCCCTTCCGATCTGCCCTCCAGGCAGATTAGGACAGGGATCAGGACGAACGCAATGCCCGGTCAGGGCTAGCCGTCATAACTGGCCTCTGACCAGGTACGGAGGGATGCGAGAGCGGACGAATCGGACGGTCTCGAAAACCGTTGTGTCGCAAGGCACCGTGGGTTCGAATCCCACTCCCTCCGCCAGCTCAGAGGTGGTGTTCCGGTTGCGGCCCTCGAGGCCCAACCGGGGACTATCCCTCAAGAATCCCTCACATCTCATTCAGCGGATACGCATTTGCCATGGCAGGAACGATGCGCGAGGGCCAATCCGGCGTGTGGGAGCCGCGCGTCCGGGTGGGACGAGATCCGCCCACTGGCAAGCACCGGCAGATCAGCAGAACCTTCAAAGGGACCGAGCGCCAGGCGTCCAAGGCGCTGGCGAAGCTGATGACCAACGCGCCAGAAGGCAGTCACGCCGGAGGCAACAAGACGGTCAAGGAGCTGCTGGGCCGCCGGATCGATCACCTGGAGGCTCGTGGGCGCACTCCGAAGACCATCGACGGCTACCGGTCCATAACCCGAGCCCGACTCGAACCAGCCCTCGGGAGGGTCACGCTTCGGCAGTTGACTCCGGTTCACCTCGATGACCTGTACCTGTCCTTGCTCGGTGCCGGCCTCTCCCCCGTCTACGTTTGCCACTGCCATGCCGCGCTGTCCACTGTCCTGCGCCAGGCGGTCAAGTGGGATCGGATCGACCGATCCCCGGCGGACCGCGCTACTCGCCCGGGCGGCATGCCTCCAGAAGTGGGCCCGCCGGATGCGGACGACATCAGCCGCCTCATCGCCACTGAAGAGAAGGTCGGTCCCGACATGGCCTCGATGCTCTTCGTGGCCGCCACCACGGCGTGTCGTCGCGGCGAGCTGTGTGGCCTCCGCTGGCCGGACCTCGACATCGCCAATTCCACGGTGACCGTCCGACGCTCGATCCTGCGACCGTGTCCGTCCTCAAGTCCCACAGAAAGAGAATCGGGCGGAGAGCCAAGGATGCAAGGACGAAGTCCTCGAGCCCGTCAGGGTGCTGGTCGATGATCCACCAGCACGCCTCGTGCACCGCCTTCGTCACCATGTTCTGGCCGGCGGCGTCACCGGTGGTGAAGTTGAAGAGGAGCCAGCGCATCCGTCCCAGCGCGTACTGCTCGATGTCGCGAAGCTTGCCGAATCGGGTCGTCTCCTCGGCCTTGGCCTTGATGGCGGCGAAGCTCTCATCGACCCAGTGGCCGAAGTCGCGTGCGGCCCGGGCGTCGCGGAACACGAAGACGGGTGCCCGCTGCATGGCGTCGTCGATCACCGTCGTCGTGACTCCGCCCGCTTCGCGGGTGATCCGCATGCCTCGGCTGTAGCTGACGACCGGAGTGCCCTCGGTGGTTGCCAGCGGCACGAAGTACTCTCCGCTCGCCGTGCTCGCCGTGAACGAGCAGCGGTCGCCTCACCACGCACAGAGCCTGGGCTCTGGAGCGAGGACCATGGGCACGCGATGGCACCTGAACATGTGGAAGCCTGCCAACCGCACCGGCGGCATTATTGATGGCTCATCGTCCTTCCCTTGCGCTCGTGCACTACGAAGTGCACCCGTGGTCGCCCGGTCCCTCCGAC
>Ga0224558_1002074_pt1 | contig 19268 bp, 19 predicted proteins | sample 714S32024metaG_FD_180682 | JGI IMG/M metagenome (GOLD analysis project Ga0224558, IMG submission 180682) | Peat soil microbial communities from Stordalen Mire, Sweden - 717 S3 20-24 | ecosystem: Environmental > Terrestrial > Soil > Wetlands > Peat | place: Sweden: Norrbotten County, Stordalen...
TCTCAGCGAGAGGCTGATCAGGCAAATTGTCTCGAAGCCACACGAGAATCCGGCGGCCGGACGTCAGAAGCCCCTCGCAAGTCTTCGGCTCCAGGCCACGCACTCGGAGGAGATGATCCTGGTAGGCCGCGAGTAGCGGGCCATCGGGATCCGGTGGCGCCTGGCGGCATGGCGCCGAAAACCGCTCCGGCGCCGCCTTGCGCGCGTGGCCGATGGCTGTTCGAGCACAAAGGCGCGGACTCTCTGTCCGAAGGCTTAGCAGGAAACGATCGACGACATCCTGGTCGATCTTCGCCGTTCCCGCGCCCCTGGCGGCAAACTCGCTGAATTTGGCGAGCCGACTAATGCAGATCTTGGCCGAAACGGGATTGTAACCAAGGTCGGAGAAATGCGCCGCAATGCGGTCTATCTCATTGCCAAGCGCCCCATCGCGAAGCCGCCTGAGCACTCTGGGATACTTGAAATAGAAATCTAACATGAACCGCTCTCCCGCCGGGCACGTCAGGGAAATCCTGAGCCGGAGGGAAGAGTGAGATATTATGTGTCGGCAAAGTTCCAGATCACCGCGGAATCAGCGGCTCCTGGACCACGCCGCCACATATCCAAGCCCGACACATATGTGCGGATCGCGCTTCAGCCCTTCCTGAACTTGCAGCGCCAAACCCTGCATCCCTTTTCTCATGTCCGTGGCGCCGGTGGCGATCCAGACCCGGACGCCGGATGGCGCGGAGATCATGCCTTCAGCGCCTTCATGACCGCCGCGGCGAGCGCGGCTGAAGCGCCGGCGCCAATCCTGACGCGCGCGCCGCCCAGTTCCACCGAGATCGTCCCATCGGCCTTTGGCGCGGAAGAACCGGACTTGTCCTCCAGCATCACGCGCGCGAATCCGGAACCCTGCGTAGCGACAAGCTCTTCCCGGCGCCATTTGTAGATGAGGCTCGTCGAGACGTCCCAGCGCCGCCCCACTTCCGCGACGATCGCGCCGGGCGCCAGGGCCGCCTCCAATATCTGCCGGCGCTCGTCGCCGCTCCACCGCCGGCGCCGTTCCGCGCCCGTGATCAATGTCATCTGGGTCATGCCGTGTGCTTAACTGCGCTCGTAAGGACGATTTAGCTACGCAGCATCAACGCCAGTCCCATTCAAAACAAGACGGCCCTCGCCGAAGGGATACGAAGAGCCCGCGTTTGGCGTTGCCTGAGGTCTGCGTCTTGGGAACGTAAGGCAGCACACCCGTTCCCTCGCAAGCCAGCACCTCCTCGCCGTTGTAATAGCCGCGATCCGCCAGCACGGTGACTTCCTCGCATCCTGTCGCATCGCGCGCCTTGCCACCCATGGACGCCAGCTGCGACCGGTCGGTTCCGATATTGGTCACCTCGTGCGCGACGATCAGATGGTGTTCGGCGTCAACGGCGATCTGAACGTTGTAGCCGACAATGCCCGTGCCCTTGCCGCTGGTCGCCATCGACCGGGCGTCGGAATCGGTCAGGGAAACCTGCTTGTCGGGCGATTCCTCGACTTGCTTTTGCATCGCCTTCAGGGACTGCATCTGCCGCCGAAGGCCTTCGATCTTTTCCTTGATGCGGGTGGTTTTTGCCTCGGACACGTCGTCGTGCTGCCGGTCGGCGTGGTCCAACGCGACCAGGTAGCGCGCGACACTGGCCTCCACCTGCTCGATGCGCCTCACAATTGCGGTCAGAAGCGCCCCGCGTTTGTCGAACAGTTTAGCGGAGACGCTCCAATTCCACGTGGGCAAGCTGATGTTCTGTTACATCAACGCACTTGTCGGAGGCGGCTTCTCGTAATTTTGCAGCCGCCTCGACTACATGACGTCCGAGGAGCTCCTTTTCGCCGATATAAAACGCGGCTTCGCACATCATTTTCGTATTGACAGCTCCCTTCATAACGTCTTCGGCAGACATTTCGCCGACGTAGAAGTCGACGATCGCGGCTGGCCATTTCTTTTCAATCGAGGCTTGACGGAAAAGAAGCTCTGCCATTGCATTGGTTCCAGAGCGCTCTTCCGCGATATAACGAAGGAGCACGGCATGTAGATCTGGATTGCTTTGGTTGAGGTCTATGGCCGCGCCAAAATCAATATCAGCATTGCGGAATGCAAATACTGCAAACTGAGCGAGACCACGATAGTATCTAGCTGAGATGTCATCTTTGCGAATTTCGATAACCTGCGTCTCGTCAACGATTGTTCCAGCAAAGTCACCAATAAAAAGGCGGGCGACTCCGCGACCTTTGTACGCGCTCGCATTGCGTGGGTTAATGCGTATGGCTTCGGTGAAGTCCCTTATCGCTTCGTCACGCTCGCGTTTGCTGTCATGCGAGTTCCCGCGATTGTTGAACGCCTCTGCGAAGCGTGGATTTAGCCTGATCGCGTCCGTGTAGTCGTTGATCGCCTTGTCATGTTCGCCCTCGTTTTCGTAGGCCACCCCACGATTGTTGAAGGCCTGTTCCAGACTCGGATCGAGCCCGATGGCGTCGGTAAAATCCGCAATCGCCGGGCCGTATTGGCCTTTTAATTCATATTCGAGACCGCGATCGTAAAACGCTACTGCGTCGCGTGGATTGATGCGGAGGGCTTCGGTGAAGTCCTTGATCGCTTCAATGGATTCTCCCTTGTTCCCAAGGGCCGATCCGCGACTGGTAAACGCCTCCGCGTATTGCGGATTCAGACGAATAGCTTCGGAATAGTCTGCGATGGCCAGGTCGCGTTCGCCTTTGTCCTCGTGGACGTGCCCACGATTGTAGAACGCCAGTGCGCCGGCGGGATCGAGACGGATAGACTCGGAGTAATCGGCGATGGCCTGTCCGAGTTCGCCGTTGGCATGGTGGGCTGCCGCGCGGCCGCCGAATGCGAGGGCATTGCGAGGATTGAGACGTATAGCTTCTGAGTAATCGTCGATGGCCTGTCCTTGTTCGCCCCTTCCTTGGTGGGCGTTCCCCCGATCATAAAAGAGAAAGCCGCGGTCAATTTGGTCGTACTTTCCAGAGTCGATCATACGCGTGCAGGCCTCGACCTGTTTGTCGAGGCACAAGGCCATGTCATCGGCCCATGCCGGCATAGCGACGCAAAGGGCCATTGCTGCTCCTCGCAGGATACTGATTGGCTTCAACATCGGGCATCCTCCTTGCTTGCAGTTGAACAACGAAAAAGGGGAGTCAGCCTCCTGTGTGGATCCGGCGAGAATGCCGCCTCTGGCCATCCGCCGTCTTGCCTGCACATTGCGCCGGTATCTCTATGGCTTTTTTTGCTTCGTTACCCGTGCGATCGCTGCAGAAGCAGCAAGATTGTTTGGGACAAGACGCTGACAAGACCTGAAGTCAGCGAGCGCGGCCGCAGTATCGCCCTTTTTTTCATAGAGCAGCCCGCGATTGTAGAACGCGTCCACCACCTTCGGGTTGATGCGTATGGCCTCGGAGTAGTCGGCGATGGCCTGTTCGAGTTCGCCTTTGTTTTCGTGGGTGACCCCAAGGTCGACGAATACGAATGCGTTGCGAGGATCGAGACGTATAGACTCGGAGTAGTCCGCGATGGCTTGGTCGAGTTCGCCTCTGGCTTTGTGAGCGAATCCGCGAAGAGTGAAAAGATTGGCGCGGAGAATTTGGTCGTACTTTCCCGAGTCGATGAGGCGCGTACAAGCTTCGACCTGTTTGGTGTCGAGGCACAAGCCCATGTCATCGGCCCATGCCGGCATGGCGGCATAGAAGGCCATCGCAGCTCCCAACGCAATTTTGCTTGGCTTCAACATCGATCGTCCTCCTTTTTTGCATTCAATGGGCAGTCTGCGTGCCATGTGTCCGTATTCCTATGGTTTTTGCTTACTTACCCGTGCGATCGCGGCAGAAACAGCAGGATCGTTGGGGACGAGACGATGATAAGACTGGAAATCAGCGAGCGCGGCGGCGGTATCGCCACTCTTTTCAAAGACTAACCCGCGATTGAAGAAAGCGTCCTCGTACGTCGGACGGATGCGTATTGCCTCAGAGTAGTCGGCGATGGCCTGCACGAATTCGCCTTTGACTTGGTGTGCTGCCCCGCGGTTGTAAAACGCGTCCGCTAGCGTCGGATTGAGGCGTATCGCCTCTGAGTCATCTGCGATGGCCTGTTCGAGCTCGCCTTTGACTTGGTGGGCTGCCCCGCGATTGTTGAACGCGTCCGCAGACGTCGGATTAAGGCGGATAGCCTCAGAGGCGTCGGCGATCGCTTGGTCGACTTCGCCTTCGGCTAGATGCGCGTTTCCGCGATTGCTGAACGCTTCCGCGGACGTTGGAACGAGACGGATAGCCTCGGAATAGTCAGCGATGGCCTGGTCGTGTTCGCCTTTGGCTTCGTGGGCGAATCCGCGAAGGCTGTATGCAATTGCGTTGCGAGGATCGAGACGTATAGACTCGGAGTAGTCCGCGATGGCTTGGTCGACTTCGCCTTTGGATCGGTGGGCTAGCCCGCGATCACCGAATAGAACGGCGCGTTTAATTTGGTCGTATTTTCCAGACTCGATAAGGCGCGTACAGGCCTCGACCTGTTTGTCGAGGCACAAGGCATTATCATCCGCCAATGCCGGAATTGCGGCACAGACGACTAACACCGCTCCCAGCGCAATATTGTTTGGCTTCAACATCGATCGCCCTCCCTACGTTTCAAAAGTGAATTAGCGGACACCCTCACCTAGCCTCGGAACAACATGGGTTTGACCCTACGTCTGACCCACGATCAAGGATGCGATCCATCAAGATCCGCCACCGGGGCCGCAATCGACGTTTGGTCTCGTCTCGAAGCGCGTCGGCGGCGGCTTCATTTCGCATCTGAACAGCGAGGTCATACGGCGTGGCGCCGCCGTTTGTTCGAATTGTTGGGTCGGCGCCGCGGGCAAGCAAAAGTTTAATGGGCTCCACTCCAACTTCCGGCGTGGCGGCGACGAGGTGCAGCAGCGTTGCGCCGATTTCGTTGCGGCGATTTGGATCAACCCCTTTGCCAAGGAGGATATCCGCGATTTTCGGTCTGTAAATAAGCGCCCGTTGGATTGCTATTGTCGTCGTGGTTTCGAGCTGCATCTGGCCGACCGCTGTATCGGACTTGACTTGATAGAGCGTCGTGAACCCGGTCGCGTGGTCCTCGGGGTCGGCGCCGTGATCCAGCAGAAGTTCGACGATTTCGGGCGTGCCTTCCCTGACCGCCAGGAAGAGCGGAGAAATGGGGAGGTATTTTATATGGAAGTCGTCGCCGACTTTGTCGTTTGGATCAGCCCCTTTATCGAGCAGGAGTGTTATGCACTCGACATTCCTTCGTTCGATCGCAAAATGCAGAGGCGCGTAGCTGTGAAGCGAGCTCCAGTCGTTCACACAGGCGCCGCGTTCGATCAGCAGCGCGCAGATCGCCGTGTCGCCTATCTCGACAGCATGATGCAGCGGCGATCCGGCTTCTCCGGCTGGTCGCTGGGGTGAGGCGCCGGCGTCGAGAAGCAATTCGATCGCCTCTCGGCATCCGCCTCGGATCGCGGCAATCAAGGGCGTAAGTTCGTCCCAGAAACTGGTTTCGCCGGTTTCTTCGACGTCGCCGCCGTGGTCGAGACGCCAACGCAACAGCGCGATATGGCCCAGCAGCGCCGCATCGCAAACTGGAAAAGCGGGCTCGGCCTTTTCGCGGAGATATTCCATCAAATCGATCGCCATTGCGTCGGCTGCGCAAGAGAGCGCCGTTTTTCCATGGAGATCCTCGACCCTCGGGTCGAAGTCGAGCTCTTCGATCATGTATTGAGCAGCAGCGGTGTGGCCGTGGCTGCAGGCGACATGCAGGGGCGTCTGCCCATTGTCATCGACCATGCGATCCAGCAAAAGCCGACCGGCGGACATATCGAACAACATTTTCAGCAGTTCGGGATCGCCGTTTTCTGCTGCGGCATGAAGGATCGTTCGTCCGTTTTGACCCTCGACGGGTTCGATTTCCCAGTTGGTTGAACACAACGGCTCAATGTCGCCGATCCTTGCGTATTCGTAGAGCTGTTTAACGTTGATGGTCGACATGCCCGTCCCCCGAGCTGGCACTGCACTCTCGCGGTCGATGGCAGGTGCCGTAGATTTTAGCGCGGATCCGCGGAATCCGCGTTGTCAATTGTCGAAGACGTGGAAAAACGGACAGAGACTTTCCGTTTCGATATCCGCTGAACGCCGCCCGACAAAGGTCAGATAGAGGCAGTTCTTCTTAGCAATGGCGCCAATCACTGGCGTGAGGCTGTTGAAATTGTCGAGCCGATTGTCAGAAGCGTCGGTCGAGGAGACGGGGCGCGAGACGGAAGCGCGTCGATCCGGCTCCGATGGCCTCGATACCGCAAGGGCGCCATCACTGCCGCGCGGATCGATGCTGACGCCCAAACGCTCGGGTCGAGCGCCGGCCTTGATCGCAACGCCGACCAGGATGAAGGCCAACCACAGCAATTTAGCCTTGTTAGTCATCGATACCCTCCTCTACGAGCCACTTGTTTCAGAAGCTTGACGAACGAGTACGGTGTTTTTTCGCTACATGTGGAAGCAAGACCACTGACCTTGTTTTTTCACCGGACGAACCGGGCTAACGGTTTTCCTTGTGAAGCATCAGCGATTTCGGCTTGATGTATCCTCCTCCAAGACGCGCGTGTCAGGAGCTTGACGAACGAGGGCCACTTTTTTCGTTAATTTTGAAGCAAATGATTAGATCGCAAACACGGCTATAATTTTTCGATCTTCCGGCAAAAGAAGGCGGCTTCGTTCGTCATGTCTTTGATATGACGCCTCGGTGCGCGCTCACGGAATTTGTTTTGGCAAAAGGATTCGTCATGCTGCTTCCTCCTGACCGACAGTCCGAGACGCTGCGCGAAGTCCCGCCAGCCGCGATTACCGACGGGCGCATCCTTTTTTTCGCGCGCGATCGCGCGCAATTTGGCTTCCTTTCGCATTTTCATCCTCGCCGTTCAACCTGGATGGTGAGGATTGGCCGACCGTCGAGCACTTTTATCAGGCGCAAAAGTCCTTCAACCCTGCCTATCGCGCCGCTGTTCGGGCGGCCGAAACGCCAGGCAGTGCAAAGCGCCTGGCAGCTAATCCCGGACAGCAATGGTTGCTGGAGATTCGAACAAGGACGAACTTGAGAAGTTGGGCGTCGCGCTTCGTGATCGACAAGACCGGATCGATAAGCTCCTTAATTATCGAATGCTTTTGGCGGACGCTGAGCGACAGGGCGTCAAGCTCGATAACGGGCGTTCATTCGATGGTGAGCGCAAATTGATTGAACCAAAGCTGGTTGCGGCAAGGAAGCAGTTTGACCAGACAAATTCCAAATTGAAGGAAATTGAAATGGCGAATATTGAGCAGATGCAGAAAGGGGCTGCGGCCTCGCAGGAGGCTGTTTTGTCTCTCGCCCTCTTGGCCAACGCGGAACAGCGCTCTCAACTTGAAGCAGCCACGAGAGAATTAGCGGTCGAGGACGCGAAGCGGATTGCCGCAGCCGAACAACGAAATATAGAACGTCAAAAAGCGGCACAGGATTTAGGCGCCCGTATCAACGCGCGCGCCGGGCAGCGGAACACCGACGCCACGTCGCCGGAAGCGTTCGCGGCGCCCAAGGCAGACGCCGAGAAAATCGCTCCGAAGCAGACGCGCGAAGAGTCCGCGGAAATCCGTGGGGCGACGTTCCAGCAGCCGGAGCCACAACCGTCGCTCAAATTCATTCACGAGCGGGTCAAAATAGAAAACGTCGAAGAAATCCACTGCAGCCAAGTGGCGGCCGACGGCTCCAAGGGCGCGATCGCCTTTATTGATAAGGGACAATCCCTCGTCATCAAGGATGAGAAGAACACCGAGGCTGTGGCCGAAGCGCTCAAGCTCGCGCATGCGCGCTGGGGTTCGGTGACACTTTCCGGCAGCGAGACGTTTAAGTCGGAGGCGCTTCGCCTTGCAGCGGAACAAGGCTTGGAGATCACGAACCCCGAGCTTCAGCAACGGTTCGCGGAAGAGAAAGCGCGGGCATCGGAGCTGCGCGCCGGCCAGAGACCCGCCCCAAGTCAGGCAGGCGGCGGTCAAGCTGATACGGCCGATGTTGCGACAGCGACGTCCGGTCCCTCGGCGCCGTCTGCGGCTTCGACACCTTCCGAGCGGGAAGTTCGGAAGGAATTGAACCAGGAGAAAATCGTCGCCGAGGCGAAGCGGGAAGAGCGCCAGGCCGACACCGCCGCAGCACGCGGTGAGCGCGGGCCGGCGCAAAGCACGCCAGGCGGCACTTATGTTTCGCCGGCGGAAGCCAACGCCGCCCGTGAAGCGGCGCGCGCCGATTCCGATAGTCCCGATCAGCGGATTCCGGCCAATGCCGCAGAGAGTGAAGCGATCAAACAAGCGCGCATCGAGCAAGACCGGCTTTTGGCGCAGCAAGCAGCGGATCAACGCGCGCAAGATGCGATTGCCGAGTTCCGGAAAAAAGAGGCTGAGCGTCGCAACCAGAAGCCCAATGGTGGACAAAAAATGTGACGCGACCGGTGTTAAGCCGCGTCCTCGTCATTCCGTGTCTATCCAGCTAACGGAGACACCCCCTATATATAGGGAATCCTTAGCCATTCTTCCTGCGGCGGCAATGCGCCAACAACTGACTTTGGGCCCGTCATTTGTCGATCAATGCGATTGAAGGAAAGCGGTCATTGCCGGTGGGGTTTAATCAGCAACAAATCGAGATTGAGCCCCGCATTCTCACGCGGCAACGAAATTGGCATTTCAGGCCGCGAGGGCAAAAATCACCCCGCCTTTTGCCGAGTCACGAAAAATGGTAGCGTAGCCGTCTCCAAGACTTCCGCGGAGGAACTGAGATGAAATTTTTTTTCAGTCAGGCGCTTCTTCTTGATCTGTTTCTCTTCGCCGGGTGGGGCGTGTCGGTCCTTTTTTTTGGAAAATCATCCAATCAAGATCCTATTCCCCCAATGTTATTTGATGTGATCCCGCTCGCCGGCGGGCTGATTTGTCTGATAGTTCTATCGCTCATCAGCGCATTTTATATTCGTTCGCGGAAGGCCGCTATTGCATGGATCGCAACGGTTACAGTCGCGCCCCTATTTTTGTGGTTTGATTTTGAGTTAATAAGAAATCAAAGAATAAACAATCCGTACATTACCGATTTAATCGAAAATTTTATGACGAAATACGTAGCTGCACCGTTTATCGTGACAATTTCGTGCATGATTTTCATTTAATATATAATTGCAAAAATACCGATGGTCGGGAAGCATTATCCAATGGGTGAGAAGAGTTATAAAGAAATAAGGAATAGCATATTTTTTTTCTATGCGCTGTTTTGCATGATTGTTCTGGGGAGATCCTACGTCGAAGATTCACATAAAACTTCGCAGATTTTTGAATTCGCATGTGTGTTTTTTGGCATTATTGCAATGCCGGCGGTTGCGCTAAAAATTGACGACAGTTTAGCAAAAGCTGCAGCGAGCTTCTCTCAGAAAGACGAAAAATTACCTTAAATCCGCGTTCAGGGCCTTTCCGCCTCTCGCGGCGGCGTTGATGGATTGTCGAAAGGTTGTAAGCGCCGGGGCTCCATTATCGTTGAAAGGTCGTGTCTTAACGCAGGTGGCACCGAGCGTCGCACAATATTAACCCGCGCCCGAATTGCATTGCGCCTCCCATGGAACTGCGGGAAATTCACAAAGCTGCCGGCTTTCAGAGAAAGTTCTTGCACACGCTGCGGCCCAGTTCCGCGGCCAATTGATCGCCCTTTCTAGACAGTTCCGCCAGGACTGCGCAGATGCGCTTTCTCACAAGTGCATGGAGTTTGTTCCCGTTGGCCGAACCGACGGCCAGCGCCGTTGCCTTTGGCGTTTCGCCTTTCATCAACATCGCCGCGGCGGTGATCAAATCGGACGGCAGACGAGCAAAAATCGCCCTCAGCAAGTCTTTCCACATGAGTTCGTCTTCCGGAATAATCATTTTATCCCAGCCGAACGCCGAATCCGTCGACTCGTCATCGTCGAGAGGCCTGGCCGAGACTTTCATCGTTCCCCCGGTCGTCAATGCAAGATCGTCGATGGAAGCCATCGTCGGCCTTCGGAGACCGTCGATCAGCTTGTTCCGGACGGCTCTGTTGAAGAAGGCGCCAAGGTTGCGCGGTTCCGGCTCCGCTTTGTAATCTGGCGGAGCGCCGACGACAAAGCGCTCGAATATGTTCGCCGCCGCGTAATCGATGGCCTCCTCGATATCGTGGATGCTGCCAAACCTGGCGTGGCGCCGGATCACGTCGTTGTAATTCGCGCGATAAAATTCGACGAGCCGCGCTTCGAAGGATTGCGTGCTGGTCTTCTCCTCGGCTTTTCCTTGAGCTTGTCGCTTCATCGGCTTTCCCTAGCCGCTTTGAAAAAAACGGCATAATCCCCCGGCTCAACGAAAGCTTCGTAGCGGAGACGGCGCAAGGGATTGGCTCCGGTCGTTTCGCTCATCACCTCCGGCTTGACCTCGACAGCGAAAGGATCGCCCGACAACCGGACGAGCAGCTGAGCTACCGGTGGGCGCGCTGCGGGAAATCCATTGACCTCGGTCACGAGGCGGATTTGCGGGCCGGCGTCATAGATGAACACGATCCATGACACGCCGCTTTGTGGATCATGGCATTCGACACGCCGATGACCCTCTACCCCGCGCGTCGCGAGCGCCGAAGGCGCCGAAAAAGTCCAAGCGCCGGGACCTGCAGGGAGAAGTTCGGCCACCGCGCCCACCAAGATGTGGGCCGCATTGCGCGCCCGGCCAACCACGATTTTGACAGATGCCTGAACTCCCGCCAGCCAATCCTGCTGTTCGACCGGGAGCTTTGCAATTGACCCGACGACGGCCCGACGTTCCGTCGCGATCGAGCGAAGGTAATCGAAGTTTCGATGAAGGCTCTCAACCTTCGCGTCGATTTGCGCGGTCGAGCGCACGTCTGCCCGAGTCATTTCAACCAGGACTTCGTCGACCAACGTTTTCAATTTTTTCGGCATCGACACCTGAGCCACCTTCTTCTCAGCCTCGCAAGCGTCTAGCAGAACGCGAAAAACTTCGATTCAAAACCTGCCATCGCGCCGCAGCTTTGGCCAATCGAGCTCAGCCCCTATTATCGGCCAGAATGATCTTAATCGCAGGTTCCGCTCAAGGCGCAGGCTACCCCAGATCATCACGCAGGCGCAGGGCCAGATCAACACAAGTGGCGTCGCCAACAGTAGAGAAATCGAGCGTTTTCCTAAATTTGCCAAGGCACAGGAAACAGCGACGAACCAAGCGATCGGCAAAGCCCATATCGTGGCGAAAGCCAGAAGCCCAAGCGCTCGATTCTGCGTAGCGACATAAGGAATGCCGAGAGCGACCGGCGCCACCAACGAGACGCCGGCGATCCAAAAACTCGACGTTTGCGCCGTCTTTGGATCGGACCGTAGACGCTGGTCGATTCTCGTCCTTTCCAGATCCGTGCTCTCCGAATTTGTCATTTCAGTCGCCCTATCTCTGCAGGCATTCGTTAAAGTGGGCTCATAGTCCCAGATCGCGTGGTCCGATCCGTTTGAGCAACTGCGAGAATTGCTTTTGCTCCATGCCAGCGCGGATCACCTTGGCAAGCTCTGGATCGGTTTCGACCGCCGAGCGACAAACTGCTTCCGCAGCGGATGCGGCCGCTCGCCGAAATCCGGAGCACGCCGCATCGGCGGATTGCGCGATCGATGCGTAGATCTCGCAGTTGGTCAACGCCGCTTCATTCTGCATGTTCGCCTTCCAGGCAATCGTTCCTTCTCGCGCCAGGGCTAGGCAGGCTGCCGCAGCGGGCATCGGCGACCTTCGCTCGGTCCGCGCGCTCCGAACCTCCAGAGCGTAGCGTCGGAGCGCGCGGGCGTGCTCTCGCGCCGCGTGGAGCGCACCTTGGACCCTTTCACGCCGCGGATCTGTCTTTGCGAGCAAATAGAGGACATCGTCGACGCAATCGGCTGTCCAAAGACGAAGCCGAGATTCAACGAGCAAATCGAAGCGCGCTTGGCGATACAACATCGCCAGTACGGCATCGCGCCTTTGTCGCTCGAGGGCTATCTCTTCCCCAGCGGTCGCGGAATCGGCGCTTGGCGCGGCGAGCGCGATGATGGCGCCATCGATCGGGCATATGGAGACGCAGGCGCCGCAATCGATGCAGCGGGAGCCGTCGACCTCGACGACGGATCGGCCATCCGCCGTGGCCGAGCGAGAGATCGCTTCAGTCGGACAAACGGCAATGCAGCTTCCAGAGCATTCGCAGCGAAATGTCGTGAAGGCGTATCCCGCCATGTTCAAATCTCCACGCTCTGAGACTCGCACGTGCGCCAGCGTGAGCCGATTATAACCAGTTCCCCATCAAGACGAATGGCGCCCAATAGTACGGATGTGCATAGAGGCCGCCGAGCAGCGCGCGCTGCGCACGCTGGAGGGAGACTGCCTTAGAGAGGCCCGAATGACGCTCGCGATAAAAGGCGGTCATGAGAAGCGCCGTGCTGTGGTCCGCCACTGCCCACAGGCTGGCGATAACCGCTTTGGCGCCGCGCTGCTGGACCATGGCGCCGAAGCCCTCGAATTCGCGGCCGTTCGCGCTGCCGCCTCCGACTGCCGTTTCGCATGCCGAAAGGGTGATCAGTTCAACCGAGCGAAAATCGAAGCTTGGATCTCGCAGTCGGTCGAGCGTCAACGGCGCGCCGGCGCCGAGCAGCAAGTGCGAACTGAAGCCCTGCGCCGGGTTCAGCACGAAATGGCTCGCGATATGCACTGCTTCATGTGTTTCGAGCGCATTGGCCAGACGTTCTTCGGTAAAAGCTTCATCGAGGCTGATCTCGCCGGGATAAATGCCTTCTCCTCCAGGTTCCGTCTGAACAATGCCAGAAAGCTCCTCTTGGACGGAGGCCAACTGGCGATAGCCTGGAACTTCGCGGCTTACGCCAAAGCCAGCGACGCGCCAGTCCGACGCAGACCGATCGCGTAGCGCGCCATGAGCCGCCAAGGTCAGCAAGGAGACCGCGAAGCGTTCGACGAGATAGCGTTCGCCATCGTGTAAAGCCGCAAAAGGCAGGTAGCGGAGAGTTCCGTAGGGCACAATGATCAGGTGTTTGGTCCCGGTCTCCGTGAGCAGCGCTTCGATGGGGCCGACAAGCAGCCGCCATAGCGATTGGCCTAAAGGCAGCATGCCGGCCAGTCGCTGATCGATCGCCATTCGGAACTCATGCACCAGTTGATTGACGACCTGCTCCGACGCGGAGGTTTCGCGGCTGACTTGAACGGTGGACGTGGTGAAAATCATCGACAGTTTGGCGGCGCCGACGATGTACGTCACGAGCGCCACGTCTGGACCCAGAGCGCGCAGATCGGCTTGCAACCGTTCGAGCAGATCCAAATTCACGGCGGCGCTGTGATTCTCGTGGCTCGTTCCTCCGGTGAGGTCGGCGCGCAAGAGGTCGAGCCATGCGCGAAAGGCCTGCCCGGCGACGTCAAGTTCGACCCGCGCCGCACGAAGCCTTGCCTCTTGCTCAGGGCTGCGCGCAGCCGTGCATCGCAATGTCGCGATTTCCGTCGTCAGCCGCACCAGATCCGCCCCCACGGCGTCGCCGTGACGTTTCCACTCCACCTCGAGCGTCGTCAATTGCGCAAAGGTCAGGCGTGCGCAGGCGTCCGCGTCGCGACGCAGCAGGTCAAACAGTTCTTCTTCCTTCAACATGGCGAGCACTTGCTGCGCCTCGCCGAGCCGTCCGACCGAAACCAGGAGATCTGACAAGCGGCGATAAACGCCCTCCCGGCTAACGACGAACGAGCGCTGCAGCGCCTGCTCCAGCGCGGTAAGAGATGCGCGCTGCCGCTGGACCGCGTTGACCGCCTGCTTGCCGAAGAAAATCGCCGCGTCGGTGCGCCCGTATCTCGCTTGAACGGCGCTGATGGCGTCGTACACCGGCTCACGCAGTGCGATCCCGTCGGGCGACACGGCGACACGCAGCGCCTCTTCAAGGTTGGTCTCGGCGCCTTCCAGGTCCCCCTGCTCCGCCTGCGCGGCGGCGAGACCGATCAGGGCCGGGCCGGTCGAGACCTTGGCGTCGCCAGGCGTCAATCGTCTGATCGCGAGCGCCTCGCTGAAGCGGCTATTGGCCGTAACGAAATCGCCCGTTTCCTGGGCCAGAAAGCCAAGCTGCTCGAGCGTTTCGGCGATCTCGATGTTGTTGCGGGGCAGAACGCGCCGCTGAATGTTCAAGGCTTCCGCCAGATGTCGCGCGGCGGCGTCATGCCGCTTGGAAGCCCGTTCCACCGTGCCGAGCCTGACAAGCGTCAAGGCGAGATCGGGATGCCTTGGTCCCAGCGTCTTGCGCTCCAGGTCCTCCGCCTGGAGAAAGACTTTCTCCGCCGCCGCCCAGTCGCCGAGATGAGCCGAAACCGTGCCGATATTAGCCAGCAAAGCCGCCTCCCGAACGCGATCGCGCGCATCCTGTTTTTGGGCTTGATCGTAAGCGGCGCGGAACAAGGTCCGGGCGCCGCCGAAATTGGCCAGAGCAAGCTGGATGCGGCCGGAACATTCGTAGGCTTGGGAGAGCAGCAGCGGCGCGGAGAAAGGAATCTTGAAGCTCTCCAAAAGCCTGTCGGCTTCAACCAGCTTCCCATGCGCCCGAAGTCGTTCCGCCCGCCAGACCAGACGAACGGCAGAGCTGTGCAACTGGAACGCCGACTTGGCTTGCGGTGTTATTCCAAGAAACACCCAATAAGAAAACAAGATAAGGCCAATACACAAAAAAATATAGCCGATATTATAATGTAACTCATCATTAAAAAAACCAATGATTATCATTATAGACGAATAAACAACACACACTAAAGCGCAACCAAATATTTTTAAAAAGTCAAAGCTTAGATATACAGATATTCTCCATCTAATCGTGCATAGATACAGTAAGGAAACAACAATCGTAGGAACTACGCTAAAAAACAGCACCCTCGCAAGCAAAATTACTTCCGTGTGCCCAGATGGCTTGTCCAAGACGCCTTTGAAAAACTTGAAAAGAAACGGCGACGCCCATACCAAACCAGCGACCAAAAGCAGCCCGACCGCGACTTCTTCGTGGTATCCGATGAGCCGCCGCAGCCAAAGCCATCGGGCGCCAAGAGCCACAGCGACGGCCAAGGCCGCGACGACGGAAAAATCGACGCCGAACCAGTGCAGGACAAGGCCCGTAAAAAGCCCAGCCGATAGAACGAGGAGAGCCTCCCTTGTCATGCCCCCCGACCCTCCACCAAATGTCGAACAGGCTCGCGCCAGTCGGAAGCTTTTGCGTTACAGGACCTATTGCACCGCACAACAATCCCGCTGCTATCGCGGCGCTCCGGGAAATGGAGGAACGGCCAACGGGCGCTCAAGATGGACGCCAGGTACATCGACGAGACGTGATCCCAGTGACGGTCTCGTGTCGTTGAGCCTCTCAAGGGCATGAAGGGGGTCTTCATCCGCTTTCATTGGGCGTGTCACGATCAAGGCGATCTGATTGTTGAGATCGAAGGCGTCCAGATAGCGGCCCGCGCACACATAAAGTTGCGACAAGGTGATCATCGTGTCGAAAAGCTCCGGGTCATCCGGGGCGCCGTCTTTTTTACGAAGCGCCAAATCGCGCTCCGCCGCAGGCACGGCGTCATTACATTTGGCGATGGCCGCGTCGGTGGCAGTCTTTTGGCGCGAGAAATCCGCAATTGCGACGCCGAAGGCGAGAATGCACCCGGCCGCGACGAGTCCCCTCCGCGAAAAAGCCCCGCGCAATCGGCCCCTGGCGAGGATCGAAGATATGAGATTGGCTGTCATCACTATTGTCCTCCTCGTTAAGTGGTGACGTACGAGCGCTGCAAATTATCCCCGGCGATTCAGCTTTTTCCGATTAAATTTCTCGATCGCAATCGCAAGACAAGTTACCTACTTGCGACGCAATGGATGGAACTCTTGGAGCGAATTTATTTGCAGTCGTTCACGAACTTGACAATTTCCGCCCGCTCGGGCGCGAAATCGACGGCAAATGAAGCGAAGCCGAAAAAACTTTCCACGGACGTTGGAATATCTTGGCGCAGCGGATGCTGCGGATCCTGCAAGCTTAGACCGCGATCAACCCAAAATCTGACATAGAATTGATCATTGCGCTCGAAAAACTTTTGTATTGTTTCGACTATATCGAGTTTTATCTCGATGGCGGATTCCTTTTTGTTTATTGTGGCGACTTCAGTTTTGCCTCTCTCCCAGAGGGTCTCCGCTTGACCGGCTTTTTGGTCCGCGTAAATGCCGCTGATATCCACTTTCCAAGGCAATTTAAAAACGCTTTCCCGAAACAAGATAACATCCAATTCGGGGCGCGCGGACGCGCGTCGATCGCAGCTGATGATGACTTCTCCGCTTGGCGAGTCCTTCGCCTCTGATGGTATGCGTCCAATGATGCTGTAACCGAAGCCGTGCCCAAAGACATTCTCGATCGACCACCGCGTTTGGATATTTGTCGTTTCGACGCCCAGCTTCCTTCTGAGGAAAGCCGGAATCCAATAAATCTCGTCCTTGCTGCTATCGAAGGAAACCATCAACGTCAGAAAGTCGGAACTCAAACCCATGTCGGATACGTATTGAGCAACAACCGCGGCAGCCGCCTGGCCCATCGCAAGCGGGCTCGGAACGGCCACACCCGCCGAATTCAAGTTGTGCACGCCATACTGGGAACCCTTTCCAACGGTTCGTCGGGTTCCCCCGAGAAATGCAAGTGCGCATGAGCTTGCACAAATGGCAGGCTTGCTGAAGCCAATAATCGGTTTCACCTGAGCGACCAAAGTCTGCAATCGCCGTTTCCGTATGATGCGTCCGATCTGCATTCCATCGTCGGCAGACCCGCCGGGAGAATGAAAGGCGACGATCGATCCTGCTGGAACTTGATTATCGTCTAGAAACTTTTCAAAAGCCAAGCTCGAGCCTTTTTCTATTTTGCCAATCGCAGTGACGACGGCTTCAGAGTCCGTCATAAGCGCCGGTTTATAATCGAACGTCATCGACGTATCGAAATTGTTATCGATTTCGACCCCGAGAAGTTCGGCGGCTCGAAGCGACGCAAGGGGCCCTATCAGTAACACCGCCACGAGGAGAAAGCGCATTTTGCACCCTCGCAAAGTTGAATGGTTAAATTCAGCGCCGACATGAATATTGTGTCAAGGCGCATCTGAAACGTCTTCGGACGGCGACGTCTGCGCGCCATCAAGGCTTTATCCTCGGCCCCCGGTCATGGCTTTTGCCGCCGAGCCGCCAATTTCCGTTCGACGCGCTCGACCGCTCCGACGCCGCGGGAATAAGTCGGGTAAACTTTAGCCAACGTCTTATAGTCCGCCAGGGCGAAATCGAGTTCGTCCGAACCTTCGAACAGAGCGCCACGTTGAAACAGCGCCAGCGGATTGTTCGGATCAATTTGCAGCGCCAGGATCAAGTCGGCATAGGCGAGGCGTGAACTCGTTGTCGTGGAGATCCTTTGAAACGTCACGGCGCGTTGAACCAGCGCGCTGGCGTCTCTGGGCCGGAGACCGATGACGGTGGAATAATCGGCGATCGCCAGTTCATATTTCTTTTGGTCCGCGTAGATGCTCGCACGCCCCAAGTATGCGTTGGCTCGTCGTGGATGAGCCGCGATGACGCTCGTATAGATGGAGAGCGCTCTATCTTCGTCCGCCTGCTGCAGATCCTGCTTGCCGAGTTCGCGATAGGCCCGGCTGCGCGACAGATAGGCTCCGCCTTGGGCGGGGGCGACGCGAATGGCTTCGCTATAGCTTTTTGCCGCGGATTCGTGATCTTGCAGCGCGGCGTAGGCATCGCCAAGGCCGATCAGCGCGCTGTAATCGTCGGGGTCGACGCGAAGCATGTTTTTGTATGCGGATATGGCGCGCTGACTATCTTCAACTTCGATCCGTCCCCAGGCCTCGTTGGCGCGCCAGCGCTGCATGTACGCCGAAGCAAAACCAGGATCGACGCGGATCGCTTCCGAGAAGTCGGCTATGGCCTGAGGGAAATCGCCCGCCGATCTGGCGAGGCCGCCGCGAGCCACAAACGCCGCCGCCAAATTCGGATCGAGACGGATGGCGCTATCGAAATCGGCCTTTGCGTGCACAGGGTCGTATGTCCGTTGATAGGCGACGCCGCGGTCGGCGAATGCCGCCGCGTTGCGTGGATCGAGGTCGATGGCTTTGGTTTCGTCACTGATTGCAAGATCATATTCGCCAACAATGTTCTCGGCGGATCCACGCTTTTCGAAGGCTTCGGCGTCGCGCGGATTCAGGCGGATGGCCTCGGTTAAATCAGCGATCGCACTGTCGTAATTGCCGGCCGACGCGAAAAGTTCGCCCCGGGACCGAAACAGTTCACCCCGGTTGGCGCCGCCAAAGGCGATCGCCTTTTGGCAATTTTCGAGCCTAAAAGGTTTTCGAAAAATGATGGAAACGCAGCGGTCAGCATCGTCGTCCCTGACAGGTGCGACGATGGATTGGGGGGCTCCTGGAGTTGATGGCGCCGCCAGGGGGCGGTTGAGATGGACGCGGGCCACGTCGGCGATACGCGATCCCACCGATGGAGCGGCGCCGATGGGCGACTTGATGGTGCGAGTGATATCGTCGAAATCAAGTGGACGCACACTCAACAACGCCAATTTGTTGGTGAGATCGAAGCCGTCCTCAATTCGGCCGGCGCACGTATAAAGTCGCGCCACATTTCCCATCAGGGTGATGATCTCGGGACCATCTGCCGGACCTTCCTTTTGCCGGAGCGCCAGGACGCGCTCCGCCGCTGGTATGGCGTCATCGCATTTGCCCGCGCTGTCTGGCGTCTCTTGTTCTTGCGAAGCACGCGCTGAGGTTGGCGTCGGGTCGGCTGAGGCCGAAATGGCGCCGTAAGAAGCCAGAAAACAAATACAAACCATGAGTCGCCGCCGCGAGAACGTCCTGCGTACCCAGCTGACGGCGGCGTTCGAAGTCTTTGAATTGGCTGCCATGACTACCTCCCTCGGATAGCGTTAGGGCTCGAGCGACCCAAATTTCTCTTGCGTCAAGATTGCCGCGCGATCTGCTCCCTTGACGAACGGCACATCCCTTTTTTTCTCCTCGGGTAGAATCAGTCAGAACGACAGGCACTCCTTTTCGCGCGGTGATTGCGGCCGCCTGCGCGAAGTCGCCAAGGCCACCGGTTACCAGTTGGAAGCGATGCCATAGCCCCAGAGATATCGTCCCAC
>Ga0224558_1002078_pt1 | contig 19247 bp, 18 predicted proteins | sample 714S32024metaG_FD_180682 | JGI IMG/M metagenome (GOLD analysis project Ga0224558, IMG submission 180682) | Peat soil microbial communities from Stordalen Mire, Sweden - 717 S3 20-24 | ecosystem: Environmental > Terrestrial > Soil > Wetlands > Peat | place: Sweden: Norrbotten County, Stordalen...
CCGATATCAGAATACCACGCGCCGAAAAAAGCTGACGCGCAGAACATTGGCATCAAGCGCTCCGGGCTCAGCCGACATCGTCGTAGATGTCCCGGCGATGAAGGCTGCCGATCACGCCGAGATGCCGAACAGGCAGTTCCGGAGGCGGGCCGTCGCCGTTGCCCAGATGGACAGGGCCGGCTTCGACGATGAGGCGCTCCAGGAATGCGTCGATGGAGAGGCCCTTCTCCTGGGCTTTCGCCACCAGGAGGGCTTCGGTTTTTGGAGAAATGTCGAGGCTCATTGGGTCGTGCTCCTATTCCAAAGATATCGTCGATGAGGGCGGCGAATGGCACCTCTGGCTGGAGTTATCGGGGCTTGCCGGCGCGCCACCGCTTGAAATCCGCAACCACCTCATCCTCGGTGAGGCCCCTTGCGGCCAGCGTTTGTTCCAGACGTGCGACAGCCTCCTTGAGAGCCGCCCGTTCCGTTTCGGAGCGCCTGCGGCGGGCGGGGATGAAGTATCCGATAGTGTTGCCGTGACTGGTGATGGCTACCGGCGCGTTGCTCGCCACAAGGTATGCGCCGAGATTTTCGCGAAACTCACGGATTCCTACGGTAACGGGTTCCATCGGTGAATTCGCATGTGCGGCCAATGTGTACAGGTCTGTGTGCATTATAGCGGAATATCCGCGGCGTTTCGGGATGGCTGGGCCGCAACAACTTGAGGATTCGAGATCGCGCAATACGTTATCCTGTATCCAGGAGATTTTGGACTGTGAGCATTGATCGTGGCGACCTGCACGCTCTCCTGGACCGGATCCCTGAAGGCGACTTACCGGTCATTCGTAAGTTGCTCCTGGCGGTTGCGATTGAGTTCGATGTCGCGCCGGTTGCGGCCGAAGGTGAGCTCACGGACGCGGCAAGGCGGGAGATCGAGGCCGCAGAAGCCTATTTTGACAACGGCGGCAGCGGGATTTCGCACGAAGAGATTCTGAGAGAGTTCGGCCTTGGCTGATGCCCTACTTCCCGGATGCCAGCGGTCCAGGATGACGCCGGCGCGTTGACAGAGGCCGATCCGACCCCTTACGCTGAAAGGCGCTATGGAAGTTCATTTTTCACCGGAAAAAGAAGCTCGCCTTCAACAGGTCGCAACCCGCATCGGCAAAGACACCGCACAGGTGGTTGAGGAAGCGGTTGACCGGATGCTGGAGTATGATGGGCGTTTTATTGCGGCCGTGGAGGAGGGACGTGCTTCCGCCCGCCGCGGCAATTTATTGGAACATGACGAGGGGGGTCGCGCGCATCGAGCAGATGTTTCGCCCATGATGCGGGTTCGATGGACGATCAATGCCGCGGATGACCTGGCGCGCATCGTGGAGCATATCCGCGAGGATAACCCCGCCGCCGCCCCATCGGGTGGCCCAAAAGGTCTGCACCGATGCCTCACACCAGTGCCTCACAGGACGGGCCATAGACTCTTGAGTCATAATAGCTGGCTCGGGCCGGTTCCAGGTCCTCAGGGTTGGGCGTCGCCGAGAAATCTACCGAGCGTGATCAAGGCGTCTGCCTACGGCTGCGTGTCGCGCGAGCGCGCGCGAAAATGCCCGCGGATGCGTCGGGTCGGTGCGTTTCGCGTGGTCACGGTGTTCTCCTAAACTCCAGTACTCTCGCCGCGGAGGGCTCAATGCCGAGCGCCTCGCGTAGCAATCTTGGAGCTAGGCCGGAATCCTTTGAGAGTCGGACGAGATCGACCGGTTTACCATAGAGCATCTCGGCCATCTTGCGGATGATTCGGGGCCTTTCATGGACAGCGTCTTCATCTCCAGGTTCCTGCTTGTCCCATCCCTTTAACCGGATCTCCTGTATAAGATAACGGTATTGGTTTTTGGTAAGGAAGGCGAGTGACTCGGCGCGTTTTGCCAGGAACGCCATCGATACGCCCCAGCGCTTCTTCAGGCTGGCTAGGCCCGATAGCGTGATTGGAGGATGCATCTCAGATTCCATTGCCTCGGCTGGAAGCAGGAATTCCTGGGCAAACCTACGCGCCTCCCGGTCCGCTTCCGCAACGCTAACGCGCAAGGGCGAATGCATTACGAGATGCCCGAGCTCTTCCGAAATTGTGAATACTTCTCGATAGGGCGTCTTGCCGCCCAAAAGAGCGATGATCGGTCGGCTTGGACCGTATCCAGCCCACGAGGAAAAGCCGTCGAAGCCGTCAACTTCCATCGGCAGCGAGAATACCCAGGCCCCATTACGCTCCAGGCACAGGGTCACGTCCTTGACGACGCTATTGGGCGAGAGACCAAGGGAGGCGCGGGTGATTTGCGCGCATTTCGAGGGATCCTCGCTGAGCTTTGGGATGTTAACGGGGACCTTCTTTAGACGGGGAGCCAGGATGCAGCCCAGTTCAAACGAAACGTGGCACATGGCGTGGGCTTTTGATCGCTGACTCTGTTTCACGGCGGTGTGGGCACGATACAGAAGGGTCCCGTAGGGAAATTCGGGGATTTCGCCCTTTTCAAAAAAGCTCGGTGTAAACCCGGTTTTAGTGGCTATGGTTTTTATGTACTCCGGGGAGGGGCGATAAATGCCGCCTTCCATAGAGGCTACGCCCGACTGTGTCGTGCCAATCATCTCTGCAAGTTCGGCCTGGGTCATGCCGGAGGCCTCGCGCGCTAACTTAAGCCTGGCTCCGATCATGCCTGTCTGACGCTCTCGGCGTCTTCCAACTCGTCCTGACCTAGTAGGGCCTCAAGATCCTCTTCTGGGTCGCCCTCCGTGAGGCCACTGTGCTCGTGGGGTTTGCGAAGCGCCGGATGAAGGAGCGGCTCACACCAATGATCAGTCACGTCCTTAGCGTTAGCTCCGGCGGACATTGGGCATGCCAAGTAAACGCCGGCTAGGCTGAGCGAAGCGTCGAAGTCCCAGAGGTAGATGATATTAAGCACGCTTGTGACGATGTTCCCCCGGCCGTCGGGATACATCTCAAGCTGCTGATTGTAAAACTCGGTCTTGGGTTCAGAAGCGCCGCAACCCGGTAGCTTCCATTGCACGCCTCTTACGATTGCCGCCTTGAGAATTCTGACATGATGGCGCTTGTAGAAGAAGGCCAGTCCGTTGTTGGGCAGCGCTTCGAAATCGGAACTGTCTCCGTCCTCCTCAGCCTTAATCCCGCGCCCGCGTAATGCCTGCTTTGCGAAGAAGCGCATTAGGCATGGCGCCAGGAACGGGTCGTGGATCTGTTTCTCGCTAGCGAAGAACGCCCTGGTCTTCGCCGTTGCCTGGTCCATTACCTCGAATATGAGATCCGACAGGGGATCGACCGACCTCAGCGTCTGCTGGAAAGTCGGGACGCCGCCGTGCTGCATTCGCATATGATAAAATCATACACGAATGCAGAACTTCTGTCAAGTCAAGGATGCAATCGCAGAATCCGGCTGGGGTGCCAGCAGCCGGGCTGACGGCGCCCTTCGGGCTTGGCGGACGGGCCGAGGTCACTATCCGCGCTTGCGTCGGGGGCGTGCGCACGCTTGCGCGCGGGCGGCGCGGATGCGTTCGAGGAGAACCGATGCGGGCTCGGCGTTGGCGTTTTGGGGGACAAGTGCGCCCTCGAACGCCTTACTGAGGACGGCTTCGCGGAGACGGGCAGAGCGGCGGAGGTTCACCTCAATTGATTGGGCGAGATTGTCAATCAGAGAGAGATAGTCTTCTAGCGCAGCGACCAGTGTCTCCTGCTCGTGCAGTGAGGGTAGTGGCACTGGCAACGCGCGGAGTTTGGTCATGTTGATTGAAGCGAGATTTGTGGTTTGCGTGCCCGCTTCGAAGAAATATTGCTGCCCGAAGTGATTGGCGTAGTGGGAAACAAATTTGGGCATCGCCAGGGAGGGATCAAGGCGAACTCGGAAGACGTGGTTCTGGTGGATGCACTCGCTGATCTGGCCTTCCCAGATCCAACCGCGGCCCAGTTTATCGCGATCGCCGCCCTCATTCAGGAGCACGTCGCCCGGCATCAGTTTCAGGTTGTGAATTTCGTCTTCTGTGGCCTCGATCAGCTTGATGTGGTCGAGATCCAAGTGTCCTCTTTGCACATTGGCCACCCGAAGATACGGAACGGGTCGCGTTTCGGTTCCGGTTCTTCGCTTCTGGCCTTTGGTCAGGCCGCCTACGATCTCACCGAGGTCTCCTAATGCGGCCAAGACCCAGCCGGGCGGCAGTTCCCTCACTGAACCAGCACCTCGTTTAACTCATCCAATAGCGGTTGGAGCCGGTCCCCGAATAACTGGTAGGCCCGGCCGAGGCCGCCCTTCTGCGAGAAGGGCAGGCTCTCCAGATCGTCGGGCGTGATCTCTACGCTGGTTCCCACGTGTTCGGCAATCGCGGTCAGCCACTGGATTTGTTCATCGCTGAAGTTGCTGCCGCTGGCCTGTTGCTCGGCGATCCAGTTTGCAAAACGCTGGCGGACGGATTCGGGGAACGGTTCGAGTTGTCCCTCCTTGCTAATGGCGAATTTCACCAGGGACACGATATTGGTGAAGACCCGCTCGTTGGAGGCGCGGACGCGGGAGCGGTCCAGAGTTTCGTATGCCCGCCAGAGCGTCTCGGTGGTCCATGCCGGGTGGGGCTTTCGGATCGCCTCGGCGAGATCGCGCACCTGCTTATAACTCAGCCGGAAGCGATAGGGGCGGTTGTAGAGAATCTGCAAGGCTTCGATTTCGTCCCTATGCGCGGCGAGATACTGTTCGAACTCTTTGGTCATCGCCGCGGCTTTGTCCTTGGCGTCCTGCGAGTAGCCGGAAAAGGTGACTTCGTCCTTGCTGACGATGTCGACGACCTGTTCGTGCGATTTCTGGACGGCTGCGATGGTCTGGCGCAGCGCGGGGTTGGTCCGGACGGGCTTGATGGCATCGGCAATGGCGCGGCGGGCGGCGGATGCGATGGCTTCCGGCGGAGGCTCGGTCAGACCGGTTTCCTGACGCGCGATTTCTTCGTGGCGGTCGGGATCGAGAGCATCGACGAGGCCGTGGACAATGGCGGCGAGTTCGACGCCGTGGGCGGCGTCGCGGACGGCTTCGGATTCCGGCTTGCTCATGCGGCGATCGAGGCGGGCGAGGCGGGAGGCAAGCGACGAGACGAGGTCCACGTCGGTGCTTCCGAGGGCCACGGCCTCCAGGAGCTTGTGCAGCGGAACGTGCGGCTGGCGTTCGAGCGGGCGGGATTCGATTTGCGGGTGATCGGTGACGCCGACGGCATCCACGATCACGAAGCGGTCCTTGGCTTCGGCGTCGGGCGTGACGCCGCGGAGCTCGTCGGTGGAGAGCACGCGCACGCCGCGTCCCTTCATCTGCTCGAAGTAATTCAGGCTGCGCACGTCGCGCAGGAAGAACAGGATTTCGAGCGGACGCACGTCGGTTCCGGTGGCGATCATATCGACGGTGACCACGATGCGGGGATTGTAGGTGGTGCGGAAGAAGCTCAGGATGCCATCCGCTTTGTCTCCGGTGTCCACCCATTCGGTTACGGTGTCTTCGGTTCCGTCTTCGCGCTTGATCTGCTTCTTCACGGCGACTTTGCCGGTGCGGTAGGTGATTTTCTGGCAGAAGTCGTTGCCCTTGCCGAACTCCTCGCGGACGATTTGGACGATGTCGTCGGCGTGGCTGTCGTCGCGGGCGAATATCAGGGTCTTGGGAACTTCGGTGCGGCCGGGGAAGATATCGGTGAAGAGCTTGTCGCGAAACTCGCGGATGACGGTGCGGATCTGGTCGGGGGCAACCACGTCGCGATTGAGGTCTTCGGAGGTGTAGGAGAAGTCGGTATCGAGGAGTTCGGCACGGCGGGCACGGGTGAGGCGGTCGCGCTTGTCGATCCAGTAACCGGATTCGACGCGCGAGCCGGCGGCGGTGATGCGGGTGCCGATTTTGTAGACGTCGAAATCGACGTTCACGCCGTCGGCTACGGCGTCCGCATAGGTGTACGCGGGCATCACGTTCTGGTTGAAGAAACCGAGAGTGTTCTTGGAAGGCGTGGCGGTGAGCCCGATGAGGAAGGAGTCGAAGTACTCCAGGACCTGACGCCAGAGGTTGTAGATGGAGCGGTGGCACTCGTCGGTCACGATGAAGTCGAAGGTTTCGACGGGGATGGCGGAGTTGTACTCGATGGGGTCGGGCGCTTTGCGGAGTTGCGCCAGGGAGGCGGCGGAGGTTTCCTCATTGCCGGGGTCGTAGTCCGGTTCGCCTTTGAGGATGGAATAGAGGCGCTGGATGGTGGTGATGGCGACGCGGCAGACGGGATCGATGGTGTTTGAGGAGAGTAGCTGGACGTTGTAGATCTCGGTGAATTTGCGGCCGTCGCCGGGAATGGAGAACTGCTGGAACTCGTTGAGGGCCTGGCGGCCGAGCGTGCGGCGATCGACCAGGAAGAGAACCCGCCGGGCGCCGGCATGGGCGATCAGGCGGTAGATGAAGTTGCAGGCGGTGAAGGTTTTGCCGCTGCCCATGGTCATGTGGATCAGGGCGCGAGGATCGTTGCGGGCGAGCGACTGTTCCAGGTTTACGATGACGCGGTGCTGGTGGTCCCAGAGTCCCTCGCGGGGCGGGGGTGGCATGATGCGCAAGCGGCCGCGGAGGGTGGATCCGGGCGATTTCAGATCGGATTCGAGCCAGGCGGCCAGAGTTTCGGGACGGTGGAAGCCGAAGACGGGGCGGCTGCGGGCGTCGGGTTCGAGGAGGTTGGTGAAGCGCGTCTCGACTCCGGTGGACTCATATAGGAACGGGAGCGGCCGGCGAGGCGCCGGGAGATTGTCCGGGAGTCCCTGGCTATATTTGCCGGTTTGAATTTCGACTCCGACTAGGGGAACTCCCGCCTTCTTGGCCTCGATGACTCCGGCTGCGTACCCGTCGATATAGAGCAGGTAGTCGGCAAAGCCGTGGCCGGGGGCCAGTTGGAATTCGCGGATGGCGACGCCGCGGCCGGCCTCGATGTTGATGCTGTTACGATTTTGGATCAGCCAACCGGCGGCGGTTAGTATGCGGTCGATGTTGGCGCGGGCGCGGTCCTCTGGCTTGCCCGTGGCCGGCATGGTCATGAGAGGTTCGGAGCGTACCTCACAGGATAGCAGCAAGGCGGGGCTGAGAGCCCCGCGCAGGCCGGGGGCCTGCCCCACAAAGCAATGTAGAATGGTTGCATTATGAGCCTTGAACTGAATCGTCGCGGCTTCCTGGCGGCAGCCGGTATGGCGGGCCTGAGCACGCCGGGACGCGGCTCCGCTGCCGAAGCGACCTCTGGCGCGATCAAGCTGGGGGTGGCCAGCTACTCGCTGCGCGAGTACAGCCGCACGCTGGCCATTACGTGCATCAAAGAGCTGCGCACGCCGTATGTCAGCGTGAAGGAATTTCACCTGCCGTATCGCAGCAGTCCGGAAGAACTGGCGAGCGGGCGGAAGGAATTCGAGCGCGCGGGCCTCACCATCGTGAGCGGCGGGAACATCGGGCTGGCGAAGGACGACCCGGACGATATCCGCCGCTACTTCGAATATGCCCGAATGTGCGGCATGCCCATGATGGTCTGCGCGCCGACGCACAGCAACCTGGGCGCCATCGAGCGGTTGGTCAAGGAGTACAACATTCGCATTGCTATCCACAATCACGGGCCCGAGGATAAGCAGTATCCGACTCCGCAATCCGTGCTGGAGGTGGTGCGGAACATGGACCCGCGCTGCGGGTTGTGCATGGACGTGGGGCATTCGGCGCGGGCTGGGGCGAACGTGGTGCAGTCCATCGCGGAGGCCGGCAGCCGCCTGTTCGACATGCACATCAAAGACCTGCGCACGTTCGAGCCGCACGCCGTGCAGTGCGACGTGGGCGAGGGCATCATGCCGATTGTGGGCATCTTCAGGCAGCTTCAGAAGATGGGTTATCAAGGCTCGGTGAATCTGGAGTACGAAATCAACGGCGACAATCCGCTGCCGGGCATGAAGAACTCGTTCAGTTATATGCGCGGGGTGCTGGCGGGGTTGAACAGCTAGAGTTCCGATGCCCGGCGTGGCGCGCGCCGTGCTCGAACTCGGCAGGCCACGAAAAACGATGGCCTGCCCCACAGCTAATCTGCTGTACAGTTATTTCTTGGAGTCGGGAGTCGGAATGGAAATACCTATTGGAACAAAGCTCGAAAAGAAGCTGTTGGTGGATAACGAGGTGGCCATCGATTTCCTGGGCGTGGAGGGCGCGCGGGTGCTTGCCACTCCGTGGATGATCGGCTGGATGGAGCGCACCTGCCGCGACGCGGTGCTGCCTTTGCTGGACGCGGGCCACGACACGGTGGGCACGCACGTGGACGTCTATCATCTGGCGGCCACGCCGATGGGCATGACGGTCACGTTTACAGCCGAGGTCATCGGCGTGGAGGGGCGGCGCGTCAATTTCAGAGTGGAAGCTTGGGACGAAAAGGAGAAGTGCGGCGAAGGCACACACCAGCGTGCGGTGGTCGACATCGCGCGGTTTACGGCCAAGATGCGGGGCAAGTTGGGGTGACGGAAGAGCTGGGCTTAAGCCCGCCCTCCACCAGGCGGTAAGATTGCACGTACACAGGTATGCATAATTTGCGTGGCGTGCGGTCGTTCTCGCGCGGCACGGGCTTTGCTTTCAATTGGATGGATGGTTGGAAGCAAAGGTGCAGCGATTCCTCTGCTGAGGAGGAAGACAGATGCTAAAACCCAGCAAGTTCGTTTTGATTCTCGGATTGACAGGCGCCATAGCGGGGTTGCCGTGTCTGGCTGCGGCGCAGAAGGACCCGGACGCAGCGGGCGTAGGCGAGGCCATCCGCTTCGAGAAAGCCAAGCAAGCGGCTGCCGACCGGCAGGCCCGCATCGAAGAGGCGCGGACGCGCGGAGAGAAATCGGGGGATCGTTCGGCCCCCGAGTCGAAGCCCAAAGCCCGTACACTAAAGACCGCGGCAGCTCAGAAGACTCCGCGGGTGCAACACAATTCGCAATAGCGCGCCACCCAGCTTACTGACGTGCGCGGCTCAGTAACTTGCTGGCGCGGCGGAATACCGCTATCAGCATCTCCTCCGTCAACTTGCCGGTAGAAGTGTTCTGCTGGCTGGGATGATAGGAACCGATCAGCACCGGCTGGCCGGGCGCGGTCTCAAACACGCGATTGTGTCCGAACGGGAAGGCCGCGCGGCTCCGAATCAGACCGCGGCTCTGCAAAATACCCAGATAATTGTCGAACGCCACACGCCCCAGCGCGACCACTACCTTGGTGTTCCGCAACAGATCCAATTCGCGCTCCAGGTACGGCCGGCAGTTGGCGATCTCCTCGCGCGTGGGTTTGTTGGCGGGAGGAGCGCAGCGCGCCACCGCCGTGATGTAGGCGTCGATCAGGCGCTGTCCGTCGTCCCGCGACAGGCTCCCGCTCCGGCTGGCGAAGCCGGTTTTGTACAGCACGCGATACAGCACGTTGCCGGATCCGTCGCCGGTGAACATGCGCCCGGTACGATTGGAGCCGTGCGCGCCCGGCGCCAGACCGACGATCAACAACTCCGCGCGCGGGTCGCCGAACGAAGGCACCGGCTTGCCCCAGTATTCCCAATCGCGGTAGGCGCGGCGCTTGACGCGGGCCACCTCGGCACAATGCGCAATCAGCCGCGGGCAGCGCCGGCATTGGACGACTTCGTCCTGTAGCACCTGCAAGGCGTTAGAATTCAAGCGATGCATCTTCCTTTTCGTGTGGATGGGCGCAAGGCCCTGATCACCGGCGGCGCCAGCGGCATCGGCGCGGCCACCTGCCGGGCGCTGCACGCGGCGGGCGCGCAGGTCACCATCGCCGATATCGACCAGCGGGGAGCCGAAGCCCTGTCGCGGGAATTGCAGGGCGCCTCTGTGCTCATACTTGATATTACCGATGAAGCGGCCGTCGCGTACGCGTTCGCGCGGATCGCGGCGCTCGACATCTTGGTGAACAACGCCGGCATCGGCCTAGTGGGCGGCGTGGTCGAGACCGCGTTGGCCGATTTCGAACGGCTGTTCCGGGTGAATGTGCAGGGCATGTTCCTGGTCACTCGCGCCGCCATGCCGCTGCTGCTGGCGTCTCGCGGCTCCATCGTGAACATCGGATCGGTGGCGGGCCTGGTGGGGGTCAAGAAGCGCTTCGCTTATTGCGCCACCAAGGGCGCGGCGATCGCCATGACCCGCCAACTGGCTGTGGACTATCCCACCGAACTTCGCGCCAACTGCATTTGCCCCGGCACCGTGGATACGCCTTTCGTGGAGGCCTACCTGGAGAAGTACCACCGGCACGAGAAGGAAAAGGTGCGCGCCGAGTTGAACCAGCGCCAACCCGTGGGGCGACTCGGACGTCCGGAAGAGATCGCCAACATGGTGCTGTATCTTTGCTCGCCGGAGGCCGAGTTCGTAAGCGGCTCGGTGCTCACCATCGACGGCGGCTGGACGGCGGGCTAAAGCAAGACAGAAGACAGAAGACAGAAGACAGAAGGGCACGCGCAGATAGCTGGAACCAGGGCCGGCTAGGGGGCGTTGATAGCTGTGAAAGAGGCGAACATGCGACTTTCGATTCTGGCGCCGGTGCTGGCTGCGGCGGCGCTGAGCGCGCAGATGCCCGACGTGATCATCAGGACCACCACCCGCCTGGTGCAAATCAACGTAATTGCGACCAAGAAAGGCGTTGCCGTACCGGGGCTCAAGAAAGAGGACTTTCAGGTCTTCGACAATGGCAAACGGCAGGAAGTCCGGTTGTTTTCCGAGGAGACCCGGGCCGTCCTGCCGTCGGCGGCCGCGCCATTGCCCCGGGGCACGTTCACCAATCAGCTCGAACAACGGTCGGGAACGCCGGCGGCGGTTACCGCAATTCTGCTGGATGGCGTGAATACGCGCTTTTCCGACCAGACCTACGCGCGCCGGCAAGTGGTGCAGTTTCTGAAACAGATCCAGGCGGAGGACCGCATTGCCATCTACACGCTGGATTCCCGCGGCCTGAAGGTGCTGCACGACTACACCACGGATTCCTCGGACCTGGTGGCGAAGCTGGCAAAGTACCAGGGCGACATTGCGCCGGAGGTGACCGGGGCAAGCGAATTGAGCGATGCGCTGGGCGGGTGGATGGGCAGCAGAGGAAACAGCTTTGAGCGGGCGTACTATCTCAACGACCGGATTCAGCAGACATTGCACGCCATCGAGTTCATCGCCAACAACCTGGCCCCCCTGCCCGGCCGCAAGAACCTGATCTGGATTTCGAGCGCGTTTCCCTTGCAGATCGGATTCTTGAGAGCTTCCGGAGGGGGTGGTGGTGGCGGGATGCCCTCGGCGGCGCAGCGCGGAAGCGCGGGCACGCCGGGCATGGGGAGCACGGGCTCGCATATGCCGCGCTCACCGCGCCAGCAGCAGACCTGGACCGCCGATTCCGACCAGGCGATACGCGCGCTGAACGACGCAAACCTGGCCATCTATCCGGTGGATGCGCGCGGGCTGGTGGCTTCCGCGTCGCCGCGCGTTTCGTCCCGCACCTATGCGAACCAGGCAACCATGGAAGAACTCGCCAGCCGCACCGGAGGGCGCGCGTTTATCAATTCGAACGATATCGCGGGCGCGATCCGGACCGCCGTCGAGGATTCTTCGATTACGTACACGCTGGGCTTTTACCCGCAAAACGACAAGTTCGACAACTCCTTTCACAACCTGAAGGTAAAACTAGTGGACTTTCCGCACCTGGATCTGCGATACCGGAAGGGGTATGTGGACCAGAGCACTCCGCCGCAAGACGAAGGCCAACGGCGGGCGGCGCTGCGTGACGCCGTTTTGAGCCCGATGGACGCTAATGGCATCGGGCTGCGTGCAAATGTCCGCGAGACCAGCGGGGGCTTCGATGTGACCCTGCGGGTGGACCCGAGAACCTTTCTACTCGATCCACAAGGGGACCGGTGGGCGGGGAAGCTGGACCTTCTGTTTGTGGAAAGGGACGAGCACGGCGCGCAGACTTTCGGCGTGGACGACACGCTGTCGCTGGAACTGAAACGGGAGAATTACGATCGCGTGCAGAAGGAAGGACTGATGTACCACCGGGTGCTCCCACCGGCGGGCAAAGCCAGCGAGATGCGGGTGGTGGTGCGGGACGCGTCGACCGGAGCGGTGGGCAGCATTACGGCGGCGCTCAGCGCGATTCCGCCAAACTAGGGGAGTCCTGCCCCACGATTAATGCAGTTATGCCTAAAAATTAATATTGAAAAAACTTGACGCAAACCGGCCGGAACGGGCACAATTAAGGTATCCGGTTGCTCCGGCCGGCGTTTGGTATTTGGGTTCTGGCGAACTACTACAGGTTTCACCACCTGGGCGCTCGTGTCTGGACGTATGACGAACTCTTCATTCAGCCTCCCCCGGATTCCGCTGTTCGCAATCCTTTTCTTCCTGTTATCCCAGGTCGTCTTTGCCGCGCCTGCGCACCATCGCCGGCGGGCGGTGCATCACGCCGCCGCCGTGGTCCATCATGCGAGCAGCGCCGTGGTGCATCGCATTGCTTATCGCGTGCCTGCGCCGCCGCCGGCGGTAGTGCGTGGCGGGCCGTGGACCGAGCCGACCTATGCCGATTCCACCATGGGCGACAACGCCGATGGCGAAGATCTGGAAGTGCGCCGCTCCGCCGTCGAGGCTCTCGGCGCATACAACGGATCGGTGGTGGTGGCAGATCCGAATTCGGGCCGCATCTTGACCATCGTCAACCAGAGGCTGGCGCTGGGCAGCGGATTTCAACCCTGCTCCACGATCAAGGTCTCGGTAGCGCTGGCGGCGCTCAGTGAAAAGGTGGTCGGCGGCGACGGCAAGCTCTTCCGCCATGGCGGCTACAACCTGACGCAGGCTTTGGCGCATTCGAATAACTACTATTTCGCAACGCTGGGCGCCAAGCTGGGCTTCGACAAGGTCAGCTATTACGCCCACCTGTTGGGATACGGCGAAAAGGCCGGCCTGAACATTCCGGGCGAGAACCCCGGACGTTTCCCCGCCGAGCCTCCCAGCAACGGCGGTGTGGGCATGCTCACCAGCTTTGGCGAAGATATCGCGCAAACGCCGCTGCAACTGGCCGCGCTGATGTCGGCGCTGGCCAATGGCGGCACGCTCTACTACCTGCAATATCCGCGCACCCGGCAGGAAGCCGACCAGTTCGTACCGCGCGTCAAGCGCCAGTTGGAGATCGGGAGCGTGATTCCGGAGCTGAAATCGGGCATGCGCGGCGCCGTCGAGTATGGCACCGCGCATCGTGCACAGCAGGATGAACCCATCGCCGGCAAGACGGGCACCTGCACCGACAGCCACACACACTTGGGATGGTTTGGCTCCTTCAACGACGTGGGCAAGAACAAGCTGGTGGTGGTGGTTCTGCTCACCGGCGGGCATATGCCGGCCACTCCCGGGCCGCTAGCGGCCGGTGTCGCCGGGGAAGTGTACCGCAGCCTCGCGCAGAAGAACTACTTCGCCGTCGGGAACACGCTGCGCACGCTCATGCCCGCGACCCTCCTCTCCACGCAAATCTGTTGCGCGAGATAGACGCCGATCGGGAGTTTAGACCCAGTCCAGGGCGCCCTTCTTGTAGGCCCAGATGTAGCCCACCACCAGGATGGCCAGGAACACCACGACCTCGGCCACGCCGAACCATCCCAACGTCTTATAGCGGACGGCCCATGGAAACAGGAAGATCGTCTCCACGTCGAAAATGACGAACAGGATGGCCACGATGTAGAAGCGCACGGTGTAGCGTCCGCGCGAATCCGAGGCGGCCTTGATGCCACATTCGTAAGCTTCCAGCTTGGTGGCGAACGGAGAGGATGGCCGCACCAGCTTGGCGAGGACGATGAGGACGACCGGGAAGGCGATGGCGATTGCCAGGAAGATAAAGATCGGTATGTAACCGCTCGGCATGGCCACAAATATATCATAGTTAAAGCCGGTTCAAGACATGCACAGCGATCCACGGAGCGCATACACCGAGCGATTGGAGGCGCGCCGACAGGCGGTAGCGCGGCACGACCAGCGGCACCGCACCATCGGCAACTTGCGCCTGCTGGTCTTTTCGAGCGCGGCCGTTCTGGCGTGGCTGGCCTGGGGACGCGACGCTCTTAGCGCCTTCTGGCTGGGGCTGCCCGCGGCGGTGTTCGTCGGCCTGATCGTGGCGCATGAGCGCGTGCTGCGGGCGCGCCGGGCCGCCGGCCGTGCGGTGGCGCACTACGAAAGTGCGCTGGCGCGGTTGGACGGGCAGTGGGCCGGCCACGGCGAAACGGGCGAGCGATTCCTGGACGGCGCCCACCCATACGCAGCGGATCTGGACCTGTTCGGCCCAGCGTCGCTGTTCGAGTTGATGTCGACCGCGCGCACGCGCATGGGCGAGGAAACCCTGGCGCGCTGGCTGCTCGAAACCGCCGACCCAGCGGTGCTGCGCGCACGGCACCAGGCGGTAGCCGAACTGCGCCCCATGCTGGACTTGCGGGAAGATCTGGCGGTGCTGGGCGAGGATGTGCGCACGGGCGTGCATCCGGCGGAACTGGCGGCGTGGGGCGAGGCCCCGGCCGATGTCCCGGCGCTGCTGGAATCGCGGGTCGCCCGCGCGGTGGCCTTCGCGATCCCATGCCTGGTGGCTGTTTCCGCCGTGCTCTGGGGCGTATTGGGGTGGCGCGATCCATTCTTCGCGATGCTGGCGGCCGTGGCCATCTTCATCGCGCGCTACCGCCGCATGGTTGCGCGCGTGGTGCAGGCGGTGGAACAACCGGCGCACGATCTGGCCTTACTGGCGAAAGTGCTCGCCCGGTTGGAGCGCGAACGCTTCACATCGGCGCGGCTGGTGGAACTGCGCACCGCGCTGGAGGTAGCCGGCCGGCCGGCTTCGGCGCGCATCATCAGGCTGAGCCGGCTGATCGAAATGCTGGACTCGCGCGACAACCCGTTCATGAAAGCCGTGGGACCGCTGATGCTATGGACCGAGCAACTGGCATTCGCCATCGAAGGCTGGCGCCGGTTGTCGGGACGCGCGCTGCGGCGCTGGCTCGACGCGGTGGGCGAGATCGAAGCGCTGTGCGCCCTGGCGGCCTATGCGTACGAGCATCCGGCGGACGTGTTCCCGGAATTCGAATCCGGCGCGGCCTGCTTCGACGGCGAGGAACTGGCGCATCCGCTGCTCGATCGAGCGCGCGTGGTGTCCAACAGCGTGCGGCTGGGCGGCGATTTGCGCGTGCTGATCGTGAGTGGGTCGAACATGTCCGGCAAGAGCACGCTGCTCCGCACGGTGGGGATCAACGCGGTGCTGGCCCTGGCTGGAGCGCCCGTGTGCGCGCGCCGGCTGCGGCTGTCGCGCCTGGCGCTGGGCGCGTCCATTCGCACGCTGGATTCGCTGCAGGACGGCACCTCGCGCTTCTACGCCGAAATCAAGCGCCTGCACCAGATCATGGAGCTGACCGCCGGTCCGGTGCCGGTACTGTTCCTGTTGGACGAACTGCTGCACGGGACCAACTCGCACGACCGGCGCATCGGCGCGGAGGCCATCGTGCGCGGCCTGGTGGAGCGCGGCGCCATGGGCCTGGTGACCACGCACGACCTGGCGCTGGCGCACGTCGCCGAAGCGCTCGCGGCGCGCGCCGCCAACGTGCATTTCGAGGATCAGTTCGAGAACGGGCGCATGACGTTCGACTACCGGCTGCATGCGGGCGTGGTGGAGAAGAGCAATGCGTTGGAGTTGATGCGGTCGGTGGGGCTGGAGGTGTAGTCCCGCTAACGCATCCCGGTGCCCGGCGTGGCGCAGACGATCGTTGTTTGTCGTCTGCGTACCGTGCTCGAACCCGGCAGGCCACGAAAAACGATGGCCTGCCCCACGGCTACTACACCGACCAATCTGTCTTATCCGCCGGCGTCATCTCGATCCAGCCCTGCTGCGGCACCGCGTCCATGGGCAGGCCGCCCTGCCAGAGCGAGAACTGAAAGCGGACCGGAGCGCCGCTGCTCGCGCCCAGCGCGGCCAGCGAGAGGCGCGCCTCCAGCACATTCTTGAAAGCGAACTCCACCGCCGCCGTGGCCGCTTCCGGCGCCGCGGCTAGCTTCTGCTCCGTGACGTTGGCGCGGCCGTAATCGAAGCGCACGGTCACCTGGCTGGATTCGGCCGGGTCGCCCGCCGAAATATTCAGGCGCGCTTCCATTTCCGAAATGGTCTGTTCGGAGCCGCGGTGAAAATCCACGCGCAGATACAGATTTTTTCCGTCGCTGCCGTAATACACCTCGCGCACCAGGAACTTCTTGCCGTGCATGGAGCCGGAGCGCTCGTCCACGCGATAAAGGCCGGCGCCCATCCATTCGAAATACGAAGTGACTTCGCCGTCGATGACCGGCTCAATCGGCCCGCTGGGCGGAACGTGCACGGCGCTCACCGCGACGCGCAGAATGGGGCGGGACAACTCCTCGGGCGGGCTGAGGTTCAAGAATCGGTAGACGTTGGCGAGATGGCTGCGGTAAAGCTGATCGAACTCTATGCGATTGGCCGAATCGTGCTCGGGGCCGTACCACCAGCACCAGTCGCTGCCCTCCGCGATCAGCAGCTCTTCAAAGGCCAGATGGCGGCGGTCGTCGGGCACGTTGGCCGCGGCTTGGTAGGCCTCCCGCGCGCGCAGCAGTTGGCTCCAGGCTTGGTTATCTTCCTCCGCGCCGATCCAGACGTCGAAGTTGGCGTTGATCCAGGAACCCGGGAAAACGTGCGACAGCGGCTCGGGTTCCATTTTGGCGAGCGCGTCGCTAACGGTTACGGCGGACATCCGCGCGTCTTGGGAAATGAGCGTATACAGGTGCCGCAGGAAGGGCCGGCCGTTGTGATCGTAGTATTCCCAGGCGTTTTCGCCGTCGAGAATGATGGGAACCAGGGCATCGCGGCCGCCCGCCAGGATGCCGCGGCAGTTCTCGCGGATGCGATTCAGGAAATCGTGCGCGGCTTGCGCGGAGTCCATTCCCGAATACACGAAGCCGATCAGGTCGCTGAGGAAGTGATCGCGGAAAAGCACGCCGATCTGGCGGCGGTTCTGCTCCCAGCGGTACGGGCGATAGATGGCGTCCACGCCGATGGCGCGGCCCAGGGTGCGCCCCAGGACGCCGCTGTCGCTGGCCGCCCAGTGGAAGCCAATTTCGGCGGCAATGGCGAAGGTCTCGTCAGAAACGGAACCCTCCGAGGGCCACAGACCGACCGGCGCGATGCCGAACTCGCGCTCCACGTATTTGTAGGCCATCTGCAATTGCGTGTGGGCGTCTTCCGGATAGCGAAACGGGGGCGGCAGCGGCACGCCGGGATGCGACACCGAGGCGATGTTGGAGTCGCACAGCAACGGCAGAATGGGGTGATAGTAAGGCGTGGTGGAGATTTCGATCTGGCCGGCGGCGGCCATCTCGCGATAGATGGGGATCACCTTGCCCAGGATCTCCAGTTGTTTGCGTCCCACCAGGCGCTGGTCGTCGAGCGTATAATCGGCGCCTTTGGCAAACAAGTCGCGAATCTCGGGATCGGCGGTGCGGAACTCCTCGTCGAACCAGATCAGTTGCGAGACCACCTGCAGGTCGCGGAAATCCTGCGCGGAGAAGCGGCGGCGCGCCGTTTCGAGGCTGTCTTGGGAATGGCGCGCTTCGAAGAGGCCGGCGTAGCGCGGGAGCGCCTGGGTCATGTGCGGCGGATGCACTTGCAGGAACTGGTGCAAAAGGAAGGTCTGCTCCGCGACGGTGAGCGCTTCGGCGGGCTTCAGCGCGGCAACCAGGTAGGGGTCGTGGGCTTCGCCACGGGCGTACTCGTCCACCTGCGCCATCATGGAGGGCACCAGGTTGAAGGTTTGGCGCACGTTGGGGAATTCGCGCAGGATCTCGACCATGCCGTAGTAATCCTTGAGGGCGTGCAGACGGGTCCATGGCAGCTTGTACTCGCCGGAGGCGAGATCCTTATAGAAAGGCTGGTGCATGTGCCAGAGGAAGCAGAGATAAATGCGAGGCATGGGTTAGCGGGCGAGCGGGGCTAAAGCCCCGCGCGGGCTCAAGCCCGCCCTCCGTGCGAAGAAACTGCTGGCGGGCGGCGGCGCGTGAACGCCTTTAATAGCCAGCCAGAGGATATCGTTTAGCTCGTCGGCATCGGCGCGGTCTTCCTCGCTGAAATCCAAACGGGAGGAGCGCTCGGCGGTGGCCGATTGTAAGGGATTGCGTTCGTCGAGCGGCACGCGCGGCTTTTCGGCCGCGTAGGGCGCCGGGTCCGCAGTCGCCTGGAACGCGGCGGACATGGGCCGCGCCGCGGCGTCGAACTGGGTCATGGGCCGCAGCCCCAGGATCAGTTCCATGGTGCGCAACATGGAGGCGGTGTTGTACATCGAGCTATCCACGGCCTGGCGCCTGACGTAGGGCGAGATGAGAAACGCGGGCGAGCGGTGCGAATCCACGTGGTCGGGGCCGTTCTGCGCGTCGTCCTCCAGCACGCAGATGAGGGTGCTCGACCAGAAGCGGCTCTTCGAGACGGCTTCCACCAGCGTCCCCAGCGCATAGTCGTTATCCGCGTTCATGGCGATGGGGGTGAGTTTGCCGCGCTGGGTGCCGCTGGTGTGATCGTTGCCGAGGCGCATGAACATTAGTCGCGGCATGACGCCGGATTTCTCAAACTCTTCGAGGTCGGCCAGAAACACCTTCACGCGTTCCACGTCGGGATACTCGAGATCGAAGTCGCGGTAGTGGAGGTTGGTGACGCTTCTCAGCGCCGGGTCGCGGACCAATTCGACCTGCGTACCGTCGGCTGCGGCCGTGGCGCGATTCTGCGCCATGTAGCCGTAGTTGCGCATGGAAATTCCCGCGCCCGCGGCGCTCGACCAGAGATATCCGGCGGGCGGCGCATCGGTAGGATCCTGCTCTTCGTAGTCGTAATGATTGCGGCGGTTGGCGTAACTATTCGGCCACATCTTCTGGATGTAATCGGTGCCGATGGCCGCGGTCGACCAGGAGTGGCCGTCGGCGCTCACATCGCCGTTCACATAGAAATTATCGAGCAGCACGAACTGGCGCGCGATCTTGTGTTCGTTGGGCGTGACCTTTTCCCCGAACAGCACGAGGGAGGGATCGCCGTTGCCTTCCTTCATATCCCCGAGCACCTGGTCGTAGGAGCGGTTTTCCTTAACGATGTAGATGACGTGCTCGATGGGCGGGAACGGATTGGGGGTGTCCAGTTTCTCGTCGCGGTAGGCGGAGTTGGCCATGGCGATCTTGGTGTAAG
>Ga0224558_1002083_pt1 | contig 19215 bp, 11 predicted proteins | sample 714S32024metaG_FD_180682 | JGI IMG/M metagenome (GOLD analysis project Ga0224558, IMG submission 180682) | Peat soil microbial communities from Stordalen Mire, Sweden - 717 S3 20-24 | ecosystem: Environmental > Terrestrial > Soil > Wetlands > Peat | place: Sweden: Norrbotten County, Stordalen...
AGCCAGCCATCAGGCGGCCTTGCAACTGGTGCGGGATGGATTCCAGCGCCAGGATCCCCGCTGCCTGGGAGAGGGGGCCACCCTGAGCGCCCTGGCCAATCAGAGCATCCTGCCCAAGCCCCACCTGGAGGCGATCATCGATCACGTCCTGGCCCGGGGCGCCTATGGGGTCAATATCGCCCACAGCGGCACCGTGGTCGGGATCCTGCTGCCGCCCGGCCGTGAGTCTGACGAGCAACTGATCGGGAGCTTGCGCACCCGCTGGCCGGAGATCAGGGACCACTATCCCCTGCGCCTTACCGGCGGGGGGCCGCGCTATCCGGGCAGGATCAGGTATGGAAAGGAAGTTGCCCTTGGACAAGCACCAGCATGGCGGGAACATTGCATCGGTAGCAGCCAGGTTCGGCATTGACCCTGGGGCCCTGGTGGATTTCAGCGTCAACACCAATCCCCTGGGGCCGCCGGCCGGGATTACCGGACTGTTGCAGTCATCCGCGTCCCTGGCTGCCGTATACCCGGAGCCTGACTGCGGGACACTGCGGTCAGCCGCCGCCGCCTACTATGGCGTCTTGCCGGAGCAGGTGATCGCCGCCAACGGGGCGGTGGAACTGATCTACCTGTTGGCGCAGGTCCTGCGACCCCGTATGGTTCTAATCCCGGGCCCAACCTTCAGGGAGTACGAGATCGCCTGCCGCCTCTGGGGCCACTCTACGGTGAAGCACTTTCGCCTCCCGCCCCGGAAGGGTTTTCTGGCAGGCCTGCCCCAGTTGATCCGGGCCACCCGGGGTGTCGACCTGGTCTGGCTCTGCAATCCCAACAACCCCACCGGGAGCCTGATGCCGCCGAGTCTCCTGCAGCCTTTCCTGGAGCATTGCCGGAAGCAGGGGATCTTTCTGGTGATTGACGAGTCCTTTTTATTGTTTCATCCCCGCTGGAGGCAGTTGACCTGCATTCCTCAGGCCGCGGCTGCGGGCGGCGTCCTGGTGCTGCAGTCGCTGACCAAGTTCTTTTGCGTGCCCGGCCTGCGGATCGGGTGCGGCATCGGGAGCGCGCCGGTTATCTCCCGGCTGTCCCGCCACCAGCCCCCCTGGCATGTCAACGGCCTTGCCCAGGCTGCCGCCATAGAGGCCTTCAGGGAGGGGGATTATGCCCGCCGGACGATCTCCCTGGTGCGGCGGGAGCGCCGCTTCCTGGCTGCATCGCTGGCGGAGCTGCGCCTGATCAGCCAGGTCTACCCCTCGGCGGCCAACTTCCTGCTGCTGGAGCTGCGGCCGCCGGCAACCGCCCCGGGCGTGTGGGAGCAGTTGGCCAGGCGGGGGATCCTGGTGCGGGACTGCAGCAACTTTGGCTGGTTGGGGAACCGCTGCCTCCGGGTGGCGGTCAAGGACCGGGCGAGGAACATGTTGCTGCTGGAGCGCCTGAAAGCGGTGGATGAGGCATCTCGCGGCTGAGGTTTATTTTTTTGTGCACTCTTCCTGGGCTATAGCCTAAAGCAGTTCCCGCCGGCGGAAGTTATTGAGGTTGAGTGGTCTTGGCCCATAGATTTGTTGATGGCTAGGGTGAGGATGGTGCAGCATGCCAGACACGGGCAAACGACAGCCTGAACAACAGAAACAGAAGCGCACCGGGCAGCAGCCCGGATTGTCACATGGCCTGGCGTCCACATCCACGGGGCGGCGTATTGGCGTGATCTATCTCACTCCCTGCGGGGAAATCCTGGCTCGTCGCCTGGAGCAGGCCTGGCTGCAGCAGGCGGCGCCCGGCAATCCGGGCCTGGATGCCCGACGCCCCGAAGCAGGCATCCTGGGGCGGCTGGAGGTGTTAAATGCGGACCAGCCCCTGACCGCCATGGTGCCGGAGATCTGGCGCAGCTATGACAGCTTCGTCTTTATCATGGCGGTGGGGATCGTGGTGCGGCTGGTGGCGCCGCTGCTGCAGAGCAAGTGGTGCGATCCCGGGGTGGTGGTGGTGGATGAGGGCGGCAATTTTGCCATCAGCCTGGTGGGAGGCCACTGGGGGGGCGCCAACAGCCTGGCCCGCGAGGTGGCCTTCTGTCTGGAAGCGGTGCCTGTGGTAACTACCGCCACCGACGTGCAGGGCAAGCTTGCGATTGACTTGCTGTCAAAGAGTTGGGGGTTCCGGCCGCTCCCCGGCGAGCGGGTCAAGGCGGTAAACAGCGCCCTGCTATCCGATGAGCGGGTGGAGATCTTCAGCGAGTGGCATCTGTCCGGAGACAGGCTTGGTGATCAGGATGACAACAAGCCCGGCCTGGAGTCAATCCCATGCCGCAGCTTGCAGGAGTTCGAACAGGGCGGGACGGATTGGGAGAGACTGGTGCTGGTGTTGATCACCAGCCGCCTGCTGGCCCTACCGCCGCGAGGGGTCTTCCTGCGGCCGCCGAGCTTGGCGGCGGGCATTGGCTGCCGGCGGGGAACCGGGGTGGCGGAGATCGAAACCGCTCTCGAGGAGGCGCTGTGGATCGCCGGGCGCAGCCGGGACAGCCTGGCCCTGCTGGCAGCCCACGAGATCAAGGAGAACGAGTCCGGTCTTCTGGAAGCTGCAAGCAGGCTGGGTATCGACCTGAAGTTTTTCACCGGCAAGCGCCTGGGCCAGGTCTTCGAGTCTCACCCCGGCCTGGAGCACTCGAAATTTGTCCAACTGCAATTGGGAGTTGGTAACGTATGCGAGACAGCAGCGCTGGCGGCGGTCCCGGATGGCGCCCTCGTGCTTCAGAAAACCAAGTTCAACCGGGTTACAGTGGCCCTGGCCGAGGCCGGCTCGCTGTGGTCGGCATCGGGCCAGGTGATCAGGCGCGACTGAGCCATGGCGCCGCCGGGGCGCGGGGAGGATTTCATGGCTAGAGCGATCATGGTGCAGGGGACCGGATCAAATGTCGGCAAGAGCATCATCGTCACCGCCCTCTGCCGGATCTTTCGGCAGGACGGATACCGGGTGGCGCCCTTCAAGTCCCAGAACATGGCCCTCAACTCCTTCGTCACCGCCAGCGGCGGGGAGATGGGTCGCGCCCAGGTGCTGCAGGCCCAGGCCTGCGGCCTGGCGCCGCAAGTGGAGATGAACCCGGTGCTGCTCAAGCCGACCGGGAATGTCGCCTCCCAGGTGATCGTGCTGGGCAAACCGGTGGGGAACATGTCCGCCCGGGACTATCACCTGAATAAAAACATGGAGCTGCTGCGAGTCATCGAAGAGACCCTGGCGAAGCTGCACCGGGAGTACGAGATCATCGTCATCGAGGGGGCCGGCAGTCCGGCCGAGGTCAACCTGAGGGACCGGGATATCGCCAACATGCGCATCGCCAAGATGGCAGGGGCGCCGGTGCTGCTGGCGGCGGACATCGACCGGGGCGGCGCCCTGGCCTCGGTGGTGGGCACCCTGGCCCTGCTGGAGCCGGAGGATGTGCAACTGGTGCAGGGGATCATCATCAACAAGTTCCGGGGGGATATCAGCCTGCTGGAGCCGGCCCTGGCATTCCTCAAGCAGAGGACGGGAAAGCCGGTGCTGGGAGTGCTGCCCTACCTGAGGCTCAACCTTCCGGCGGAGGACTCGGTCTGCCTGGAGGATGACGACCGGACGGGGCCGGCGGAGATCGAGATCGCCGTCGTCTACCTGCCCCGCATCTCCAACTTCACCGACTTCGACCCCCTGGCCCTGGAGCCCGGCGTCCGCGTCCGCTACGTCAGGGAGGGGGACCGGCTGGGGGAGCCGGACCTGATCATCATCCCGGGGACAAAGAACACCACCGAGGACCTGCTCTACCTCTACGAGACCGGCCACGCCGCAGCCATCAGGCGGGCGGCTGCCCGGGGGGTGCCGGTCTGCGGTCTGTGCGGCGGCTACCAGATGCTGGGCCGGACACTGTACGACCCGGAGCATACCGAGTCCACCCGGGACGAATTGCCTGGGCTCTCGCTGCTGGACTCGGTGACCACCTTCGCCGCCGATAAGGTGCTCGCCCAGGCTGGGGGGCGGGTCTGCGCCGGGGGCGCCCTGCCCGGCCAGTTTGCCGGGCAGGAGGTCGCCGGGTACGAGATCCACATGGGGCGCACCGTGCTCGGCCCGGAGGCCAAACCCTTCCTGGAGGTGACCCGCCGCAGCGGCCAACCGGCCTCTGGCTGTGACGGGGCGGTGGCGTCCACGGGACTGGTCTGGGGCACTTACTTCCACGGCCTCTTCGACAACGACCGCTTCCGGGCCGGGCTGCTGGGCTGGCTGCGCCGGCGGCGGGGGCTGGACGAACTGGCCGGGCAGGGCCTGCCCACCCGGGCGCTGCTCGAGCAGGAGCTGGACCGGCTGGCGGCGGAGAGCCGTGCCTGCCTGGACATGAAGGCGATCTATGGCCTGCTGGGTTTAGGTGCTGGAAATAGGCGGCCGGAAGCCTGAAGTGGTTTTCCCAACGGCCCGAGATCACCCGATGGCCGGCCTGGTGCCTGGCTCCTGCCGCATGGCCGGGCGCCTGGTGGGTATGGGCTATGTCACCGCCGAGGCTCTGGGCGGTAACATCCTCCTACTTCCACCTCCACTTTGCCGCCAACCCCAGGGCTGCCGCCCGCTTTGCAGAACACTGCCATGAACAATATCGATAGGATCCCTGGTTGAAGGTCACACTTTCTTCGGGACGAGTTGCAGCAGGGCGTCGATCTTCTCGCCGAGCTCCGGCAGCATCTTCTTGAGGGCTTCTTCTTCGGCATCCCCGTTTTCCATCAGCACCAGGTCTTCCTTGGCCTCAGCCAGTGCTTTCTCCAGCCGGAAGATCTCCAGCAGCAACTGCTGCCTGGCGTCCAGGCCGGCCGGGCGTACGCCGGGCAGGGGCGCTTTGGCCAGTTCCAGGCCGCGGGGGGTGAGCAGGTACTGCTCGCCGGCCCGCGGCACCACCGTGGTGATGCCGAAGCGCTGTTCCACCAGGGTGCTGAGGGTTGCGGAGGCTGCTGCCTCACCATGGACGACAAACAGGCGCCCGGGCTTGCCGGTCAGGTGGGAGAGCCAGTCCAGGAGCCCGTTCTGGTCGGCGTGAGCGGAGAAGCCCTGCAGGGAATAGATCCTGGCTGCCACGTTGATCGGCTCCCCCAGGATGCGGACCTTTTTCTCGCCGTCCAGGATCCGCCGGCCGAGGGTTCCCTCCCCCTGAAAGCCGACAAAGACCACGGACGACTCCGGGCGCCAGAGGTTGTGCTTGAGGTGGTGCCTGATCCGTCCGGCGTCGCACATCCCACTGGCGGAGATGATCACTTTGCGCTGGCTCTCGTTGTTGTTGAGGGCGATGGAGTCCTTGACGTCGCGCACGAAGGTCAGGTTGGGAAAGCGGAAGGGGTCGCCGCTGCTCAGGACAGCCCTGACCTCGTCGTCGTAGCAGTCCGGGTTCCGGGTAAAGATCTCCGTAGCCGAGACGGCCAGTGGGCTGTCGATGTAGACCGGGACCGGCGGCAGTTCGCCGCGCCTGAACATGCCGCCGAGGAAGAAGAGGATCTCCTGGGTGCGGCCGACGGCGAAGGAGGGGATGATCACGTTGCCCCCGCCCTTGATGGTGTCCTGGATGATCTCCTGAAGCCGCCGGGCCTCGTTGGCGACCGGTTCGTGGATGCGGTCGCCGTAGGTGGATTCCAGCAGCAGGCAGTCCGCCTCCGACACCCAGGCAGGGTCCCTGACGATTGGCGTGCCCTTGTTGCCCAAATCGCCGCTGAAGACAATCTTGACCTCCTGGCCGTTCTCCCTGATCCAGACCTCGATGATGGCGGAGCCCAGGATGTGTCCCGCATCAAGGAAGCGCACCCGCACCTGATCATCCAGGATTGTCTCCTGGCCGTAAGGGACTCCTGTAAAGGAGCGCAGGCAGTTCACGGCCTCCTGGGCAGTATAGAGCGGGTCGAGGTGTTTTTCGCCGCGGCGCCTGGCTTTCCGGGTCTCCCACTCCGCATCCATCTCCTGGATGTGGCCGCTGTCCGGCAGCATGATCCCACAGAGGTCGACAGTGGCCTTGGTGGCCATTACGCGGCCCCGGAATCCCTGCTTGAAGAGCCGGGGAATCAGCCCCGAATGGTCGATGTGGGCGTGGGTCAACAGTATATAGTCGATCGATGGGACCGGGACCTCCAGGGTGCGGTAGTTGCGCATGCGCAGTTCCCGGTTGCCCTGGAACATGCCGCAGTCCACAAGCAGCTTCAGCTTTCCGGTCTCCAGCAGAAAACAGGAACCGGTGACCGTGCCGGCGCCTCCCAAAAAAGTCAGCTTGGCCAAATGTTTCTCCCTCATTTCTCCTATCGTACAGCCCATGTACATTATAGCGGAAAAAGTTTATGATAGTCATAGATGTGAAGAAATTGGAGGAGGCTGAGAGCAACAAATGGCAATACCGACCCTGCTTTATATAATTATTGTGATTGTTGTCATAATACTGCTCGCCAGTGCACGGATGGTTGTAATTATTGGCGGCCAACAGGTGGGAATAGTAGAACGAAAACTTTTCGGAGCAAGGCTTCCTTCGGACAGGGTCGTCGCGCTCCATGGGCAGATCGGAATTCAGGCCCGAATATTGGGACCAGGCTTGCATCTCTTCTTTCCGTTCCTATTCAACGTTCGCATCGATGGCCTGGTGGCGATCGGGGAAAACCAGGTGGGAATAATCGAATCGATAGACGGGAGACCCCTCGAGCCGGGAGATATATTCGGCAGGGTCGTAACCGGTCATAACCACTTTCAGGATGCCGAGGCTTTTTTAAAAAACGGGGGGCAGAAAGGCATCCAGACAGAAACACTGCCGCCAGGTCTCTACAGGGTCAACAGCTATCTCTTCAAGATCACAGTTATGGATGCGATCACGATCCCTGCGGGCTCGATTGGCATCGTGAACGCAGCAGCAGGCCAACCGCTGGATCCGGGGAGGCTCTACGCTAAATCAGTTCCCGGCCATAGCAACTTCCAGGACGGAGAGGCTTTTCTCGAGCAGGGCGGACAGAAGGGGCCGCAACTGGATATCTTGAGACCGGGCCGGTACAGAATAAACCTCCGGATGTTCGATGTGAAAATCACTCCAGCCATCGATGTTCCGTCCGGCAAAGTCGGCATTGTCACCGCCAATGATGGAGAGGAACTGCCGGAAAACGAGCTGATCGCCAAGACCATCGAGGGTCACGACATGTTCCAGAATGCCGCAGCGTTTCTCATGAACGGGGGACAGCGCGGCCCGCAATTAGATGTCCTCACCCCGGGCAAATTTTACGTAAACCCCCTGATGTTTTCAGTGCAAACATCTGATGCGCTAACTGTCAATCAGGGTCAGGTGGCGGTGATCATCTCCAACGTCGGCAAACAGCCGGCAATGCCGGTGTCTTCCGGGGAGCCCAAACCGGGTGCTGCAGTGGACGACTTTAATGCAGAAAAATATGTAGTTACTGAAGGATACCGGGGCATACAACGTACAGTGCTCGGACCGGGAAATTTTTATTTGAACCTCTTGGCATACAGGCCAATCATCATCAACACCACCAACACCACCATTGATTGGGATGATGCTGCGGATACCAAGTTCGACTCCCTGAACGTGAACAGCAAGGATGGCTTTGCGCTTAAGGTAGGCGTGAAAGTAGTCATCAGGGTGCTGCCCGATCAATCACCCTATCTCGTGAGTCGTATTGGGAGCATAGAAAACCTGATCACCAACGTCATCCACCCGCTGATCGACTCATCATTCCGTAATCAGGCTTCCACGGCTTCAGCGATGCAATTCCTGCAGGATCGCCATGAACAGCAGGATCAGGCACTGAAACGTGCCGTCAACGAACTGAGCAAGTACCATGTCGAGGTATTATCGGTGCTGATCAGTAATATTGTTCTGCCACCGGAGCTGATGGAGACCCAGACCAACAAGGTGCTAGCCCTGCAGCGGCAGTCAATGTTCGATGAGCAGAGGAATTCGGAACAAAAGCGTATTGCCATGGAAAAGACCAGGGCCGAGGCTGACAAGCAGGCAACCCTGGTGGCAGCGCAGATTGATGTGCAGGTTGCGGAACAGATCAAGCAAAAGACCATCGCCATTGCCCAGGGAGATGCCGAGAAAATCAGGCTTGAAGGCCAGGGTGAGGCTGATAAAATTCTGGCGATCGGCAAGAACACGGCGCAGGCATACGAACTGACCAAGCAAGCTGTAACAGCAGAAGGACTGGTCAGTATCGAGTTGATGAAATTGATCTCGGAGAAACAGATCAAGATCACCCCGGATATCCTGATCACCGGGGGCGAGAGCACCGGCGCCCTGGTGAACGCCGTGCTGGCCAAACTGATGAAGGGCAACCTGATGCTTCCCGGGCAGCAGCCACAAGTGGACCAGCCGCCGACCGCCGCCAAGTAAACTCCTGAATAAGAATGGCAGACATGAATAGCCGCAGGCTGCTAATGCAAGCCTGCGGCTATTTGCTGTTTCACAAGCAACGGCGCCGGCGCTGAAAACTGGGCAAAATTCCAACGCTAACAGCACGCAATCAATGACGTTTTACGGGAACTGGGTGCCCCAGGTCTTGCCGCCGTCCATGGTGTGCAGCAGGGCCACGTTGCTGCCGGCAGGAGTGCCGCTGCTTGTCTTGGACGTAGGTTGGGTAATGACTGCCGCCCAGCCCTCGCTGCCGCCCAAGAAGGCGAGGCCTCCCCAGGTGCCCATGGGCAGGCCCGGGGCGCCGGTCATCCCATCGCTGAGCGTCTCCCAGTTACTCCCATTGTTGACTGTGCGATACAGCACCGGGTAGTCGGTGGGAGGCGATGCTGCCAGCAGGGCGGTGGTGGCGCTAACCGGTACAAAGCACGTCGTGGTATAGTGGGGCGCCGCCGGGAGATTGGCCTGATCGGCCGGGTCGAGGAAGGCGCTGGTGATGGTCCAGTTGCTGCCGCCGTCGTTTGTATGGAGCACCAGCTTGGATGTCTGCTGCATGGCTGATTCTCCCTGGAGCAGCGCCCAGACGGCGTTGGGGGAGACGGAAGTGATAACGCTTCCGTCGCCGGGGAACTCGCTTTTGAACTTGTCTGGTATCGTCCACTGACTGTGCCAGGTTGCTCCCCCGTCGGTGGTGTGCCAGATGGAGTTGGTCCCAACCGCCCAGCCTGCCAGGCGGTCACTGAAACTGAAACTGCTCATGCCCTGTGCGATGGGGCGCTGCACCCAGGCGGCGCCGCCGTTAACCGTGGCGATAAAGGTGTTGCCGATCAGGGCGAAGCCGTTGCCGGTATCCAGGAACTGCATCTGGTATGACCGGCCGCCACCCTGTTGAAGCTCCCCTGACCACTGCTGTGTCCAGGTCTGTCCGCCGTCGGCCGTGGCCATGATGGCGCAGCTTGTCTGGTTGTTCCCGGCGTCCCCTGACACTATGGCCCAGCCGTGCTGGGCGTCAGCGAACGCCAGTTGCTGGACGACTGACAGGCCCGGTGAGTTCAGTTGCACCCAGTTCTGCCCGCCGTCACCGGTGTGCAGGATGACACTGACCGGGGGCTGCTGTATCTCCAGGTTGACTGCCACCCATCCCAGCTGCTTGTTGAGGAAGAACAGGGAGGCGTTGGTGGCGCCGCTGGTCTTGGCCGGATCGGCTTTGGCCGGCTGGGCCGGCGGAGGAGCTTGCGGCGGCGGTGGGGCGTGTTTGGCGCAACCGGCAGCCACAGCCAGGGCGAGCAGCAGGACCGGCAGGATCTTGAGCATTTTTCGCATGGAGAATCCCTCCTGGTGATAAAGGCGATGATATCTGGTTGCTACTACATTATTATACCGCTATTTTAAATTATTACCTTTTAGTCTCAACTTAAGCAAGAAAAAAATATATCAAATTAATTCGCATACTGGAGCAAAAGTGCCGGGAGCACCAATCCCTAATAAACTTCGGCGATCAGTCTCCCCATCTGTGAGAGGTCATACCTGCCCATGCCGCTCACCTCGTTGCGGAACGAGGTCGACCGGAGCAGGTTCAAAATAGCCTTTCCATAAGGCTTATCCAGGTCTTCCTTGCGCATCACCAGGTCATAGCGCTCTTGCTGCAGAGGAATGAAGCCAAGCCCCTTCACTTGGCTGGCCACCGATTCCGTGCCCAACCCGACGTCGGCGGCGCCACGGGCCACACAACTGGCGACTGCCAGGTGAGTTGTTTCCACCCTGTCGTAGCCGGGCACCTGGTGGTGGTCGATGCCCAACTTCCGCAACTGCTCGTCAAGCAGCACCCTGGTTCCAGATCCCGGCTCCCGGTTGACGAAACGGATGTCGGGCCTGGCCAGGTCGGCCCACCTGCCCAGTCCCAGGGGATTTCCTTCCGCCACGTAAAAGCCCTGAGTGCGGAAAACCAGGTTGATGACCGCCATTTTCTGTCCGGGTAGGATGCGCCGGATATAGGGCAGGTTGTACTCGCCGGTGTCGCCGTCCCAGAGATGCGCCGTGGCCACGGTTGCCTTGCCATAGTATAGAGCCAGCAAACCGTTGATGCTGCCCATATGGGCGCGCAGGCAATTGTTCCCCGGCAGCTCCCTTTCCAGGCGCCTGACCAGGATGTCGAGGATCGCATCCTGGCCGCAGATGATCACCGGTTCGGCGATGGGCAAGGCGGTTGACGGCATGCCCCCCGGTTCCTGCTGGACACCCCCCTTGGTCTTCTGCTTGAAGGCCTCCAGGTCCGGAGCCTCCACTCTGACCTTGCGCCCGACATGATAGGCCGCCAGTTCACCGCGCTTGATCAGCTCGTAGACGGTAAACTTGGAGATCTTCAGGATCTCGGCGACCTCGCTGGGTGTGTAAGAAATAGAACCTGACATATTTTCCCTTCATTTTCGTTTATTTTCCTTGATTAAAATTATACCAAACAATATAATATAGTTACAAACAATGACCTAGGTTATGTTAGTTGATGTTAGTTTTAGTTTATAGGCAATGCGCTCCGAGCCGGGCTGCCTAAACTCTCAGGTATGGTGTCCGGCCGACAGGGTGCAGTTGGAAACGACTGCGCCTCCTTTTTGGAAAGGAGTGGACGCCGGTGATTGCTGGCTTGATAAGGGCCGGGTAAGGCGCGCCTCTTGGTGCGGTCCTTCTTTATTTTATCGCAATATGGCCTTCCAGGCGAGTAAAAAGCGCCGCTATGCTTCAAATAGGGGTTCGATACGATAAAAACGAAAGGGATGATCATCTTTGAAGAGAAAAGTTGGTATTGCCTGTATCGTTCTAACCCTGCTGCTGGTCTTGGCGGCCGTGGCCGGGTGCGCCCCAAAGGCGGCGCCGCCCGCTCCGCAGCCGCCGGTGTCCCTGACCGTCTCCGCCGCCTCCAGCCTGACGGATGTCCTCAAAGATGTCGACAGCGCTTACATGAAGGATAACCCCAACGTGACCGTCACGGCAACTTTCGGTGGGTCCGGCGCCCTGCAAAAACAGATCGAGAACGGCGCCCAGGTGGATGTGTTCATCTCGGCGGCTGCCCAGCAGATGGACGCCCTGCAGAAGGAGCAACTCTTGCTTGCCAGTACCCGCAAAGACCTGCTGGGCAACAAGGTGGTACTGGTCGTGCCTGACGACAGCACCCTGGGCCTCACCGACTTCAAGGACCTGGCGAGCGCCAAGGTGAAACAGGTGGCCATCGGCCAGCCGAAATCGGTTCCCTGCGGCATGTACGCCGAGCAGATATTTGCATTGGACGGGATCCAGGATCAGGTGAACAAGAAGGTGGTCGAGGGCAGCGATGTACGTGCGGTACTGAGCTATGTCGAGAGCGGGAATGTTGACGCCGGGGTGGTCTTCCAGACCGACGCCAATACCACCACCCAGGTCAAGGTGGTTGCCCAGGCCCCCGATGCCATCAATGCCACGGTGGTCTACCCGGTGGCTGTGATCAATGCCAGCAAAAATGCAGCCGCCGCACAGGCTTACGAGAATTTCCTGTCTGGCCCGGAAGCCTCGGCGATCTTTGTAAAGGCCGGCTTTAGCATGAAATAGCGCCCAGAGCGCAGCTAGTCCCGAGGCAGATTGCTCCCGGGCGCAGCCAGCCGGTGGATGCCGGGGCCGGGGCGCCGGCGCCAAAGCCTGCGCCATGATGGGCGGTTGGCTGAATCCCTGTCAGTAGAGCACGAACGTGGTTAAAAACCAGGCGGCCCGGAGAAGAACGAACTCCGGGCCGCCTGCCTGCCTTTTGCAAATCGTTTTGAGAAAAAGAGATCCCGCCTTATTGGCTGCCACTGCAGATCTTTTGAAACAGGATTGTGGTTTCCGGTTCCGGGGCGGCGTCATATTCCCGGGCCAGGTTGGCCTGCAGTTCATGGTACAGAGAAAGCGCCCGCTGTCTTTTTCCCATCTGCCGCAGGATGTCCATGGACAGCCTGACGACCTGTTCGTCGACCGGCTCACAGGCCAGGTAGCGGCGGCAGACCTGCAGCGCCTCCGCCAGGTTGTCCCTTTCATAATGTGCCCGTGCCAGCCGGAACAGTACATCCAGGTGCAGTTCCTGGAGGCGCAGGCGGGTGTTGTTGGCCAGATCATCGCCGGTCTCTTCCGGCAGGAAGCTGCCGCCATAAACTTGCGCCGCCTGCTCCAAGGCGACGATGGCATGCGGGCCGGCGTTCTTATCCCAGCGCAGAGCCTTGCCGGCCTCATCGGTGAACAGTTCATGATCGCGATAGACCTCGAACCCCGGGTTCAGGTAAACCTTGCCCCGCTTCATGAATACGCTCTCCCTGGTCCCGGCGGCTTCAAAGGCCTTGCGCACGTAGCTCAAGGTCATTTTCAGGCTGGCATCGCCAGATCCCGGGTCACTGCCAGGCCAGAGCCGCTCGATCAGTTCATCCTTGGTGAATGGGCGGTTGTCAGCCACCAGGAGTTTGACCAGCTTTTCGGCCCGCCGGGTCTTCCATGCCGCCCCGGCAACCTCGGACCCGTTGATGAAGAGGCGCCAGCCTCCCAGGAAAAAGGCGTGAATGATCGTGGCTCCGGTTGAGGCCAGGTCTTGGATGAGGGAGGCGGCGAAGGAGCGCAAGCGTTCATCCGGCGACACCAGCAGGCGGCCCAGCTCCCGGTGTGAACGCTGGGGGAACCACCGTTGCAGCAGGCGGGCTGCCCAATCGGCGTGGATATTCTGCAGTACCGCTCTCCGGCACACGGTGTAGATGGCCTCATCATGCCACTCCCAGAAATTTAGCCACTGCCCGGCTTCCGCCGCAGCCAGCGCTTTGCGCAGGAGGCTGTCGGCAATGCTCTCGTCCCCCTGCAGCAGGTGCAGGTAAGCCAGCAGCAGCTTGGTGCCGGCCAGGTTGTACCGGGCACCGTTCTGGCGCCAGCGCCCGGCGGAGCGCTCGAACAACTGCCTGGCGAGCTCCAGCGACCCGGCTTCCAGGGCGACGATCCCCACCAGGGTGTAGATATGGTAGTCAAAACCCTGGCCATAGGGGAATGCCTCAAACCTGGCCAATACATCCTGTGCTTCCTTTAGGAGGTCTGCTGCGTTTTCACCGGTCCTGATGCGCGGCAGCATGTTTTTCAGGGCCATGGCGTTGACGAGCGAAGCGCCGCCCCCGGCAGCATAATATTGTTGGGCAAGCCCTAAATTCTTCCGGGCCTCGTCAAAGCACCCTTCCCTGATATCGAAATAGGCCCTGTTCATATAAATCCGTCCCACGTGAATCTGCATGTGATACTTCTGGCCGATGCGCCAGATCTCCCGGCAAGGTTGCTCAAAAGCCTCCTTGTCGCCCATCATGTTCAGGATCAGGATCAAAATCGCATGGCAGGTGATCAGGCACTGGTCGTTTGTCTTGACAAACGGCAGGTCCAGGGCCGACTCGATCAGTTGGCGGGCCTGGGCCAAGTTGCCCAAACGCCAATGGATGAAAGCGCTCATCATAAGAGCATTCATCCTGAACTCTGGGTTGAGCTTGAGCCTGAGGGCGATGCGGCTGAGCCGGAGGCCCTCGTGCAGATCGTCGATGAACATGGCATGCCAGAGGGCGGCGGTCAGGGCCGGCTCGCGCGACTGTGCATCCTGCATCAGCAACGGTTTTGCCAGCAGTCGGCGGCCGATCTCTTTCCCCTTGTTCAGGTCGCCGCAGAAGACCGCCGAGCTGATCATGGCCAGCAGGCAGCAGGCCTCGCATTTCAGATCGCCTGCCCGGGCGGCAATGTCGGCGGAGGCAGCCAAAATGACCATGGCCTCCTGATCGTCGATCTGCATGATGCTTTTGCCCTTGAAGAACAGCAGCCAGTGATCCCTTGCCACCAGGTCCGGCGGCAACTGCCCGATCCACTGGTAGAGCGCATCCAGGCGGGCGTTGACGGTAAAGTATTCGAAGGCGTGGCGGTTGATCAGACCGGCAGCCGTGGTCCAGTCGGCGCCGGAGACAGCCTGCTCGATCGCCCGGTCGATATCCCCCCTGCTTTCAAAATAGGCTCCGGCGAGGCTCCTGACGGCGGCGACGTATTCCGGCGGCCTGACTCTGGAGGCCATGTCTGCCAGGTACTCCCCGACCAGGTGGTGCAGATGCCAGCGGGTGCCCCGGGGGTCATCCTCCGCATCCGGGCGGGTGTCCACCCGGCTCAATAATCCAAGGTCATAGAGGCGGGCGATCTCATCGCGGCTGCTGTTGCGCCCGAAGGCGGCGTCGCACAGGTCTGCCTCCAGGTATGGCAGCAGGGAGGCATCCAGCAGGAACTCCCGCGCACTTCCCGGCAGCGTCTCCAGCAGTTCGGTGCCCAGGTACCGGTGCAGCCCCGCTCCATCCTGTTTCAGAGGCAGGGTCTCCTGACCCGGATCACATCCCGATTGTTTGATCCGGATGGCCACCAGGCGCAGGCCGGCCGCCCACCCCTCGGTTTGGGCATGGATGCCGGCGATCGCCGGTTCGGAAAGCTCCAGTCCCATCAGGACCAGCAGTGCCCGTGCCTCTTCGGGGGTGAACAGCAGTTGGCCGCCGCGGATCTCCAGCAGATCGCCGCTCAGTTGCTGGTTATAGAGGTTGAATGGCGGGTTGCTCCTGCCGATCAGCACCAGGTGGACGCTGTCCGGCAGCCAGCGCAGCAGGTGCTCGATGATGGCGCAGGCGGCGGTGCTCTCCCGGATGAGGTGGACGTCGTCGAGCACCAGGACCAGCTCCTGATCCCCGGGGAGTTCCTCGAGGAAGGCATTGGTAGCGACCGGCCAGTCACGGGTGGTGTTCCCCAGGCTGGTTAAGGTGCGCAGCGACTCCTCGCCGAATTCCGGCAGCACCCTTTTGACGGCGTGGATCAGGTGGTAGAGCAGGGTTGAGGGATCGGCATCATGATGGTCGAGGCTGAGCCAGGCTGTGGGCGGCCAACCTGGCTCTTCCAGCAGCGAAGAGACCCAGACGCTCTTGCCGAATCCCGCCGGTGCCACCACGGTGGTGCAGCGGTGGGAGAGCATGGCCTTGCCCAGGTCCTTCAGGCGCTGGCGCCGCAGCAGGTTTTGGACACGGGGTGGAACAAGCTGTCCGTCAATCAGGGGCAGCACAGCCACGGCGATTCCTCCCAAATGATGGTTAGCAGTTGCTGATTTACACGTGGCTACCTGCTCCTCCGCATCCAGGCCTACGGCCCTCCGGGTCGAAGAGAGAGCTAATTGAGCATCGAAAGTCGAGCCTCCAAAGATAATGGCAACCATATTTGAAATAAGCTACCTCTATAGTTATATTTTTTCATGATATTTCTCGAATATCCTGCTGGCCGGACCTGCTTTTGAAAAAATATTACCGAAATATTACCGAAATATTACCGTCTCCTGCTAAGATGTTTATAGCAAATTGCGAGGAGAAGACTTGAAGCGGGCATGCTGAGCACAAATGCCTTGGAGCGGTGGCATGCTTACTTTTGTAGTTGCTGTTTCTCTTCCGGGCATTCCAAGTTGATAATGGGTGGGCGAGAACATGAACCATGATCAGGGATACAGCGGGAGCAAGGACATGAACAGAAACGGGGCCGGGAGCGCTAACGGGGCGGTGAGCGCCGTCCCGGAACCGCCAGCCGGCGGGAAGAGCAGGGTATACCTGCTGACCGGCCGGCGCTGGCTGCTGGTGCTGGTCACCTTCCTGATCATCGAGCTGCTGGTGCTGGGCGGTGTTTTCGAGCGCCCGGAACTGAACATCTACGACGCCTGGTTCCGCCTGTCAGGGGCGCATGATCCCGGCAGCCAGGTGGTGGTCCTGGCCATGGACGACTCCTCCATCCAGAAGCTGGGGCCGCTGCCCTGGCCGCGATCGGTGGTCGCCGCCTTGCTGGATAAGCTCGGGGGGGCGAAGGCGGTCGGGCTTGACCTGATGTTCGATCTGCCCGGCACGCCCCAGCAGGACCAGGCCCTGTCTGCGGCGATCGCCAGGCAGGGTCATGTAGTGCTGGCCAGCCGGTTCCTGTTCGAGAAGGCCTCGACTGGGAAGATCGTGGAGGTATTACGCGAGCCGCGTCCGGAGTTCTTGAAAGGAATCGCCGGCCTGGGCTTTATCAACATGCCCACCGATATCGACAACGTGGTGCGGCACGCCACCATGGCGGACGTGAACATGTTCCGCGTGCCGTTTCCGTCCCTGGGGCTGGCGGTTGGCCTGGAGGCCACCGGTGTATCCCCGGGCACCCTCAAACTGGCCAACGGAATGCTGTCGGCAGACGGCCGGGCGATCCCCGTCGACCGGCTGAACATGGCCCTGCCCGGTTTCTGGGGCCCCCAGGGAGCCTTCAAGACCTATAGCTGCATCGACGTGCTGGACGGCCAGGTGCCGGCACAAGACCTGAGCGGCAAGATCGTCCTCATCGGTTCGGAATCCCCGATCTATGACGACTATTACTCCACGCCATACACCTCCTCCAATTTGGTCCTGGCCGGCGCCTTGCCGACACCCGGGGTAGAGATCCACGCCTCCGTGGTGCAGTCATTCCTCGACGGGCGCTGGTACCGGCGCCTCCCGGCGGCGGGCAACCTGGCCATCCTGCTGCTGGTCGGACTGCTGGCGGCGGTCCTTTTGACCCGCCGCAGCCCCTGGCAGGGCCTGCTCCTGCTAGTGGGCATGGCGGTCGCGGTATCCGGCATCGCCTTCCTGCTGTGGGGTTTTGACCGGCTGTGGATCAACCTGGCGGCACCACTCGCCCTGATCATCTTGGACTACGGATCCATTACCGCCGACGACTTCCTGCAGTCGGAGATGGAACGCCGGCACACCAGGGCTATGTTCAGCCGCTATGTCTCTCCGGCGGTGGTGGACGAGATCATGAAGGATCCGGCCCGGGTGGCCCTGGGGGGAGAGCGCATGCTGGTCACCGTCATGTTCTGCGACATCCGCGGCTTTACCGCCTACAGCGAGAACAAGCAGCCGGAGGCGGTGGTGCAGAGGCTGAACCAGTACCTCACCGTCATGACCAGGCTGATCCTGGAGGCGGGGGGCACTCTGGACAAGTACCTGGGGGACGGGCTGATGGCCGTCTTCGGGGCGCCGATCCCCTTGCAAGACCACGTCCAGCGGGCGATCCAGACGGCGGTCGCCATCCAGGAAGAGGTCCGGCAGTTGAACGAACGCTGGGTCGCCGCCGGCGAGATCCCGCTGCAGATCGGTGTCGGCATCAACTCCGGCTGGGCGGTGATGGGGAACGTGGGCAGCCCGGAGCGGATGGACTACACCGCTATCGGGGAGGACGTCAACCTCGCCTCCCGGGTGGAGGGACTGACCAAGACCTTCGATACCCTGGTCACTATCAGCGAGCGGACGACACTGCTTTTGGGGGCGGAATTGCTTCAATCCCTCGGCCTGCGGTATGTGGGGCAGGCGGAGGTCAAGGGGTTCACCCTGCCGGTGGGCGTCTACACGGTAGGCGATTATAGGTTGGAATAGGTATGCAGCCGTGTTAAAATGCAATCATGCAATATATTGTCAATGTATGTAAGCATTTACTGCTATAGATATGCACATCTTATGATACCATAGGAGCGATCTGCCGCAAGCAGCGACGGTTCGCGGCGGAGCTGCCTAACCTGATCATTGAGGTGACCGCTATGAATAACCCCGCCCAGAACAACGATCAGACCTTCAATGAACTGGTTCAAAAGCTCTTTGGTTTGATTGACATGGGCGATCTGTCCACCGTGCAGTCGGATGCTGCCGGCCTGCTCCAGCAGGCCTTCGATACGGCCGAAGTCTACCTGACGCTGACTGAGGCGCTGCAGGAAGGCGCCAGGGGCGTGATCCATAGGGATACAGACCTGATTCTCAGTTTAAAGAAGGATCAACAACTATTCGGGAAGTACCTGATCAGGGAGCCAAAGCGGCTGTTTCCGGATGCCCAGTTGGAACTGCTGGCGATCGTGCTCTCCAACCTGTTCGATTGCGCCAGTAAATATTCCAAGATCAACAGGCGGGTCTACGACTTGAACACCTACCTTACCATCAGCGCCAACATCCAAAACAACCTGAACCTGAACGAGCAACTGCAGTGGGTGATCGACCGGTGCATGGGCGCCGTCAGCGCCTCCGCCGCCTCGGTGCTGCTGCTGACACAGGATGAGCAGAACCTGGAATTTTTTGCCGTCGAGGGCGAGAAGAGAAGTATGCTATCCAGGTTTGTCATGCCAGCCGACAAGGGGATTGCCGGCAACGTAATCAAGGAGCAACAGCCGCTGATCATCAACGACTGCAGGAGCAGCCCTTATTTCTACGACCAGGTGGACAGCAGCACCGGATTTATCACCCGGAACATGATCGCCGCCCCGTTGACTGCTGATCTGCAGGTCATCGGGGTCATCGAGGTGCTGAACAAGAAAGGCGGCCTGGACTTCACCAGGGGCGACGCCGACCTGGTGCTGAACATCTCCAACGAGGTCTCGTTGGCGGTGCGCAACGCCCGCATCTTCGAATACGTAGTCTCCACCTACTGCAAGATCCTGCAGGGGCAATCCAACTGCGAAGGCTGCAGGCGCCCGCTGAGCAACTGGACGCCCTGCCCGCTCTGCACGTACAAGTATCTCGGTCCTAGCCATTAGAGTGTGATGATGTTCCACAGATGACAACCCGCCAGGCCTCAGGCCCGGCCCGAAGAATGCGGAGTACACTGGCTAACGCCCGGCCCGAACGGAATGCGGAGTATGGCCTGTTCTTTTTTAGCGGTGTTTGTTCCGGCGCCGTCAGGTGAATATACATGGCTGGAATCTTGAAGTGAGCTTCTTGAAAAAGCCGATAGGGAGGATAGACAAAAGCGATGAGTGACCAGGAGCAGAA
>Ga0224558_1002084_pt1 | contig 19208 bp, 10 predicted proteins | sample 714S32024metaG_FD_180682 | JGI IMG/M metagenome (GOLD analysis project Ga0224558, IMG submission 180682) | Peat soil microbial communities from Stordalen Mire, Sweden - 717 S3 20-24 | ecosystem: Environmental > Terrestrial > Soil > Wetlands > Peat | place: Sweden: Norrbotten County, Stordalen...
ACGCACCCGCACCGAACGGGGCCGGCCAGCTAGCTCACCGTCGATGTCCGCAGGCGTGACCACCTCGACGAGTTCGGGCAGCGCATCGGCGATCGCGCCCCAGCCCCGTACTTCGCCTGGTCGAGCCGCGATGTGCACGAGGATGGTGGCAGGCAGGTGAACCGGTATTCCGCGGGATCGTTCGGGAGCGAGGTTGGCGTCGAAGACGACGACCCGAGTGGCACGCCGCAAACCTACGGGGATGGAGGCTCCCGTCTTGACGGCGACCTCGAGGCGGTCCGGGGCGCGTTCGGTTAGGCCTTGGGCCGACAGTGCCGACACGAGACATACCGCCGCGTCGAGCGACGGGCGGGCCGCGAGCGCGGCCCGCAGCTCGAGGAACTGGTCGCCGTGGCCGATCGGTCCTGCATGGGCGGCGGGGGCGAACTCCCACACACCCGCCGTCTCGGTGGGCAGCAGCCAGCCGAGCTTGCGCAGGCGGTCCGCGACCACCCTGGGCTCGGTACCGATACCGGTTCGCGTTGCCAGGGCTGCGAGCTCGGCCACGGTGACGACCTGGGGCGCGTCGAGTTCCAACTCGGTCAGTATCAGGCCCAGCGAAGGTGGGATCGTGCGTGTCATTCTTACCGGTGAAGTATCAGATTCTGATACGGATGCTTCCTCTATGACACCCATCCTACTCACTCACCTGCGGATGTCAACTGGCTGGTATATGTATCAGATCCAGATACTTGAGTCCCTTTGTTGACACGTCAAGGCTTATCGCGCTGATCGGCTCAGGGAACCGCCGTCTGCACCGTCGTCCCCACCTGCGTTTCGAGAGTTCCGGTGCCAGCGGAGCGGGGTGGCGTGACGAATGCCAACGCGATAGAGCGCGTAGACAGCTGGCGCGTAGCGAGGATCGCCCGGTCGACGTGCCGATAGCGAACGCGCTCTTGGAGCTGCGTTCGAGAACTCGGACCTCGTGGGGGAGCACAATCAGCTCGACATCCTTGTCGTGCTCGGATCGTTGGCGGGACCGCAGAAGACCGAGGGCCCCAGCAGAGTCCGATGTAGCAGAGGGTGAAGGCCGCGGTCGATGATGTCTGACGACAGGGAGGCTATCGCGCGTCTATCGCGCGTCTATCGCGCGGGCGCCGCCGTTCGGGTGGGTTCGCTGACGTATACAAGCCAGTGTTTTCCTGCACTATCGGTCGCTGGCATTCGCCAGTTTTCGCCAGTATCTACTTGCCACGGTGAGGGTCGCGGGTTCGAATCCCGTCGTCCGCTCCAAAAAAGGACCTGTCGTCCGCTCCACCGTCGTCCGCCCCAGTCCGGCCGAAATTGCGTTCTCAGTGGCGACGGTAGACGTCGGCGCGATGATCGATTCGCAAGACTGTGACGGCTACTGCCTCATCGTCGATCTCGTAGACCACTCGGTAAGGTCCCCGACGAGCTGCCCATAGTCCGGCGAGCTCACGTTGCAGCGGGTGGCCGACCCGACGCGGGACGTCTATCAGCGCGCCGACCATGAACTCAACGATGGCGGCAGCGACGTTCTCGGGGAGGCGTGCGAGCGATCGCTCGGCGGTGGCCGTGACGACTAGTCGGTAGCCAGGGCCCGTCACTTGCGCAGGTACTTGGCGCGCAACTCCTCGGCACCGATCACTCGGCCCTTGGTTGCATCGGCCCTCGCGGCCTTGATCTCTGCCAAAGCATCGGGATCGGAAAGCAGTTCGAGGGTGTCCTCGAGAGCTTCCAGGTCAGCCGGGCTCATTATCACCGCCGCTGCACGCCCGTTGCGGGTGAGTACGACGCGATCGTGCTCGCGTTCGACGCGGTCGACGATCTCGGAAAGATGGGCCTTGATCTCGGTGAGCGGGAGTGTGTCAGACATGACTATGATTATAGTCACCAGTGGTTATGTACGCGGCAGATTCGCCTGGCCAATCTTGCTCTCTATGGCTCGCCACCGCTGGCCGGCTGGGCTCTTGGGTCCGCGATCGGTCCAGGCTTCTCCTCTTCGTCGGGGTATTCGCCCGATTCGAGGCGAGCGATGAGCTCCAGGAGGCCGGCGGCCTCCCAGGCTCGGTTACGCCTGTCCGTCGACAGCGGAAACAGCACCCCGGCTTCCACGAGTTGGTTGATCGCGCCGTTCACTGCTGGTTTGGTTCGATTTACGCGGGCCACACCCACTTGAACTGTGATCACGGGATGTCCCGGCAGGATGTCGATGAGTTGCCAGGCCGTCGAGAAGCGACATCGGATGACCCTCGTCCAGTCCGACTAACGCGCTCCGCACCGAGGCGACGTCGAGGTCATCCGCAAGGCGTCGAGGCGTGCATGCCAACGTCCGCAGAAGCCGGGCGACGCTGGTCGCGTGCCAAGTGCTCCGAGAATCTGATTGTGGCTACTCGGCGTCTACTTGGCCCGGAGCCAATCTTCCCGTAGTAACGCGTGTTACTGCGGGACGGATTTGGCAGCACTTCCCGGACGAAGAGACGGACGGAGCCCACGTAGGCGGACGGAGCAACGCTGGATGCACGGATTCCAACACCTTGCCAAGGTGAGGGTCGCGGGTTCGAATCCCGTCGTCCGCTCCAGAGAAAGTCCAGGTCACGGCCGTGCGCGGGGCTGAAATCGGCCCCTCGTCGCTCATCCGGGGCGCCGTGCACCACATTTGCACCACATTTGCCGAACTTTTTCCGCCGATCACTGCTGGTGAGCCATTGTTTTCGCGGGTGAGGGTCACCCCCCTCGGCTTGGGTGAGTAGGGCTGTGGCCGGACCCTCGCGACGCGATCGCTAACTGAGGGAACGTGGAGGGAAGCTGCATGGGATCGCCCGCAAAGGAGAACCCCGCCATGTGCCCCGTCGCCGCCGAATTGGTTGAACCAGCGAACTTCGTACGCGCCATCCGCGACTCTGGATACAAAAGCACGGCCTTCGCGATCGCGGAGCTGGTGGATAACTCCATTCAAGCTGGAGCTTCAAACGTCGCGGTCGAGATCGGTCGCAGTGCGCATCCCGAATGGCCGCTCGACGTCATTGTCGCGGACGATGGGGTCGGTATGGCTCCAGACACGCTCGCGAGTTCGCTCTCGTTCGGAGGTACGAACCGGTTTGACGATCGATCGTCGCTCGGACGGTACGGCATGGGTCTTCCAAACGGATCACTCAGCCAAGCCCGGCGAGTGACCGTCGTGACGTGGAACGACGGCCAAGCTTGGTCCGCACACCTTGACGTCGACGAAGTCATGTCCGGGAGCTGCCTCGGGATAGCACCCCCGGTCAAGGCAAAGCGGCCCGAAGCGATGTCTGCGTCGAAGAGCGGCTTCGCAGTCGTTCTCGCGCGATGCGATCGAATCGAGAACAAGAGAGTTGGGACTGTCGCAGCGAAGCTTCGTCGGGAACTCGGGACGATCTACCGGCAGTTCCTCGCCGAAGGTCTCAAGATCAGCGTGAACTCTGAACCGGTCGCTCTAGTTGATCCGTTGTTCTTGAACCCAGCTTCAAAGACATCCGGAGCCACTCAGTTCGGCGACGACCTTCGATACGAACTAGTCGGCCAGGATGGTCGGCTGGGTCAGATTCTCGTCCGATTCACCGAGTTGCCGGTGCTGCGGTGGCATGGTCTCTCGAACAGCGAGAAGCGATCGCTGGGACTTACGGGTGGTGCATCCGTTTCGATCCTTCGCGCAGGGCGAGAGATCGATCGTGGATGGCTGCTCATGGGTGAAAAGCGGCGCGAGAATTATGACGACTGGTGGCGTTGCGAGATCTCCTTTGAGCCGGTTCTCGACGAATGGTTTGGCATCACGAATTCGAAGCAGCAGATAAGTCCTACTGAGGAACTGGCGCGAATCATTGCTCCGGATCTTGAGGCGATTGCTCGAGCGCTCAATGCCCGAGTTCGAAAGTCGTTCGCGGTCGCGAAAACGACATTTCCGCTCTCGCTTGCTGAAACTCGGGCCAGCAGAGTGGATCACCTTCTGCCCCGGCTCGGTCGTGGATCCGAAGCTCCCTCGGACGCGATCGACTGTCCAGGCCCGTACAGTCTTCGCGCGGCCGAGATCGGTAGCACCGACCTCTACGAGATCGAATTCGCGCACGGCCAACTGGTCGTGACCGTGAATACGCGCCACCCGTTTTATCGAGACGCCTATGAGTCGCTCGCTTCGAGTGAATCAGAGCGCGACCAACAATTCGCATCTCAGATTGGCCTCTTGATACTTGCGGCAGCCCGAGCGGAGGTCGGCTCCTCATCGAGGCGGGACCGCGACTCGTCGGCGCGTTTCAGGCATGCTTGGAGCGACGTGCTTACGACCTTTCTCAGTGCCTGAAAATGACATCCGCCCAGTGGGTCTACCTGCCCCGTCCGCCGAGCCTCGGCAGGTCAGCACGTTCGACGTTCGCCCGCGTAGCGGCCGACTTGGCCGGCAAGCGAGCGCCTCGGTCAAAGATGCGGGCTGCCGCGGCCAACACTGGTGTGCGGGACGCAGCCACTGACCCGACGCTTCGGGCCGCTCTGAGCATCCTGCTAGATCTCGTCGCGCAGGGGTGGGATCTGCGCCTACTCGACGACGGCGGCGTTGCCGTTCGGATGCCGCGGGCAGTCGTCGACCCTGCTGTCGAGAAGGCGCGGGTGAGATATCAGGAACTGTTGAAGCGCGACGAGCAACTGTCCAAAGACCCAGTGCGACGCTTCATCGAGCGGATGGAGTTGCCCAAGGAATACAGAGGGAGCTTCGTTTCCATTCTGAACCTCATGAGGGACGGCGACGACCTCGCAGCCAAGCTGCGCGACCTTCGGGATCAGGCGCAAGTAGATCCGACAGTGATGCGCTCGGTGATCGATCCCTATGTGGTGGTCGTCGCGCCAGGGCTCCAGTGCCCAGAGACGGGTCTTCAACTGACGGACATCTGGCGGTACTTTCGGCATACCTGGTCCAACCAGTACACGACGACGCCGGGACGAACGCTGGCGTTGCTCGTTCGTGATCGGGCCGCCCCCTACCACCCGATCATTGGAATTGCCGCGCTGGCCAGTTCAATCGTTCAGCTCTCCGAACGCGACATCTGGATCGGCTGGCAATCACAGACGCTTATCGAGAGCTTGCGAGCTCGTCCCACGCTGCGAGTCGCACGATGGTTAGTTCGCAGACTGGACGAGTGCCTCGCCGAGATCTACGTAGATGACCTGATCGAGGACGGTCTCTACTCGCCCAGGCTGTGGAGTCGACCGACTGAGTCCGCGATCGAGCGCCTCGAGAAGGAGGCAGATTCGCGCCGTCGTGATCACTACCGCTTCGTTTTGTCAGGAGACCTCAAGAAGACACCCTCCACGGTGGAGGGATGGAAGCGGCGCGCCGAGTCCGACCTCTTTCGAAGCAAGCGATGTTTAGTACTCGCTGAACTCCTCAGGGCTCGCATGGCGCTCGATAATTACCTGTGGCCGAAGCCGACGAAGGGTGGACTCGAGTTGGCCCTCGCTGACAAACAGGCTCGGCAAGCGATCTCGCGAATCGTCAGGAAGGCGAAGAGCGATTCGGTGGGGACAGAGATCGCGGACCTTAGCGTGTGCGGCTCGATCCCTCCGTACAGCGATGTTCTTGGTGGAAAGCTTGTCTCCATGCTCGCGGTAAGCCCGACCGTGGTTGAGGCTTATCGGCTCAAGTACTCGAATCAGGCGAGTGAAATCGCATCGGCCGTGGCTGGCCGTCCGATCTCCCGTCGGTCGAGTCTTGCGTTCGTCGGCACCACATCCTTATACGGCTCAGGCTCGAGCCAATACAACCGCCTCCGGATGCCAGCGGATCTCCTCGGTGGCCATGAAGCTGATGCCATCCAGTATCGGCGGCTTGGGATCTCCCGAGCCTACGGAACCTCGCAGTTCTCGACCGCAACTGTCGCGGCCCTTGTAACTCTCGCTGAAACGTCGCGGATGGGTCAACGCGTAAACAGCATCTTTGGCGAAGGTGTGAATCCTAAGCTGCGCAAGGTCCGAGACGGCATCGACTTGCTCGGTTGGCCGTCGGAGGTCCTGCTGCAGCACGGGCGTCACCGGATCGTCTACGGCGTATCTCTCACGCGGAACCTGCTGGCCTATCTCCTTGGAATGGACGATCGCCCGAACTACCTTTACGACCTTGCGAGCAATGGAGACGTCGAAACGATCACAGATTGGTGGTTTCGCCGGTGGGCAAGTAGGCGCATCCAGTCAGACGAGGTCTTGGAGCGGGTGGCTCGCCATCGGTCGAAGAGACCCACTACACACGGGGCGAAAGTCAGACTCCCCATCATCGAAGATGGTGGAGACTAGCTTCTGAGGGTGTAAATCTCCGAGGCCTCTCCCACGGTCACCGTCACCGTTTGCTCCTCGGGGTCGCGGTGGCAACGGCCATTGAGCAAGCGAACCTTGGCGCCCGGTTCAAGACCGAGTTGTTGATCCGGAGCAAAGACCAGAATCTGCTCGGCGTCGTGTTCGGAGATCTGCCCGGTTGAGCGGCACAGCCAGCTGCGCGGCCCGTTGCGCTCACTGACGATCAACTCGAAATCGCCGAAGCCGTCGACGGGCGCGATGGGCGTGGGAGGCGTGGCTTCAGCGAGGAAGCTCCAGTAGCTTTCGCAAAGATGTCGAAGGGGGCAGAGTGGGCAGGTCTCGAGGTGAGGTGTCGCACGAGGAGGCCGTTGCGCTAGCTCCCCTCGTGCAGCGACCGTTCGAGTCTCGACGTTTGCCCGAATTTCTTCAAGCCCTGCTTCGTCCGGCGCTTCGACGTGTACGTCACGGTCTGGATACGCCACTACGAGTTCAGTAGCAAGGCGACCATTTGGATTCCGCGTTTCATCGAGTGACCAGAGGAGCGCGTAGACGCGAACCTGCTCACGGTGAGTCTCGTGCTTGGCACCCGTCTTGTAATCCACAATCTGACAAACGTCATCCTCGAGCGTCAGAAGATCGGCGCGTCCAACCCATCCAATTTCGTTTGCTCGAAGCAAGACTTCGGCATGAGACCCGTTGCCCAGCGGTCGGGAATTGACCTTCGTCGCCGCATCCGAAGACGGCTCCGCCCTACGCGACACCAGCCGAGTTCGAGCGAGCATCGCCTGTGCACGTCGGCGTAGCTCTGGAGTCCGGGCGCCCAAACTCTGAACGAATCCGGCAGCTCGACGCGCGGCGCGCGGATTGCTTTCAAGGGCTGAGCCGACCACCGTGATCGTGGACGCGATGATCGCACTGAATCCGCCGAGAGTTCGAAGGACGTCGACCGCTTCCGGCGACGATGAATCGTCACACCCGCGTTCCACCAGGGCTGCGATGACGGTCTCGAGCGTCGAATGGAGGACCTGGCCCAACAGCGCCGGCAGGCTCGGCAGATCTGGATACCCGTGCCCATTCCAGATGTCTGGGAACAGCGCGCGACGCAGCATCCACTGGTTCGGGCACTGCTCGATCTCACGGAGCATGGAGTAACTGAAGACGTCCGGTGGCTCCGGCCAGTAGCCGTCACTGCCGATGATCCGACTCTGGAATCTGCCGTCGGCAAGTGTCATCCGAGCAGCAACCTCACCTGTCTCGTCGCCTCCGGCAGGTTGCGGGCGACGACTATCTCGTCAAGCAGGATCACGGGAATCGATCCCCCGAACTCCTTCGCATCGCGCAACAAGGGATCAGGCACATGATCGGGAGTAAGCGGGCCGTGGACGCCGATGATGTACCGGGCCGACGAAGTCTCAGCAAGCACCGGGGCTTCGATGGTGCCGATACCTGGGAGATCGACGTCTCTGCGCTGACTGAATCGGACGCCGTCAATCCCGGACCGAGATAGGTCTACGAATATCCGCTCGCACGCGATGTCGAGCCGGCGCTGATCAAGGGCCGGCTCCTCACCGAGTAGCACGTAGCGCAGAAGGCTGGCGCCAAGATGCCGATCGAGATGGTCGTGTTCGAACCTGTTACGGAAGCTGCGCAAACACCGATAGCAAGAGCGGTCGCAATTAGCCGGACAAGACTCAAGGGTCCGTAGTGCTCTCTCGAAGACTTGATGCAAACGATCGCCGACGCGTCGTGCAAACCCAGCACCGCCCGAGAGGGTGTCGTACACGTAGATCTCGGACTCAAGTCCTTCGCGACCGAGTTCAGTGAGGGCGGGTCGATACTCGGCCTGAAGCTCTCCAGCTTCGATACCGAGTATCGCCGTTGCCGCAATTGTGATTGCCTCAGCGACAGTCCGCAGCGCAACGTTTGTGGCTAGAAGACCTGGTCGAAGTGAGATCGGGGGCGCAACTTGCAGCGAGATGAGCAGGACATCGGAGATGAAATCGGTGCCCAAGACAAGAGCGCGTGTCGCTCGGTCGCCGGGACAATGCGGGTCGCGCAAGTCGGGATAGGGCTTCGGATGTGGCTGATTGGTTTGATGGTGTGATGCGGCGGTTGGTTCGATGAGTCCGCATTTCACGCAATAGCTGTAGCCCTCGCTACGCGGCCCAGTATTCGAGACCAGAAGGTAGCTGCGCTCGTAGTAGGAGCGGATGCGCTCGTTGATCGCCACCCAGCTCGATTGATCCGCAGGCTCGCCGGCCACCAACTTTGCGCGCGTTGCATAGCTACGAGCTGGCTGATCGTCGGGTGACGTTTCCTCGTCAACTGAATATGGATGCGCGAAGCCCGGAGGACGAAGCCAGTTGAGGGCGGGACCAAACTTGCCCACGCTTCCGCAAGCCGGGCAATCCCGCGTTTCACCGCGCTCCGCCTCCTCGTGCGACTCGGTTTTGGCGTGGTGGCAGACGTCGCACTCGAAGTACAGGCGGCGACTGTCCCAGGCTCGGTGAAGGTCGCCGACCATAGGCGAGTACAAAGCCCCGGAGGTCCACTCCTTCCCATCGATCCAGACCTTCTTGCCCGGTGCGTACTGGCTAAGTGCTGCGGGAAGTCCTTGGGACGGCGCGTAGCGAAATACAGGGCGGAACCTCGTCGAGCGATCGATGTCAAAGACGTGGAAGCCGACGACATCGGTCGGAAACGCATACCTCGGGAGAACGCCGCGGTAGAGCAGCCGGTCGAGCAGCCGGGTTGTCGACCGTGACGGATTGCTTCGCTCCTCGTCAACCTCCGGGGCCACTTCAATGCCTTCGTCAAGGTCGTCTGGATCTACCGCGACCTCGCCTTCCGCCTCATTGTCACTCGCGTCGGCGATCGCGAATTTGATGTCGCGGAGTGTCCACGAGACGAACTCTGTCAGCAATCTCTCCCGCTCGGCTCCGAAGAGTTCGTTGGGAAGCCAGTCGTCGATCTCCGCTCGCAGCTGTTCCTCACCATCCGATAGCCATGCCTCGAAATCACCTCGGTTAAGAGGGGCTTGCCGAGTCTTGAAGTCTTCGACCGTTCCGAGCACTTCGAACAGTTGCGGTTGCGGATCCTCCGGATCGAACGCGGGGAGCCGCACCTGGTGGTATCGCTGCAACAGAAAAGCGGTGACGTGTCGGCGAGCGATCTCGACATTGTCGAGCGAGAGGATAGGGTCGTCGACTAGTCCCCGCACCATTTGGTCAGGTTCTTGGAAGTAGTGCTCGTCGTGGCTGTCGGCGCTTCCGAAGGCGGTGACGGTCGCGACGGCGTTCCCACGTCTTCCCGCCCGACCAGAACGTTGTTGGTAGTTGGCTCGCGTGGGCGGCATGTTGCGAAGGGCGACGCCGGACAGCGACCCGATGTCGATACCAACCTCCATTGTCGTTGTGCACGACAAGACGTCGATCGCCGTCCGTTCAAGCCCCATCGGATCCGGTCCCAGGTCGACGTCTTGAAAGAGAAGCTCGTGTTCCTCAGCGGTCGAGAACACTTCGTCGGCCTGAGCGGCATTGAGCTGAGCAGTGTGTTCGGCGGCGACGAGTGCGACGGGCTCTCGCGGCGGTTGCTCTAGCGCGCGGAGCGCGCTGTTTCGGTAGTAACCCTTGCGGGCCTTGAAGACTCGATCGTTGTCGGGATCGATGATCTCGACTAGGTCGCGACGACAACTCACGCACCGGGACGAGCCAGGAAATGGGCGCTGCGTCGTTCGGCACGCTTGGCAGTAGGCCCATCCCGGTTCTCGGTCGAGCGTCAGACTGACTGCGCGAACTCGATACTTCCCAGACATTTGCTCGCAGAACGTCTCGAGCAGGATCGGAAGCCACGTCCTCTCGAAGTCACGATTCACCGAAGGGGAGCCGATCCATCGGGCGAGTGGTTGGAACTTGCCGGTGTGAGGCCGAACTCCGTCCCGCTGCTGCCACCAGGTAGTGGGTGTGTTGGAGAACCAGATCCCGTACGAAGTCCACTCGTTCAGCCAGAGCCGTACTAGTGCAAGTCGTTGCTCGTCCGTGACTGCAATTTCTCCCAGCGTCGGCAGACGCTCAAGCAGCGACGGCCGCTGCGTCGGTCGCTCGCCGAGGGAAGCCAGCGCAAGCGACTGCAGACCGAAGTAGGAATTGCTGATGGTGTAAGCGAGGTTCTTCAGGAGCGACTGTGGCGGGACGCTCGTTCGCACCGACATGAAGAGGTCCAGCATCGTGTCGGGGTCATCGAGCTGACCACGTCGAATCACCGCGTCCACGTCGCGTTGCGCCTGCATCGACTCGCCGGCGCGAAGCTGGGGCCGAAGCCTCACATGCAACGTGCGTGCCCCGATCAGCACGGCGAGGTAGAGGTCATCCAACGTTAGCCGATTGCTTAGCCCTGGGACGCCGTCAAGTGTGTTCATGCCCGCCAGTAGGAGCGGTCTGAGGACGTCTCGCATCGAGTACATCTGGAGATTGGGCGCGAGTCGGGCAGCTACCTGGCGAGAGTCCGAGAAAGCCAGCACCTTCCTGCCGCGGAGCGGAGCGAAGTCTGAGCGCGCTTGTTGGCCAGGCGACTGCACGGCGACCTGCCGTGTGACTAGTGCCTGAAAGGGCTCGTCGCCCTTGGTCTGGTGATCCTGGACGTAGGACCGATTGAATCCGGCGCGCTTGCCGCAGACACCGCACGGCTTGAATTCGCCGCTTCGGATCTCGGGCGGCTCTTCGTCGTCACCCGGGGGCTCTGTCGTGCCCCGGTCGCGAATGAGAAATACCTGCCGAAAACGACCTTCGAGGCGGTCCGGATTCAGCCGCCCCGTGACCAGGTCGAGGTCCGCGGGCTCGACCGTATCGCGCATCGGGTTTTCCAAACAGAGGTCGATCGGCTGGAGTTCGCCCACGACGCCTGCTGAGGCGAGGAAGCGCTCGCCAGGGTCCGACCATAGGTAGTCAGGCTGTACGACGTCGTCGGTGTAAGCGCGTAGATACGCGGAGCCGCAATTCCGGCAGGTGAAAAGCTCGAAGACGCGAGCGCCGCACTCGCATACTTCCTGTGGCTGACCGAAGAGCTTTCCGACCGGACCAGTCCCGGAAGGATCATTCGCTGGACAATCCGGATCGACACATGCCCACAATCCCGGGAGGCCACGGAAAAAGGAGTGGATCCGACACGGCAAGAGACCGGGTTCGTCGGGGCTTCGATGGGCCATGCTCCCTAGGGTGATCAGAGCGCTGACGGCTCGATTCGCGAGATTGGGATCGCTGACGTCGAATATCTTTGGTCCGAGGTCCACAAGCCGTTCCGCGCGCTGCATCGTCAGGTTCACGAGCTTGTTCATCGGAGGGAACGCCTCGAGTGCGTCATACAACGTGCGCCCGACACTGTTCGCGACCAGAGCCCCGAGATGACCGAGCAGGGGCTCGAGGACCGGGATTCTCTCCCCGTCGCTCTCGGCCGCGAGAAGCTGATCGACGCGCAGATTCGCCAGCACATTCGCGTCCTCGACGGTTCCAAATCCTTCTGGTTCGCGATGGGCAAGGTGACCCGGTATTGCCTGGAAGCCAGATTCGGCTTTGCCAGTCAGCTGTGCGCCGAAGGACCGTGCAGCATTCGGATCGGTGAAGCTCGCGCTGGTGCAGATCACCTGGAGTCGGTCCTCCGGGATCCCGAGGCGCGCTCTGAGACGTCGAAGGAGCAGTCCAACCTCGGCCCCGCCCGCTCCGCGGTAGAGATGAGCTTCATCGACGACCAGGAGAAGGCGTTCGTCGGGGAACTCGGCGAGCCACTCGCGCGTTGCGTCAAAGACCGGACGCTCGAGGGGCCGCATGAGCATGTACTCGAGCATCGAGTAGTTCGTGACGATCACGTCAGGAGGTGCCGCGAGGACCTCATGGCGAGTAAGTAGCTCGGGGTCGTTCGGAAGGGTGACCGCTCGCACGTACTCACCGTTGCGTTGCCATCGGCTGTTCGGCTCGCCGTACCAGGCGATCAAGTCGGGCTTCGCTGGCCACTTCCCTCGCGACTGAAGCTTCTCGATGAGATCGCGAGAGCGTGTCTGCTCTGCCTCAGAGCCGCTTGATGCCTTTCGAAGCAAGTCTGCGTAGAACTGGCCGATCGGTCGCAGTCGGTCTTGGTCCTTCTTTGCCGTTCGAACTCCTGGGTAAAGGGTCCGACTCGTGTACCGCGCGAAGCGGGCTGGTCGTCCGGCCCAGGCCTGGAACATCGAGACGACTGCGGGGTCGCCGAGCATGAGGCGCAAGCGACCCAGCTGGTCGTTCACGAGCGCGTTCATCGGATACAGCACGATTGCGCGAAGCGAGGACCGTGCAAATGATGCTGGGCTCTCGGCAGCCTCGACTGCGAGCTTGCCGAGAATTGGCATCAGGAAGGACTCGGTCTTCCCCGATCCGGTGCCTGTCGTCACGACAAGGCTTCGACCTTCGCTCAACGTCGCGGTCAAGGCGCGAGCCTGGTGTTCGTAGGGCGGGTCATAAAGCAACTGTCGGTTGCCGGAGTCCGGATGAGCCATGGCGGTCAGCAATTGCAATGCCGGCTTTGGCAGACCTAGCTCCGAGAAGGCCTGGCCCTGGAGGTACCTTGGTGTCGATTCGATGTAGGGAACTTGGTAGATGACGCCAGGCTCGAGAAGAAGCTGACGCCGCTGATCTACGAGGCGTTCGTTGCTGATGTGATAAGTCGCCTCGATGTAGTCGGTAAGAGCGGCTCGAATGTCGTCGACCGTCTCGCCGATCGTCTCCGGCCTGACTTCCACCGCATCACTCATTGGAGGTCTCCTCCAGCCAGAGCATGCGACGAAGGAATTCAGCTTCACCCGGTGTCTCGGCAGCGATGAGCACGTACGAGACCAAGGCACCGCGATTGGACACCGGGAGCCCCCGGCCGTCCCACCGACGCTGAAGCCAACTCGGTGGAGGTGAGAAGAGGGACAGAACATTCTGGCCAGTGGCATTATGTTCGATTCGGAAGCGTTCGGGATGACCGGCACAAGCATCGACCGCAGCCTGAATTCGCCACGCTTCGTCGCATCCCCTCGTCGACTCCGGGTGAGTCGGGAGGTCGACTACGCGTGTGGTAACGCCCTTGGCAACCTGGACGTAGCTCCAGAGGTCGGACCCGTACGCCTGTTCCCGCCGAGCGACGTACGTCCCCGAGTCGCTTGTTTTCGCGGGTCGCCATCGGCCTCGGTAGTAGCCCACCGGTGTGGAAGAGTCGAGGAGCTGGAGCCCCGTCGCGTCTCCAGATGGCGAGGAACCCAAAAGCAGGCGGTTCATCTCAGCGACGACTGATTCGGGGGATGCCTCGGCCGGCGCTCGTAGCCACCGAGCTTGATTGATCTCTTGCAAGCCCGACGCCTTAAGCGCCGCCACAACTGCCTCCGGGTCTTCGCCCGAGATGGTGCGCGTGTGGCGCTCGTAGCGGATCGGGGGAAGGAGCGCATCGTCGACAAGAGGCGCTCCTTCGGGTCGAACGCCCAGGAGCACGAAGGTTCCTGCGACCGTCTGAACGAAGGTGGGCGGGGCGAGATAGAGAAGGCGGACGCCTCCGGTCTGGTCGGCCGGCGGTGTCAGTTCGACCAAGTCGCCGTAAGCGACCATTGCTCGCAGGAGTTCCGAGAGTTCGCTCCTCAGGTCATCGCGTGTCCCGAGACCGTCCAGCACCGCGACTGTCGCGTCTAGGAGCGCGCGAATCCCGATCGGACAGCGAAGCGACGCAGTTCGGCGCAGCGCGGCCGCGAGCGATTCCGGCGCGTCCAGGTCAAGTGTGTCGGCATCAAGACCGAGCGATTCGACCGACGCTTGAATCACCGCGTCACGCGACAGTTGCTCTATTCCCATGCCCATCCTCCGTAGGGAATGGTGGGTTCGAGGTTCTGGCCGGTTCGTGCGAGGAAAAGGACCGCGTAGCGCGCGGCTCGGAGGACGACGGGCGCATCGATAAGAAGTTGGATTGCGTGCATCGCGTCCTCTCCGGCCCATTGCAGCACCGTCGCGGGAGCACTGGCGACGCGGAGTGCGAACTCGGCGAACCAAGTCTGATCAAGCAGGCCACTGCCAGCGAGCACACCTCCCGTCGAGAGTCTCGCGCCGGGTGTGCCGTAGATGACGAGTTGACCACGCCCCTCTCGGCGGAGACGAATGCCCTGTGCCGGTCGCCCGATACCGCGAAGCGACTCAATCGCCAAGAGAGCGGCGAATGCGGCGGCGCGCTCTGCGATCGACATTCCTACCAGTTCGTGGCAGAGGTCCGAGAGTGCAGCACAGAGGCGACGGGAGTCCCGGCTCGACGTCGCGACAAGGTCGAACGACGGAAGCGGCGCGCCGCGCTCGAAAGAGTATTCGGCTTCGCGCCATTTCTGCCCGCCCACCACTGCTGCAATCGAAATCAAGAGGGCGCGAACAACGTCATTGCGCGTCTTTTCGACGATCGGATCTCCACGCGTCTCGGCACTCATCCAAAGTCTTGCCTGCTCGCACCAGTGCACGAGGCTCTCGGGTGACTTCGGCCGATGAGTGATCCTCGGAAGTCGCTGTCCAAGTCTCTGGAAGTCTTCGAACGTTCGAATGTTGGCTGGGAGGATCGTCGCCGCCACCTCATCGGTGTTGCGCGCTACGAAGAGGCCACCGACGCCGTTCGTATAGATGCTTTCTGGCGAGAGCGCCACATTCGTTGACGTGTCGGGGTCGTCGAACGAGAAGAATTCGACCACGGTCGCGTCGTTGCCGGTGTTGTCGTGCAGGCGGAGAAATGTTTGATCGTGCTTGCGTCCCATGCCCCAACGGAGCGGCACGAAACTTCGATCGAACCGCATTTCAGCCATACCGATCTCGGGATCGCTCACTTGGATTAGGCAACTCGAAGCCAGGTCGTACTTGCTCTGGACGTCAGGAAGTTGCCGGAACGAACTGCTGAACGTCGACTGCCACGCATCGTTCTCGATCGGCAGGCGTCGGACACTTACTCGCTTCGAGACCAGCGCCTCCCGCCGGTGACCTTCCAGAGTGGCAGTCACCGCGACTGGAACCTCGCGCGGACCGAGCACGTCAAGGGCGGCTCGACCTTCCCAAAGGTCTTCGAGCGTCGGCGCGGCCGGTGCCGACAAGAGCATGAGGGCTTCTCGGTAGGACCCAGACGACGTTCGGACACGCGGCTCTCGGATCGAGAATCGAAGCTGACCAGACACCGGCCTCGAATCCCTGCCTGGCGGGATAAGGGCAACCTGCAGCTCATGTTCGCCGAGCGAGAGATTGGTGAGACGTGCGTATAGGGGCTCCTTGTCTGGCGGCGGCCATGGAAGCTGCGTCGGGTCTGATTCGTCGACGATGAGGAGGCATCGGACTGCTTCCCTCGTGGAGTCGATTGCGATGATCGGGTCTTCTCCGACGAGCCACTCGGCTGTTCCGGCACCATCCCACTCAACTGGTTCGATGCCCGTCGGACGAAGCGAGAGTTCGCTGATTACTCCGAGCCCCAAGTGCGCCGCAGACTCGAGATCATCGGGCTGCAAGCGGCCTGGGATATCGAGTTCGAAACCAAGGACTCCGCCACAGGCGATCGACACTTCTCGAGCCCAGAGGGGCAGGTCGGGAGGGTGCTCGCGCATGACGAGCACGTAGTGTTGGTCAGCACGGATTTGTCGTCCTCGGACTTGAGTCGCCACTGGGTCATCGGTGAGGCGGAACAAGCAGTGAGTGTCAAAGGGAGATCGGCACTCGTCAGCAAGGATCGTGTTGAACTTCTCATCCGTGCCTTCGAGTTGGATAGGAGTCGTTTCCGGCTCCGGCCACGTCTCGATTGGCACGGTCAAGCCGAGGTAGAGGAGCTTGCCGCGCGCCAGCGGCGGCCGGCTCGGCGCGCCGGCGATGCGTGGCCGCGAAAGCGCGACCGCTTCTTGTAGGTCGGAGTACCGATCAAAGAGGGGCGAGAGATCTGGCGGCTCGAATTGAATTGCCCAGCCCTCAGGTGTGCGAACGAGCACGAGCGTCGGCAACTCCACGCGCGCAGCAGTGACCGAACGGCGGCCTCCACCGAGTCCGACTGACCGCGAAGTTGGAGAGGAAGTCGTCAACCCACGAAGTTGCAGACGGAGCGCTGTATCGCGCGCTGCCTTTAGCCAACGTCGAGACTCCTCTTCGGCTGACAGGTCTACGACAATGCGGTCGAGGGTTTTCCGTTCGAGCAGTGGCGACTCGCTCTCGTCGCCGAGAAGCAACGACGCCGCGACGAGTCCAAGCAGGCTCGTGTTCTGTGCGAACACGCGAAATCGCGCCGAGGTCGTGGCAGCGTGCCCGGCTAGGCGTAGGCCGAGCTCATCGGGGTTAGTGATGAGATCCGGACTGAGGCGGTGCCGGTGGTCAGCGAGTAGTCGCGCTAGGTGGCGCTGCAGGTCTGTCGGGAGGATGGCATTTGTGATCGGCCAGCTGATGATCGAGAACTGACGTCCCCAGGCTCCGGTGGGACGAGCGCCGCCATACTTGTCGGCGAACTCGGTGAAAAGGCGTCGGATCCAGTACCGATCACCGTGCTGAAGCCATCCCGGCGTCGACGCTTCGAAAGATGGCCAGTACTCGTCCTCGTACCGGTAACCAACCTCCGCTGCATAGACGATGTAGGGGAGGGGGGATCGCCCTGACGGCGGACCGGATTGAATCGCCTCGCGAACCCGCCCTTTCAGGAACTCGAGGAACTCGTCGTCGAGGTTGTGCTCAAGAGCAAAGAGCGGTGCCCCGGCGCTGACGACGTCACGGCGCGCCCGGAGGGCGGCAAAGTGTGAGCGGAGTTCACGATCGAGTTCCTCGAGGTCGTCCACCGTCTCCACGTGCTCCCAACTCGGGGCAGGGGCGTCGTCGTTTCCTTAGAGTGCTGGCCTGCCGCCGCAATGCACAGTCTGCTCCGCCGGTGTATCACCTGCTTCGAGAATCAGTTCGACCCCTGTCGGGGACGCGGCGTGGCGGATGGAGACGCAAGCTGAGGTTGGTCTAGCCCCGTTTTCCGCACCGTAACAGGGTTACTCCTCCCCGCTCTCCGGCCAGGGTAGGGGAATGTTGAGCAGCGCGAGGATGACCCGCTGGACCTGGCTCAGCCGGTCGAGAACGAGGCCGCTCGAGGTGTAGTTGACCGAGAGTCCGTCGAAGGCGGCGAGCGCAGCACGGGCGGTCGGCTTGGCGGCCCGGCCCTCGGGGAGGATGCCCGGCAGGGGTGCCCCCTCGCCGAGCGCGGCGCGAAGCTCGGCCTCGATCAGCCCGAAGATCAAAAGGGCGATGCCGATCACGGCGATCAGCGCCTCGATGCGGGCGTCGTTGTGCAAGAACACCGGCCGGACGTGAAGGGTCTGCTTCAGGTCGCGGTGACGCTGCTCGTCGACCCACTGGTCCTTGTAGATCTTGAGCACGTCAAGGGCCGAGAGACGCCGGCCCTCCGGGTCAGCGAGGTTGGTCGCCAGGGCGTAGAGGCCGTCGAACGCCCCGGCAGCAGCGATCGCTTCCTCGTTGCGGCAAAAGGTGATGGTCGGCCGGCCGTCGCGCTCGCCGGTCTCGATGTTGATGAGCGGGGCGACCTTGTCGGTGACGATGGTGGCGACTCTGGCGTCGACTTGGTCCTTGGTCTTGTAGTAGCGACCGCCAAGGCCGTTTCGGATCCGCTCGAGGGCCTCCACGGCGCTTCGCAGGGCTCGCTCGCGGGCGTCTTTGACCGAGGCCGCCTCCTCGGAGGAGAAGATGTAGGCGACGCGCAGGTCATGTGAGACGCCGTCTTTGGAGCTGACGGGGAAGGCCCGAAGCAGCCCCTTCCACACCGTTCGCCGTCCTTGTTGTAGCCGCTGCTCGCGCTGTGAGCAGTGCGACAGGGACCTGAGGGCTCTAAGACCTGTCGGCACTTCGTCTCTAAAGCGTGCTTGCCAGCCAGTGTCGGCGCGCAGGGGCACGACGAAGGACACCTTGGAGGAGTCGAGGGCTAGGAGGTTCTCGAGGTAGCCGAGCCCGGAGTCGGCGACGACGACAAGTCCAGGCGGGAGCGAATGGGCGAAGGTGTCGATCGCCGCCATGAATGCCGGCAGCTCGTTTTGGGCGCCCTGATGGGGGCGGAAGTAGAGCGAGACCCCAGAGGGCGTGGAGGCCTGCAGGGTCTTCACCTGCCGCTTGATCGTGCGATCCGCCGCCCAGCCCTTCTTGACGAGCCCGGAGTTGTCGTAGTGGCCGGCAAAGCGCACCGCTGTGAGGTCGAGGTGCAGGCGGCTTGCGTCGACACTGAATCGCTCGAGGGTGGTGAGCAGCAGCCTGGCGCGCAGGTCCTCGCCGTGGGGGGCGATGGCGTCGAGCCCACGGCCGAGACGGTCGTCGTTCAACAGCCCGGCAGGAACCCTGAACAGCTCGGCGATCGCGGCCGAGGAGGCCCAGGAGGCGACGTCGTAGAGGGGAGCGGGGCCACAGAGTCGGTTGGCGACGAGGACGGCGATCACCTCGCCGTTGGTGAGAAGTGAGCGCCCGCGCATCGGGGCGGTCTCATCGACGAGGGAGACGAGGCCCAAGCGGCGAAGGTAGTGAGCGACGACGAGAAGCGGGCCGACCTCCCGGCGGGTGCCCAAAGGCGGCGGGTCGAGGCGGGCGAAGGAGGCGGCGAGCTGATCGAGTTGGCCCGACGCCTTGAGCTCGTCCTCCCGTCCGAGGGTGTGCAGCAGGCGATGGCGCACCTGACCCTGCTCATTGCGGTAGGCCTCGACAAGGCGCAGGTAGACGTACTCCCGGCCACCCTTGTGCACCGTGTGCCGCTTGACGTACGTGCTCGCTCGCCCCTGTGTGTGGTTGGTCCTACGCTATACCACCACCTCCACGTATTACAAGCATGTCTTTCGGGAACACGGGGTACCCAAGCGACGTCAGTTGGCCCTACAGACGTGA
>Ga0224558_1002085_pt1 | contig 19201 bp, 21 predicted proteins | sample 714S32024metaG_FD_180682 | JGI IMG/M metagenome (GOLD analysis project Ga0224558, IMG submission 180682) | Peat soil microbial communities from Stordalen Mire, Sweden - 717 S3 20-24 | ecosystem: Environmental > Terrestrial > Soil > Wetlands > Peat | place: Sweden: Norrbotten County, Stordalen...
AACGTGATGTCGTCAGGCAGTTGGGTGGCCGCTACCGCCCGCGCAAATTCTTCATCCACGAAGTAAATGGGGACGCGATGCTCCAGCACCCGGTAACAGAACGTTGAACCCGTGACCTCGGTCGGCAGAACCTCGCCGTCTTCTGCCGCGAGCCTCGCCTGCGTCAGTAGGGCGTAAAGCCCAGCCGCCACGCACTTGGTCGAATGATAGCCGTCCGGGGTGGCGACCCGGCGCGGCTCGAACAGCGTCCGCTTCGCTTCGTGCGGAGCCACATGGTCGTCATAAACTTCGGCTAGGAATCGCGCCAGCGTTGGAAAGGTCGTATGGCATTGCGGTGGCGGTTCGCGCTCAGGGAGCAGGCCCGCCTCGTTCAAAACTGCGGTTTCCATAAGCGTGCTCCCTCTATGCGAACTGGAGGCCGGTGACCTCCACCAGTGGCAAGGCGGTGTCGCCACCATCAGCATCGAAGGTGTAACGACGACATCCCAGTGCCCGGAGCAGGTCTTCGCCTGAGGTCAACGCTGCCTCGACCTCGTGGAGCACAACATATTCGTCGGCCCGGTGCCAGTTCCGATAGCCGCAGGACAGGTTCAGGCAGGAGAAGCCGAACCGTTCGCGTAGCACCATAACATCGGTGAAGGGATGATGCTGCCAGCGGGTCAGCCCATGTGCTTGCAACACGGGCGCGGCGATCTGGATGAACTCGCCGTCATTGGCAAACAGCCGGGTGCCGCTCGATGTGTACGACACCAAACCGTAACCGGGGCAATCAAATTCGATCACGTAGCCAACATCCTTGAACCATGCGGCAAGCGCGTGGTTTGCACCCACGCAGCCGATTTCCTCGGCGGCGAACAGCGCGATGGCGATGTCGTCGAACCGCTCTAAGAGTTCAAGGCAGATGTAAACACCAGCCTTGTCGTCTGCGCCGATGCCGGTGCGCTGTTCGAGTTCATCAATGCCGAACAGGATTCCGTCGTGCTGGACGATCTCCACAGGGCGAAGCGGATGGACAGAGTCGGTATGCGCCGCCACGCAGGGGACGACTCCGGGGCCGCCCTTGCGGATGAATACGTTGTTCCATTTATCGGTCGTGATCTCGCCACAGCGGTCTGGACCTCGCTGGCGCACGTGCTCGACGATGAACTCCACTATCCGACCCTCCTGCCGGGAGCAAGTCGGCACCGCCAACAGCCGCTTGAGCAGGTCAAGGCGCAGGGAATCCTCAGCCGGTTGCCCGGCGCGGCCACGCTGGCGGGCAATAGACTCAAGGTTCTCAGACGGGCTGGCTCTCATGGCGATTATGGGATGGCACTGAATTCTGGCGGTTGCTGAGGACGATCAGGACGCGGGCGTGGAGCCTGTCCATGATGCGAGCGTGGAGGGCATGGCGAGGGTCTTGCGGGGGCAGCTTGGCCACCGGGTCGCCGTTGTTGAGCTTGGCCCAAGCGTTACGGCGGGCACGGGCGTAGGCTTTGACGAAATCAATGTGAGGTTTCATTTCGGCACGACTATTTGGCCACTTTGGAGGCGGTCTTCGCCCATAACCGCCATTCGGTTAGCGTGCAACAGCAGAGGTGGTTGCGGCGCTTACGCGTCCAGACAACGACGACGTTGCGTGGATATGATAGTCTGTCCATCGTTGGACCAATGGGCATTGGGGTCCAAGTACGCAAAGCTCTGGCCGAAGCTGCGGGCGTCGTTCAACATGTGACCGAGAACAAAAGGCAATTATGGCGGCATCAGACGAGCGGGCGCAGTTCAACCGGGTGAAGCAAGAGATACTTGCGAGTATCGAATCAACGCGGAAGGTTTTACCCGAGGCCGCTGAGTATTTGGAGAAACACTTGGTCATCGACGAAGAAGCCATGACTTTCACATACACCGGCGATGACCGGCTCAAGTTGAAGAAAATCGAATGAACTTCACGCGCTCCTGCGCCTTCGTATAGACAGGCAGAAGCAGGCGGTGAAGGCGGTCGAGCCTGCGCGTCCGGCTCCTTAACCGCCGCGTCGGCGACCATTGCGTCCGGCAAATCGGCGTATTTACGGGATCGGTAATTATCCTCGTCATTGCCTGGATTCTGGTGCCTTGGATTGGCATCTCCTCAATCCGGCAAGCGCTCGGCGTGGGATTCATGTGGCTGGTTGTGATGCTTGCCTTCGAGATCGGCTTTGGGCGGCTCGTGGTCAGGGCTTCCTGGCAGCGGATCGCTGCGGATTTTGATCTTCGGCACGGCGGGCTGCTTTCCATCGGGATGCTAGTGCTGTTTGTCGCGCCGCTCGTGGCGACGAAGCTTCGCCGTCCGCTATGAACCAAGTCGCAGCCTAACGAGGCTTGAAAGCGCGGACGAGCCTTTGGCCTTCAGCAATCTGCTGTGGTGTCATGATAAGTTCCATCTGGGTCACCAAGCCCTTTGCATTCTCGTGGCCCTGAGCCGCCGCCAGCAGCGCCCACCTATAAGTCTCCAATGCATTCTGCGCTACGCCTTCGCCTTTGCAGTAGCAGGAGGCCAGAGCGTATTGCGCAAAGAAGTGATTCTGCTCGGCAGCCTTGCGATACCACATTACTGCCTCGACCAAATTCGTGCTGATGCCCTCACCTTTGGCATAGCAGCAGCCCAGATTGAACTCGGCGATGGCGTAATTCTGCGTGGCAGCTTTGCGATACCACTTAACTGCCTCGGTCGCATCCTTGGTGATGCCTTCGCCGTGTGCATAGAAAAATCCCAGATTGCATTGAGCCTCGGCGTGGTTTTGGTCGGCGGCTTTGCGACACCACTTCACTGCTTCCACATCGTCTTTGGCTGCGCCTCTTCCACCGTAATAGCAACCTGCAAGAGTGGCTTGTGCCCCTGCGTGGTTTTGCTCAGCGGCTTTGCGATACCGGGCTGCCTCCCTGGCAGCGCAAGGCGTTTCCATTGGCACTTCGTCATGGAAGTACGAGGGGTGGCGCGGAATGATCTATGACCGCGCCCGCTACGAAAACCGGGGCAAGTTTGCCGACCTATTTGCGACGAGCTTTATGCTTTTGGAGTTGCTCTTTCAGTGGGTCTGCATCCTGCGATTTAGGCGCTAAAGCTAAACCTGCCCGCCATATTTGGAGCGCTTCATCGAGTCTGTTTTTCTTTTGGAGGGTTTGTCCGTAAAACAGGGCAATCGTTTGTTTCTGGCCAACCTTGAGTTCGGTGTCTGCCATCTGAGCCTGTTGCCACAACCAAGCCAAATCCTCTTGAACAATTTCTTCCCGGCCCATGATTTCATTCATGTGGAAATTGTTGACGGCCCGCGCCAAACGAACCTGCGCATCTTGGGGGGCCATCGTGACTGCGGCATCCATCTCCCGATTGCCAGCCTTTACATATTTAAGCTGGGTGAGAGGCCAAAGGGCATCACGTGCCCTCATGGTCAGGACACTGCCATAAAAAACCCGAGCCATCGCGTGGTTAGGGTCAATAGCCAGGAGATGTTTGAAGTAACCTTCGGCGAGGATGACCGCCTTTTCGTCATTGTTCGCGCCTTCATGATGACAAAGATCACCGAGTTGAAACAACATGAGCGTATTGGTGGGATCGGATTGCGATCGACTCTGCAATGTCGCAAGTCGGTCTGCAAAGGTTTCCGCAGCCGAAGCCGTCACCAGGCCCCAAATAATAAGGACGAAAACATCGAACCATCTTCTCCTGCCATTCATAGATCACTGATATTCTCCTTCTCGACTACGAAGCCGCCCAATACTTTCTTGGAATCGCGCTGATAGCCGAAATCTATAAGCGCAAGCCAGCGATGTGTCCCTGCCGAATGCCGGGTCGAGCAGGTCCGAGTAGACGTTAAGTGGTGCTGCGGCTGTTGTTTAGAACACGATCATCGCGTAGAGCAGACTTCGAACCCCAGAGATCAAAGCCCGCTGCTGGAGCGCAAGCTGGCACAGGCCAGGCCGGAAGGGGGCGGAACGCCTTCCTGGCCCGACTGGCGGATGGATGGAGTGTCAGCGGGTCTAACGTGGCCAAAGTTAGTGGATTCGACTTGCGCAGGACCGCCAGCAGCTTACGTTCGGTTTCACTGGCTCCATGAACGCAACGACTCAAGACTCCGTTCCCCGGAGCGCCCACGACCGGACTGGCGGCATCGTGTATTTCGCCCGGATGTTCCACAAGATTCGCCTTCACGGTGCTGGCGCTTTACGCGCTGATTATCATGCCAACCTCGGCTCCGGCTTCGATGGCCGGTACTGCCGCTTCCTGGGTGTCGAGTATGCCGCGCTGCGGGATCGCGTCCTGGAGGGCGGCACCGACGACGAGATTCTGGCTTGGTGCTTCGTCCACGGAAACCACCCCAATGATGAGCAGGTGCTGGTCTGGAACAAGTTCATGCTCAAGCGCGGCTGGCGCGACGAGGACGACGGCTCCACCCAGGAGTTGGAGCGTTACAAGGCTTCGAGCGGGCTGGCCCACCGCACGGACCTCGTCACCTTCTTCGATTACTACGAGGTCGATGAAGGCCGCAAGCCGTGAACATCTCTCGGCAAGAGCTGGCCTAGCAACGCGCCTACCTGACGGTGGTGGGAGAGAAACCTTGACCGGCAGCTTCGTGGGAGCTACACGGTAAGCGATGAAACGCTGCTGGTCGATCCTGGTGCTTCTCTTCTCTGCCGTTTGGTTGTCCTCAGCCATCGCAGCCTCCTCCGACCCAGTGCCTCCCCAGCCATCGAGTATGCAGAACAAACAAACCGCCTGGGACCAGCAGGCGGCGGCAAAATACTTGGATGACCGAATGGATTTGTGGTTCGAGAAGGCAACCAAGCTGCGGACTGGCCCAGGCACTACTTCGTGTGCCTCGTGCCACAATACAGTCCCTTATGCGCTGGCCCGCCCGGCGTTGCGCAAGGCGGCAGGGATAAGTCAGCCGACGCCCCAGGAGACCAAACTGCTCGACGAAACGCTCCGCCGGGTGAACACCTATGCCAGTCACGAACCCTTGTCCAAGGGCAAGGATGGACAATCACGCGGGAGCGAGGCTGTGCTGAATGTTCTGATTCTCGCCAACGCAGTCGCTGAACAGAATAGATCGGAACTATACACGCCGATCAACCGGGCGCTGGACGAGCTATGGGCAGCGCAGCGTGCCGATGGAGCGTGGGATTGGCTGGACACAGGGATGGAGCCTTACGAAACCAGCGACAGCGTTTACTACGGCGTAGCCCTAGCCGCGATTGCGGTAGGAACTGCTCATGGCTATGGGAACGGCACGGACGGGGACGTGTGGGGAGGGGTCGGCAGATTGCGCTCCTACCTGCAAGCGCATTACGCCCAGCAGAACCTCTACGACAGGACTTGGGCGTTGCTCGCCTCGACCCGCTTGCCACGCGTGCTGAGCCGTGAGCAAACGGTTGCGTTGGCTGGCGAGCTAGAGAAAATGCAGAACGTCGATGGCGGCTGGTCCCTTTACCGGCTGGGACCGTGGACCTGGTCCAAGCCCAACCCGCCGTATGAGCCAGAGGGCAAGCCTGATCTCGCAGCGCTGGCCAGGTCAGATGGATATGCCACGGGCTTCATCGCCTACGCTCTGCGCCAGGATGAATTGCCCGTCGCGGATCTGAGCCTGAAGAGGGCAAGGGCGTGGCTGGAAGCCAATCAACAGGAATGTCAGATTGGCCAAAGCCACTGGAAATGCTGGCGAACGTATTCGCTCAATTATGATCGGGAACATGGGGGCGACCACGGCGAACCCTGGAGGCGGATGTTCATGTCGGACGGCGCGACGGCCTTTGCCGCGCTGGCGCTGCTGTCAGCCGACTGAATCTCAGATCACAAATGAACGACGAGCGTAACGACATCGACACAGCCCAGAGGAAGTGAACTTCAACCGGCAAGAGCTGGCCGACCAAGCTGCCTCCCTGGCCGTCCAAGGCGTTCACATCGGCACGTCGTCGTGGAAATACCCCGGCTGGTGCGGGATGCTCTACGACCGCGCCCGCTACGAGTACCGGGGCAAGTTCGCCGAGACGCGGTTCAAGCGGGACTGCCTGGAGGAGTACGCCGAGGTCTTCAAGACCGTCTGCGTCGATGCCGCCTATTACACCTTTCCAAGCCAGCAGTATCTCGAAGGTATGGTCAGCCAGACGCCAGACGACTTCCTGTTCGGGCTGAAGGTGACCGACGCCATTACCATCAAGAAGTTCCCCAAGCTCGACCGCTTTGGCGAGCAGGCCGGGAAGCCCAACGAGAACTTCCTGAACGCGGACCTGTTTGCAAAGGCATTCCTCAAGCCCTGTGAAGCCGTCAGGGCCAACATCGGGCTGCTCATGTTCGAGTTCTCCAGGTTTTGGCCGACCGACTACGAGCATGGCCGCGACTTCATCGCTGACCTCGACAAGTTCCTGGGCCAACTGCCAACGGGTTGGCCATACGGCATGGAGATGAGGAACCGGAACTGGTTGAAGCCCGAGTACTTCGACTGCCTCGCCCGGCACCGGGCTGCACACGTGTTCAATTCGTGGGATGCAATGCCGCCCGTAGGCGAGCAGATGGCGCTGCCGGGCAGCCGCACCAATCCCGATCTGGTTGCCGCCCGGTTCCTGCTCAAGCCGGGCCGCAAGTATGAGCAGGCGGTGAAGGCGTTTGAGCCTTACGACAGCATCAAGGAAGAAGACCCGGAGGCGCGGGCCGCTGGCAGGGCGCTGATCGCGGAGGGCAAGGCCGTTGGCCCGAAGGGTAAAACCTTTATCTACGTCAACAACAGGCTCGAAGGGAACGCTATTGCTACCATCGCGGCGATGATTCAGCCTGCCTAAAGCCAATGGTCAGACCGGCGCTGACTGCGCCGCGTTGGACTGGGCCATTGAGCGTGGCCTTCGACATGGGGGGCTGGGAGCATCTGGACCCGCCCGGCCACCTCCAGCCCGGCATCTACGACCAGCGGGCCTCCCCTTGCAGGTCACTGTCCGTAATGCCCATTGCTTTGAGCAGTAGCCGGGCCTTGGCCTGCATCGCTTGGGCGGGCGGATGGGGCGCGAGGATTTCGGTAAAGCGGCCTTGAAAGTTGTCGAACTGGGGCACGTCCGACTCGCCAAATCCAAAGAAGTCGCCTGCGTCCGTGCGGATGATGGGCAGGAACTTCTGTTTCTTCGCCTCCCGTGTCTCCCCCGCCAGAACTACGACCTCGCGGCGGTCCAGCGCCTCGGAGGGCGGCTCTTTCGGGTCCAGCGTCTCACCGGGAGCGGCCACTTTCATCCACGCTTCCAGAACCATCACGACGGCGCTGGCGTCGTGCGCGAGGGTGATGAGCCGGGCGGCGTTGGCAAAATTGTCCTTGGCCCGCTCGTCGCCCATCTTCTCTGGCATGAAGAACAGGAGGCCGCCCGGAGAATGGGCCATCATAGCTGGCGGCACCCGGCCCATTTGTCGCATGGCAAACTCGGCGTAGTGCTCGGCCCGTTGGAGCAGGTCGTCAAGGGGCGATGGCATCGGGCCAGCTTTCATGTCTGGGAGTGATGGTCTGCCTTTCCGGGGAAGGGGGCAAGGGTTGAGGGACTGCCGCTTGTGCCGCCATTGGGCCATCCTCCCAAGCAGCGAGAACCATCCGTCGGCGGTTCTGGAAACTGCCGCCTTGAGTTGGGCTTGCTATTCCGGGCCACAGGCACATGATGCGAGGCACGCGGATTTGTAGAACAGGCAGATGCTCGCTGAGGCTATGAAGCGAAGGGCTTTCATCTCGTCAGTCATTCTCTTACTGGCCTTGGCAATCACCCTTTTCGTCGGGCTAAAATCACCCCACCCGAATGCGCCGCGCTTCACGAAAGTTCCGCCCCCGGATTCCGTCAGGTACATCGACTACGGTTTTTTGAATCCCCGCCCGTTTGAAGAAGGCAAGATGTGGATTAACGCCTCCTTTATCGCCTCATCTGGCGCAACAAATTTCGGCGCGTTGGTTTATGATATTGAGAACCGGCGGGTTCTTGGGCGGGTGACCGACGGGTGGCCCGTGATGCTGTTTGGCAACCCGCCCCAGTTGTTGTGTTCTCGACCAGCGGCGGCTATGCCATTCAGGATGAGCGCAACTGGCCCCGTTCGTTCCAAATTGTGTCCAGCCCTTCCGTGATCCTTTTTGTCAACAGCGTTTCTGGCAGCCAGAACGGTTTGTCGGTTACGGTCACAGCGGCCTTGCCGATCTCGAAAGAGAATGTCCCCGTAACTCTGTGACCGGTGAACTTGCCGTGTATGCCTTCGTCGCCGAATTTGTAATCCCCCTCCATGCCATGCCCCGAGAATGATCCAGTGCGCTCGTCCCCGGTGACGCGGACGCTATTTTGCTCAGCCAGCTTGCAGAGCATTGGATAGCTCGGAAGCTATTCAAGATTCTTGATTATCGTAAACGACATCTTGGTGAAGGATTGTGCCGAATGCCCCGTGGACCAGCACGACATAAACGGTTCGATGATGCTCCGGCTTTTGCTCGGGTCAGACTCGTTGGAGCGTTCGGCGCTCCATGCGGCATGTCGTGTCGCTGGCGTTTATGGTGCAACGCCCCGGCCAGTCCGTCACCCAGGAAATACCGCTGGCAGCGCCGACGCCGACGCGCCGGTCGGCGCTCCGGGCGGAACCGGGTGGCCTTGGCCTCGCCGCCGGTCGCCTCGAAGAACCTATTGGCTCAGGTCCCTATAATACAATTCCTTTGCTTCGACCTTCATGCCGGGGTTGTGCCCCTGGATCGCAAAGTGGCCGGTCTTGTATTCAGCATCATCACAAGTCATCACCGGCTTGTCATTGATCCAGAACTCAATGTGCGGGCCTAAAGCTCGGATGCGATAACTAAACCATTCGCCGTCTTTGGTGAGCAGTTCCGTTGCTTTGCCCGTCGGCTTGCCCGGCTTCCACAGCCATCCGGTATAGCCATCGCCGTGGTTGCAAATCTGGGCCTCGTAGCCCCGAGGGAAGCCATTCACATCGTCTGCTGGGGTGTTGGCGCGAAAATAAAACCCGCTGTTGGGCGTCTCTCCCTGGCTGGTGACGCGGAACAGGCCCTTCGCCTCAAAATCCGAACAAGTGGCGTCCGTGTAGATATGTCCCATTCCACCAATGCCCACCAAGACGCCATCCTGGACCGACCACGTTGCCTTGCCGCGAGGCGTCCAACCCGTGAGGTCCTTGCCGTTGAACAACGAAACCCATTCCGATTTCACTTCGGCGCTGGACGCGCTGAGGGCCAAGGTCGCGCAAGCTAAAACCACCAGAGTTTTTCTTATCATAATCGCGAAAACGATGTTGCCACATTTTGAGCGTTATCGGCGGTGAAGGCAAGCCTCATCACGGGCCGCGCCGCATCACGGACGCGCTTACTCAACCTCCCTGATGCCGCCGCAGTTGGTCTTGGAGGACATCGAGCAGCCCCAGAACTCACGGCCAGCGTGCGGACCCCTCTTGGCGCGGCGGAGCACCATGAAGCTGCCGCAACCGCGCCTCACTGAGTAGGCGATTTTCCTCCCAGCGCTTTCCCCACGGCGGCAATCAACTCCTCGGTAAGAAAGGGCTTATGCAGAATCCCAATGGCTCCAAACTTCTGGGCGATGGACAGCATAGTCAACGCTGCGGCCTTTCCAGACATAGCGATGATGGCGACCTCTGGAAAGCGCCTGCGCAACTCCCCGATGGTTTCCAAGCCCTCCTGATTCGGCATGTACAGGTCGGTGATGACCAGGTCTGCCGGGCTGGCGCAATACCGCTCGACGCCCTCCCTGCCGTCCGCAGCCAAGCTGACCTCGTGGCCAGCGGCCTTGAGAGTTTGCTCCAGCAGCACCCTCATATCCGGTTCGTCATCGATGACCAGGATTCGCGCCATTGGTTTAGCCTCCAATGTGGCCGCCCTTTGAGAATATGCAAACAACAAGCCCCGGCACCAAACCTACATGAGGCGGCACACGACGCGGTTGACCACAAGGACCAGCTTCGGTACACTTATTACGCTCGGTGGTGGTCGTTCTTCAGCGGGATTCCCCATCCCCACCTCCTTGGTGGCTGCCGCCGGGCTTTGGTTCGTTGGATTACGACCTCAGCGGCAGCCGCACCCGGAATCCGAGCAACGGCATGGACGCCGTCCAGAAGCTCGCCCGGCACAAGCCGGTCTGCCCAGTTACAGTTCATACGGCCTACGCGGACAGCCGCCCCGCGAGGTAGTCGCACACCACTTTCCGGGCCAGTTGGTTCGGAGAGTTCACTCCCTCCGCCGCGTCCCGCTTGTAGGTTTCCGTCAGCGTCGTGAACTGAACGGAGGTTTTGCGAAAACTGACCACTTGGGACCGGGTTTTCCGCGCCCTGCACCGGGCCTTCGTCGTATTGGCCGTGTTCATGATCGGACTACTGGCATTATCGAGGCGGCTTCCAAGCCCTCAGAGTTTCTCCGATGGCCCGAAGGCGTGCGGCGTTGGTGGAGCCGTCCGCGTTAAGGGTGGGAACAATCCAACCTCCTTCATCGTTCTCGTTCCAAGCGTAGATGAGCACCGTGCGGGCCGGGCAAACATCCGCAAACAAGGTTGTCCAATCGAGTGCCTTCCTGAGATGGTCGGCCAGTTGCGCTGGCGTGGCGGTTTCGTAATAGCGATCAAGCCCTTCGCCCGGTTTTTGATAGCTCTCCCAAGACACAGGCCGCTCAATCCGGGGCCGCCGATCCCACCCCGACATCACAAGCGGGACCACCGGAACACCCGTATTTCGACAGCGTTCCCAGAACCGCTCGGTGTGCTGTGCGAGTTGAGCGTAGGAACCACGACTCGCGCCACCGTCCGTGGCGTAAGAACTGATCGCATCTGCCTCGACCGTTTTGGCCAGTTTGGCTCCGCGCACCGGATCAAAATCCATGATGACCACGTAAGGCTCGGGCAGACCAAGAGACGAGGTTTTCTGGCGAAGCGCATCAAACCAAGGCCGCAGGCCCGCCGCGCCACCATGTGAGTTCAACCAGTCGCTCTGGAACAGGCCGACGTACAATAAAGGACGATTGCCTTCCACCCGCACGTATTGCTCATCGCGTTGGAAATCAACCAAACGTCGTATTTGGGCGTCCTGATCCGCACCAAGCTGCATACGGCTGCCTTCGAGGATAAGGCAGAACCGAATGTCCTTCTTGCGTGAACTGCGGAGGTAGAAGTTCAGAGCCTCCAGCATCGGATCATCAGGGTCGTACGCGAGGAACGCCCAGTAATCAATCCCGGCCTGACTAGCCCAGCGGATTTCATCATCCACAATCGCCTGCGAGTAACCCTTGATCCTCACCACATCGGGGGAAATCACGCGGGCAAAAAACGGCAGGCGGAAGTGGTAACGTTGCGGGGAAAGGGAGCGAGTCACCTCCTGCCCAACCGTGCTCTTGTCGCCATGCCAAGCATCCCAGCGGATTGCGCCAACCAGCGGTCGCTTCGTCACCAACCCCGGCGTGGGCACGTTCATGCAGCCCAGAACTGTAAACAGCAGGAGCAGGGCGGCGACTGTTCTGGGCCAAGTCACGGACACCGAAAGTGCGGCGGGCATACCTCCATCTGCCCACCACGCCCGTCCGGCGAAATGTGGCTTGCCGGTTTCGACTTCACGACTTTCGTGAGAGCGGGTTGGGCAGGAATCTTCCCCCACGCGTCGTTCTTTGGGAGAGCGCTCGCCAAACTAGGCGGAATGATGTCGTCCCGTTCCTCTACGGCGGCTCTGCCCGCATCCGGCACAGGTGCTACCGAACCTTTCGAGGCTTCTGGTGCAGCGACCGGACGCGTTTCTTGTTTGACTACCTTCTGGATTGGCGGGACATGCACTCCATCGGGCCGCTCAACTGGCGTTTCTTCGCCCGCTGCTGAAGACGCATTCGACGGCGCTGTGGTTATTGCCTTCGCGGAGTGAGCCTTCAGCGCTTTGATTTCTGGGTTGTTCATACTTGTGTTGAATTCTGTCGTGCGGCAAGGCGTAAGCCGTGGTGCTCCAGCTTCGAGCCGGGCGCAGACTGTCGGTGGAGGCTGAACTGAAACGGCACCTGCTGGTAAGGCTTTAGCCCATCGAACAGCGGGATCGCTGTGTTGAATGTCTCGAAGTCGAGGTAGCCGACCGGGTATTTTAGGCGCTTGAGGAAGCTGGCCAGCGCCTTGCGGTCGATGTGGGGCTGGCCTGTGAGCGCGACCTTGCGCTGGATTTCCTGCCGGTCAGTGAGGTCAACGTCGTCAGGAATGTCTTTCAGGTTGACGACCCCATCTTGGAGTAAACGCCAGCACTTCCTGCCGCCGTAGTAGAGGTTGAACACGTTGTCCGCTGGCAGGAAGGCCCAGCACTTGTCCTGAAGCGGGCATAGATACGGGTCAGAGCAGTGCGGGCCGATCTTGATGTCCGGCTCCTGCCTGCGCCGGATGGCGCGGAACATGTCCTCTAGTTGCGGCTCGATGTCCCGGCTGAGGCCGGACATGTCCTTGGTAACATCGACGAGCTTGAAGAACTTCTTGGGGTCAACGGGACCGCGCCGTACGTAATCGCGGTTGACGTGCATCACGCAGCAGCGGCGGATTCTCAGGCCCGCGCCGTTGTAAACAAACGCCTGAAAGGCGAGGTCAATCAGGTTCACATCTTTGACCTCGGTGCTGCTCTTGACCTCGATGATGTCCCAAGCGTCTTTGCCGACCGGGTTCAGGATGTCCACGCGAGCGAACCCGCCGTTGTAAACAAACCCTGCCTCGAACAGAGGTTTCCTCGCCTTGGCGGCCTCCAGCGAGTGCTGGAGCACCTGCTCGAAGTCGGTCACGCCCGCGCTGACCTCGATGCCGCCGGGGTAAAGTGATTTGGCCAGAGCGCCAACTTCGTGGCCTTGATCGAAGATGGCCCGCTGCGCAGCGCCGGGTTCGGGGATTTGGTCTTTGGCGTTGTAAGCGTACCAGAGGAGCTTCTTGCACTGGCTGCCCCACAGGAATTTCGACTTGCTGACGTAGGGCCGCCCCGTCGTGGCGGTGGTGGTCAGGATGGAGCGAGCCATGACGGATTATGCGACGCCCGGTGCGCCGAGATCGAGCAGGAAGACGCACCGGAGCTTGTCGCCTCGACGGTGGATGATGTTGAACTCGTCGCGCAGAACTCTTGATGCCGCCCTCGGCCAAGCAAGACTGAAAACCATCGACCTGAAAGGCGGCTCGCGCTGATGGCGCGAATCCGTCATTTGCCGCCCGAAGAGGAACCGCTTTCACCTGACGTTGCGGGTGCAGCGCGATGCTGCCAAACCCTCCCCTGCGGCTGACAAGCTGGTGCGGTTTCCTAACTTTTCCTAACTTTCAGCAGCTTGCACTAAGTCCTTCAGTCTGAAGGGGGTCTTGACAGGACTTGGGTTTTAATGTTTACTACCAGTGGTTTGCGTCGGTTAGTGCGATGCAGTTTAGGCGCGAACTCCTGCTTTCATCTCCGTGTGATGCGGAACGGCTTTTTGTTTTCAGCCTGAATTGCGCCCTGCTTGGTCAACCGACCCTGCGAGTCGATCCCAGATCATTGCTCCGAGATCTTCTTCTTCTGAGCCTCGTACTCCTCCTCTGTAATAGCACCTTGATCTTTGGCCTTCTTCAGATCTATGAACTCCTGGCCGTGCGTAGGCCGCACAACGACCGAGTGCGCTTTGTCACTGCCAATGGACCAGGCACAGCCGGAGAGCAGCAAGCCCATGATAGTCCCCGTCGTGGCCAGCACCGTCCACCTTGTTAATCTCTGTTTCATTGCATTGCCTTCTCATTCCAATGTTCCAACCACCTAGCTCACGACTGATGCCGATTGGGGCGTCCGCCGAAGCTCACCGGTAGATTATGAGGCGAGAGAGACCGGCTGTCACCCTGATCCGGCTCGCCGGTGAACGGCAACCCCGCCAACTCCTCGGGTTCGAGTTGGAACTCATGCCGGGCAATCCGCGCGTGCTTCCGGTTCACGGCGAAAGCTTCATGCGTCAGGATCTTGAACATCCAGGCCCGGAAGCTGGCGTCTTGGTGGTAGCGGTTGAAGGCGGCAAAGGCCCGCATGACCGCGTTTTGCAAGGCATCCGGCGCTTCCTGAGGCTCCCAAATCAGCCGCCGGCAATACGTTTCCAGCTCGTGCTCGATTGGCTTGAGCAGCGCCAGGAAACGGTCCGCCTCATATGTGGCTGTCTCACTCATAGCTACGCTCTATATGGACAAAGCCAGTTGCAGGCCGTTTTATTACAACTATTTGCAGTCATATTTGCCTTGCAGGCTTATGCCCTCTTGCCAATGATCCACCGTGTTCAATCCTCGCATTCAAATTCAATGGAGCATTATGAAACTGCTCAGATCACACTATGGGGTCCTGAAACTCGTACTGCTGACGTCCTTTGTTGGCGACATCGTTGCTGCGCCCGTCGGGACGGCAATCACGTATCAAGGCTGCCTCAGTAGCGCGGGGCAACCAGCCAACGGCAATTACGACCTCAAGTTTACCCTTTACGATGCCGCCAGCGGCGGCGGCCAGGTCGGCAGCCCGGTTACTATTGCGCCGGTGACAATAACAAACACAAACGGCTGCTTCACCGTCTTGCTTGATTTCGGAGCCGTATTCAACGGCGGCGCATGCTGGCTGGAGATTGGCGTTCGGACCAACGGCAGCAGCAGTCAGTACACCATACTCTCCACACGCCAGCCGCTCACGCCCTCGCCCTATGCGCTCTATGCGCCCAGCGCTGGGTTGGCGGCGATGGCTACGACAGCGGGTGCCGCCACCAACCTCGCTGGCAATCTTAGCGGCGATGTTACCGGCACCCAGATGGCCACCGTGGTCGCTCAGGTAGGAGGACAGACCGCCACCGATGTGGCCAGCGGCTCAGTCACTGCAAACGCGGCGACAAACGCCAACACACCAGACAGGATCGTAAAGCGCGACGCGGTCGGAGGCTTCTCAGCAGGGAAAATAACGGCGGGCAGTTTCACCGGCGATGGCGCAGCGCTGACTGGGCTAAATGCCAGCAACCTGGTGACGGGCACAGTGGCCGATGGGCGGCTTTCAGGAAATGTCCCCCGCCTCAACGCCAACCAGACCTTTAGCGGGTCGAACATTTTTGCCGGGGTGAACACCCTGACCAATGCGACCAACGTAGTTGCCGGCACGTTTAGCGGCAACGGCGGTGGGTTGACGAACTTGAACGCCAGCGGGTTGGCTAGCGGGACAGTTGCCAGCGCGCGGCTATCGGGCACCTATTCCAGCGCTGTGACTTTTGATAACGCGGGTAACAGTTTCACCGGCAATGGGGCCGGCCTCACCAACCTGAACGCGGGCGCTCTGGCGAGCGGCACAGTCCCCGGAGCGCGCCTATCCGGCACCTATTCCAGCCCTGTGACCTTCAACAACGGCGCCAACAGTTTCAGCGGCAATGGGGCCGGGCTCACCAACCTGAGCGCGGGGAATCTGGCGAGCGGCACCGTCCCCACCGCGCGGCTGTCCGGGACCTATTCCAGCGCTGTGACCTTCAGCAACGCCGGCAACAGCTTCAGCGGCAACGGGGCCGAGCTTACCAGCCTCAACGCAGACGGTCTGGCGAGCGGCACAGTCCCGGGCGCGCGGCTATCTGGCACTTATCCCAGCACCGTGGTCTTCAACAACCCCAGCAATAGTTTCACCGGCAGTGGCGCAGGGCTGACCGGCGCAGGCCTGGTGCGGACGACTGTTTTGGATGTCAATTGTCCCGTCAGCGGTGTTTCGTATTCCGGCACTTTCACGAAGGTAGCCGACATCGGCACCTTCACCAAGCTGCTGGCCAACTCTACGATAGAAGCCACCTTTGACGGGCGAACCTATGTCTCCGTTGTCAGCTTCGGTTCCGCGGGCGCAATTTTCGAGTTGCGGGTGGACAACACCGCGACGTCGAATGGGCGTGCACGCGCGAGTTACAGGTACTCGGAAGCCGGTAATGGTAGTCTCATCGGCGTCCAGACGAGTATCACTGGGATCTTTACTGGACTGGCCGCGACCACTCACACCGTAAGCATGTGGATTCAAGCTAAGGAGGCGGGCGGGAGCGGAACGGGCGCGCAGCTTGACCCGGGCTGTTTTTCCACCGACCACGTAGCGGTCAAGGAGCTCAAATGAGCGACTTTGCCCGCAGACTCGGATATGAGCCTTGAGAATTGAGATCTGCGGCAATGGCGCGTTATGACACTGCTGTCGGCCAAAGGCGCGTGTTCCATCGGGGTGGTGATCCCGGCTGCGGGACGCTCTTCAAGCATGAGCAAGCAGGAGGGCTATGGCTGCTGGGGGCTGACGATGCGGTAGAACCGTTGCGCAGAGCCATTGTGGATCGGGTCAGTGACTTCCACGATTTGCGTGGAGGATTGAGCTGGGACATTGGTCAATGTTGACCAATTACCGTTGGCCCAAGAGTCGCGAAACTGTACGGTGTAGGTTTGCCCGGTGGCGGCAGTGAACCGCAAGCGCAGGAGCGGGGTAGAGCCAACTACGATGTCAACAGAATCAACGCGGAGGGGCTGGATCGCGCTGTTGACGACGACGGTGAGGTCATCGCTGCCAACCAGCGAACCGTCGCTGGCCGTCAACCGCAGGACATAGCTTCCAGCGGCCGAGAAATTCGCAGTAGTGCTGAGGGCTTGGGGATTGGCGAAGGTAACATTACCCGGTCCGCTGATTTTTGACCAGGTAAAGGTGAGCAGGCCAGGCGGGATTGGCAGTCCGTCATCGTTTGCGCTTCCGCTCAGCGCGGCGGCGGCAGGCAACGTAACGGTCTGATCGGCGCCGGCACTGGCGAAAGGTTGCTGGTTGGGCGGCAAGGCTTCACCCGACAATTGGAGATCGAAGATGATGTCGCTGCTGGTGCCATTGGCCTGATGGATCTCGGCGGCAAGGACGTTGGTGCCGCTGACCAGCAGGGCAGGATCGACTGATTGCGTATAGAAAGTGGTCTCGTCGGTTCCGCCAACGGCGACGGGCGCGAGCGTCAGGAAGTTGATGGGCCCAGCGGGCAGGTTGTTGGTGAAGATGGGAACGCTGTTGAGATAAACCAGGACACCGTCGTCGCGCTGCACGCCCACGACCAAATTGGTCACCGACGCGGGGGTAGAAACCGAGAAGGCCCCGCGGAAGTAAGTGGTGATAAACTTGTTGTTTGGGTCGGGTCCGTAACCCACAGTCGTTGCAGGCAATTGGCCATTTGCGTCGCCGTAGCCGAGCGGCGCCGGGCCTGATTTCCACGCACCGTCATTGAAAGCAGGGGAAATCCAGGCAACGCCCTGATCGGAGCCGTTGTCCAAGTACTTCCAAACCGAACCTTCCGCCACGAGGGTGGTGGGTATTATGGCGAAGGAATGCTGGATCGTGATGGTTACGTCATCGGTCGCATAGAGAGCGCCATCTCCAGCAGTCAGGCGCAGCACGTAAGTGCCGGTGCCTGGGAAATGAGCAACGGTGTTCGTCTGGTTCGGTGCATCAAACCACACTTGCCCGGGGCCGCTCACCTGGCTCCAGGAGATGGTTAATCCACCTGGCGGGTTCGGCAGTCCATCATCGAAGGCGGCGCCGCTAAGCTGCACAGCGATGGGCGCATTGGTGGCACTCAGCGCCAGATCAGGTCCGGCATTGAGGACTGGGGCGCGGTTTCCGGTGTTCTCCAGACCGGGCGACGGCCCGCCGGGACTGGCTCGCCAGATAATGGGATCGTTTCCATACGCCGCGGCATTAAGCCGTTCCAGCGATGATCCGAGACCGTCGGCGTTGGTTGGCCATGGGGCCTTGTCGTCATAGTGTACGACGTCCACATCAATGTAAGGGACGTAGAGACTGCCCGTGTTGGTATCCAAATCAGGAGCGTCTGGACGTTGGAGGGCGATGGTCTCGCCACCACCCTGTAACTTACCGGGATAAGGACCAAAGATCGGTATGCCGGAGGGCACCCCGTATTTTGTGCGGAAGGCGGTGGGATCGCTGCCTACGACGAGCAGCAGCCCTTCAGGGGCGATTTGGGTGTTGGTGGGAAAATCAAAACCGACCCCGTTAAGGCGCCAGGTATTCGACGGGTAAGCGAGGTTGTAAAGCGGCAGGGTCCCATTGGTGATACTTTTCAACTCAATGAACTCGTCACCGCCCGCCGGGGGGTGATAGTTGATCTCGTTGATAATCAACGGCCCGACCCGCGGTCCGGCGTTGGACGCGCCGAGCGTGTTTACCACTTGAGCCGGATACTGCGCCTCTCCGGTGCTGATGATGTAACGGCCAAAGCTGACCCCGTTTTGCGCAGCGCCAAAGGCGAATCCATCACTGTAGCCGGTCAGATTGCCATTCGTGTCCGCGGAATAGAGGTAGATCTCTTCGCCGTGGGAATTGAGGCGGAAGTGGTTGGTGGACAGCGGGTCGGCGTTCCAGTCGTTCTCGGTGAAGACCTTGTAGCCGTTGGCTGGAATGATGGCGGGTGCGGGAATGCGGAACTTCTGCGGCACGGTGCGCTGGTCGGTGAGGTACCAGTTGCCAATATCCACATTGGTCGGGTTGGGGTTATACAACTCGACCGAGTCCAGTTCGGGGAGGTCCGTGTGTGTCAGGGCCTCATTGACGAAAACACGCGGGATGTTCAGCGGCGGATCGTCCGCACCCGGGCTGCCGCCGATCATCGTGCTGGCACGCCAGTTGATCGGGTTGGATGGGTCGGGATTATAGTTTGGGTCCACCGGCACCAACGAGAATCCAGTGCCATCGGGCGACGACGGCCAGGGTGGTGTTGTGCCGTATTTGACCGAGAAGATGGGGGCGCCATTAACATGAACCAGGGTGAGCGTCTCGCCACTGTTGGACAGCTTGCCGGAGTAAACGCCGTCCACGTGAACGGATGGATAACGGTTGGTAAAGCCGGCGGGGTTGCTCACCAGGACAAAGAAATGGTCCGGGGCCAGGAAGGAGCCGACCGGGAAAGTGTAGCTAATGCCGTTGGTAAAGTAGAGTCCGCTGAGCTCGAGGTTGGTGGGCGCCACGTTCTTCAGCTCCAGGAATTCAAACTCGTCGCTGCCCAGGTTGGCTGTGCCCGGCGGATGATACATGATTTCCGTTAGCAGCAGGCCAGTGAAGTCCTGGATGATATAGAAAGTGGCTTCGGTGAGCGCGGACCAGGTGCTGCCACTTAGGGATAACGTAATTGCTAACATACCATTTATAGGTATTTTCATGTGCAACAAGAAAGAGAGCCAAGCACATGAAGAA